>Ga0307507_10006140_pt1 | contig 18798 bp, 12 predicted proteins | sample 7_EM_MG_FD_207223 | JGI IMG/M metagenome (GOLD analysis project Ga0307507, IMG submission 207223) | Populus trichocarpa ectomycorrhiza microbial communities from riparian zone in the Pacific Northwest, United States - 7_EM | ecosystem: Host-associated > Plants > Roots > Unclassified | place... | reverse complement strand
TGTTGGCACGGGAGATGGCAGCTGCCAGGGCCTGGTTGCCTGGGGGGATGGGAGGGATCTCCATCAGGGGACGGAGTGGGGGGTGAGGCGTGAAGAGGTGTCCCGTAAGCAAAGCGGGTTGTGCGTTGGAGTAGAATGTAGGGGGGGGAATGTAGAGGGCGAGGAGCTTGACCCAAATCCCATACCCCGAGGGTGCCCTTATAAAGGGGTTCTTCCCTCAACCCTAACTCTGCGTGACTCCTACTCTCACGTCACACGACTCATGACTCATAGTGAGTCATAGTGTGAAATCCATTAGCTGACTCGTCCGAGTCAACTGCGCCCTATCTCGCAAGCAATCAAATCCCATAAAACAAGTCATGTGCCCTAATGGGATCACATGCGTGAAACCCATGACTCCTACTATGAGTCATGTGCGAAATACATAAACCACATGAACACAATCGTGCCTCATGTCAAATATCAACCAATCACAATAACCCAATGACACGCTATTGCGTTCGTCTTGTAAAATCCTCCGAGTCAACTGATCTCAAGGCGTGAAAGATAACCAATCGATCACTAATAACTATTAGTCATGTGAGAGTCTGCCTTGCTTAGTCACCGTTTGTTACACTCCTCCCTGTCCTTTCAGTATCGCCGGATCTCCCTCTGGGAATCTCACCATACTCCGGAGCAGGTTACACCACCCCTAATACTACAACTAACATCTGAGGTAGATACCGGTAACAAAATACTACACCTACTGGGCAGCCCCCTGCTCTATCTCCAAAGAATAATGCCTTCTCTTCAATACTCATTTTATTGATATATTCTATAAGTGCAAGTAGAGCAACTGTAATGAGGAGGGAATCCATGAGTGTCGGTGGTCGTAAAGTCAATGGTTTCCATGGCTTGTTGCAATTCTGCTCTGTTAGGCCTATTGCAAGGTTGGCCTCGCGTTTGGGTAAAACTAGAAACTTATTTGTAAAATATGTAAATGGGGCTAGTTGGTCCTTACTTTAAGATTCAAAAGTGTCTACTGAAGCATATGCATGATTGAATTGGCTTAACTGGGTGCGACTGCTAGAAGACAATTCGCGGCCGCCAAAACCCTGACTATGCATCTAACCGATAGCTCTGGGTCCGCGCCACTAAGAGACTCTAAAATTTGTCGCTCGCGCCAGGAATAAACTTCTCTGCAATCCCATCCTATAGGGCAGCTTTAGAATTTAGGTAACTCACGGTACTCTGCCTGAAAATGACTTCCTGAGGAATGGATACCCTCTAAAGGATCACATTTCTGCTAGCTCTGCCCCTAGAGTACTTGCGTGGGGCGGATCGTTTCAAATATATTTTTGGCACTTTGGTTTGTTCGACAAATTTGATCAGGCACTCAAGCGCAGCCCGCCGATAGCTTGTTCTTACTGGCTCACAAATAGCACTGCCGCTGACACTGCAGGCACTGCAGTCTCTAATCTTATGATAAGCCAGCCCCACACGCAAGTCGACAGTCGCGCCCAGTGTAGAGCTCCCGCCCCCTTAGGTCCTTGTTATGCCAAATATTTTTATTGTTTCCCCACCCTGCGTTTACAAGTTCCGCATCGCCACCATTCGGTACCGTACCAGTCTTGAGCTTTAACCGAGGGTCTTGCCAAGAACTATCTAGTTCTCACCCAAGGGGTTTAGGCTCACCTTACCGAAACTGCAGTATGATACCTGGAGATAGGGGAGCAAGACTTGTAAATAAAGGCAAGCTAACTACGTCCACGAACTAGCACTAGTAGTGATAATAGGCTCCATTTCGTCTTTAAGGCATTTTATTAACCTAGTGCCTTTAGACTCAGTTGACCTAGACACACAGTAACTGCTAGGCTTGGGGATCACTAAATTCCTGCGAATACGTTCCTTGCTCGTGATAAGGATATGACCTTGTACAGTAGTCTAAATTCACGGAAATGCAGCGGGCCTCCCTTGAAGTTCCCTGGGGCTGAGGGGACGATAGCGTAAACCCCAAATCAGTGAACGATCACGCAACAGAAAGAGTAGAAATAGTACGGTATTCACCGCGCTGTACTGCATGAATCCCTTTCTCATCTTCCATCCTCTGAGACCAGTGCTTGTTCTAGTACCACCACCACCTCCCGGATAATACAAAACTAACTGCCTGTAGCCCAGCTCCACCAATATCTCAACCACGCACCGCCGTAAAACAACGGTGTTCCTTCGTAGGATGGGTTAGGACTCTTCGAATCGACTAGCCTTAGGCAAACTCTCCAGGCAGTGGACACGAAGGGTAAGTCTGCTAAAGTTCCCCCAATTAGCTCCAGACCCTCTTGGCCGCTCGGGGAACAACGCTTACTCCAGGCATGACACCAATAGCTGGAGATACTTCTCCATATCCTAAATACAGGTACAGAAGCGCACTAAATTTACATTCCAGTTCTACAGCCCAGTTTGATACAGCGTTGGAGATCGGGATTGCCTAGCCGCCTTCCTTCATCGGGCAGGGTAGTCTCAGCCTTGCAGCATACACCAGTACCAAGCCTCACAAAAGCTTATTTCACAACTCACCCCTATCCCCCTAGATCAGGGTACTTGGCTATCCGAGTCAGGTGAGGATATATTCGGCTGGTTAACCTTAGATAACTGTCCCATAGCCTCTTTCTGGACCTTGTGCTAGGAACCTAGAAATTCCCATAACTCAGGAAGGTAAGATAAAGCATCTAGAACTATCATCGACCCTCGATGCCCCACTACTGTATACAATAATCTTTTATACATTACTATTAGAGAACAGGTAGCTGAAACATTTCCTACCATGCGTTCCGAGAACTTTCTAAGACATTTTTACTTCCACCTTGGTCACACAGGAACAAGCGCATCTCAAGTCCGATTAACGGCGGGCCGGAACAACCCATTACCAATTAGGCAAAGCGCTGCGGGGTATCGCTCGAAGACACAGCGTTGGCTTGGGGGTGGGGGGAAAAAGGTTGAAGGAATATTTTCTGAATCGAAATCCGTTGCTCCTTTTTCCACTGTTAGTGGGTGAGAGAACTCATCTACCTGTAACGGTCGTTCCGAATGGCAGACCCATGCGAGGGTGGCCGCCACGAGTTTTGCCTTTTCCTCGCCTGGGCCTTTTATTCGTTCCAGCCTCACACCATATGCATCCCTTAACTTTAAACTAGCTTTCATTGACTGGAGCCTTTCCTTCGGCGAGCAATAGTGGTTTCTCCCAGGATTTCCTCGATATACCGTAAAAACTCGGTCATAACGAACTCGCCAAATATATCCTTGTCTGACTCGGATAGCCAAGTACGCTGATGTAGGGAGATAGTAGTAGGTTATGAAATAAGCTTTTGTGAGCCTTGGTATTGGTGTACTCGAGTAATTTATGCTGCAAGGCTGAGACTACCCTGCCGGATGGGGGATGACGCCTAGACAATAGCGATCTCAAAAGCCGTATCAGACACTTAATTAAAAAAAAAAAGCGAGTGTGAGACGGGGGAAGCCGAATGTGACTGAACTCAGCAGTTTCATGCAATTGTCTATTTGTGATACCAACTCCCCATTGAGTGCTTTTATCACGCAGAAACAACTATAAAATCAGATTTATCCAGATGAGTTGATATTTTTGAGTGGGGGGCGCCTTACCCTTTTCGATTCTGGAAACGTTCTTCCGGGAATCCCGTAGGGCCCAATGTAAAGAGTAGACGCACTTGCGACTGTCAGTCAATCACAGTTATTATCTATGGGGCTTCAATGATTCGGCTCGCTCTAGCGCGGTCCGGCGGTGCTTATAGAGTGTGATTTAATTTTACTATAAAAGAAATCATTACATCTCTAACCCTCCTTGATGGGCAAGAACTAGAGTGCCGAGAGCCTTCCAATCTCACCTTCTTGCTCACAACTAGGGAGATGTGGTATAGAAGCACGATCTTTATTATGCTAAGTCCATAACAGAAACAAATCATTACCATACTCTAGCCAACATCTAGCTCCCGGGCCACCCTCAACGAGTGCCGGAAATCACTTCCACTTCATATCCTTTTTCCCTCTATATTCGTATCTAAACAACCCTTATGTCCACCCTTTTTAGGAGGGGAAGAGGGGAAAGGGGTTATAGAGAGATAAATAAACAATAAATATCCAAAGAGGATCCAGAACTACAATACAACAATAAAATCAAACACAGCGGAAATTCCAAGCTACACCGGCCCAGCACAATATGAGGGAAATAGCCCGCATCCAAGGCTAAAGTCTAGATAAATAGAAATTGGCAAATTATAGGTCGACTGCATAAGAAACTGCCTGTAGAGGTTTAGACGGGATATGATAGATCTGTGCATCCCCATTTCAATCAAGTTCCATCCGCCAAAGGGGAGATTTTTAATCTGAGTTCCCATAGTGGGAGTAGGGTAGAAGAAAAGGAGAGATAGTAATTACCCCAAGCCGTTGTCTCAAACTGCGGGGCGAGGCTGGGAGGGAATGGGAGGGGGCTACTGATAGGGGCAGGGTACTGGACCCTTCGCGGTCATTGGAGAAATGCCGTATAGGCTATCCGTAGTCGAAAGCGGTGAGGGGATTAGTGCCCTGGCGGCCTTAGCCGTACTGCGTGTCGCAGATGCTTGGCTGCTGTAGTGCGGACAGCCTTGCACGACCACTACTTGCACAAACGAGCGCGGTGTTTGACCGTAGATATCCTGTTTGTCGAGGTTGACACCGTCTCGTCCGAGCAGTGTTTTCACCACCCCCTCACTCCCATTCAAAGCAGCCCAACAGAATGGTGTCTTGCTGTAGTTATCTGGTTGGGGTTGACGTCATCCCACTTAAGAAGTATTTTCACAGCTCCCTCATACCCATTCTTGGCCACCCACTGGAGCGGCGCTTCACCGTCGTTATCTGGTTGCTCGTGGTTGGCCTCGTATCCTCCGAGTAGTATTTTCACCACTCCCCTCATTCCCATTCAAAGCAGCCCAACAGAGTGGCGTTTTGCTGTAGTTATATGGTTTGTTGGAGCTGAAGTCGTCCCGCCCGACTAGTGATTTCACAGCTGCCTCGCGCCCTCTCAAAGCAGCCCGACAAACAACGCCGGCGTAACATCGCTCGGTTTTGCTGCTTACACGTCCCGACGAAATCTGATTCATTCGCCTAAAAAGCCACCAGCCGCACCTTCATCGAGTGAGATCTCGCGCCCCCGATGGATCCGCGCGCACCCCCGCGCTAGCGCTATGGACGGGATGTCGTCATTTAATTGAAGGGATGAATCCTTGTATTACATGGATCTTAACTAGGTACAATACTGTACAGTATCTACCGAGTGAGGCTCTTTATTTATAGCTTCATGACTTTCTAAGGTTCCAGGGTTGCTAATAAAATAGTGCCGCACAGCATCCCGCTGCGATCCCCTGAATTGTGGTCGCGGTGGCTCTAGAGTTGACGGGGAACTGCACTGTCTGTGATATGCACCTATGCACAGTACTGTACTGTGCATGATGTGAACTATGAACTCACCCCGACGCATAACAAACAACTGTACAAGTTTTGTCTATTCTTACGAGGCGGTACTTACGAATAAATCCAAGGATTATTATTGTTATTGTTATGTGAATAAATCCAAGGACTCAACAGGAGAGAGAAAAAATATACGAGGCGTGCACTTTACTGCATTTCTACCGTAGTACGATCGTACATAGCGTTACGGCAGGTTGCCTTGTGGTTCTTGTCTACTTTGTGCGATATTTGCCAGCCCATCTTCGAACTGCTCGCAAACCTTTTTTTTATTCAAAAGGGACCCGGAGGCGCATTTTGCCTAGTGAAAACGAATAAAATTATGATATGGTATAAAAGGGAATCAACTAGTTTTTCCCTGTGGTTTAAAAAAAGCAAATACTAACAAACCAATCGAACGAACAAGAGGGAAGAGAAACTAATTCCCGAACAGAAAGAAAAGGAGGATGGGGGGAGGAAAATTTTTTAACGACCCTCAATAGAGGCGATAGCACTCCTCAACGCCCCATCAATATCAACATGGAAAAACGGCCTATTGATCCCACCAACGACGACAGGAACCCTGCGTTTGCCAGCACCAGTCGTTCCAATCCTTCCGACCCCATTATCGTCCTCCTCGGAGGAGCGGCTCCCATTAAGCGGTCTCCTACCCTCCTCATCAAAGCCTTTCTTCTCTCCGAGGCGTTCATCAACGACGACCGTCTCCTCAACGCTCGCGACCGAAAATACCGGAGTCCATCCAGCTTTCTTTTTACTATTATAATCCCCCTCTGTATCACTGGGGAATCCGAATCCCGCTGCGGTCAAGGCACGCTTCGTCCAGCGGGACCCGATGGAGGCGAAGTGCCATTCTACCGTGTCGGGTGCGACGTACCGATCCAACTGCGTGCGCACGTCGATGAGGTTCTGCACGGAGGTGATGTCGACGATGTTCACAGAGGCGAAGTCCAGGATCACCGCGCGGAGTATGGGCCGCGTGTCGGCGGCGGTCATGGCCGAGGACTTGGGCGGGGGGTCGTTCCAGGCCCGGTCTCCCGCATCGAGGATTGTTGTGGATGCGTTAGGCCGGGTGGCGGAGAAGATGTGCTGCACTAGGTTTTCGGTGTAGTGGGAGGCGTTGGCGTAGAGGAAGCCTGGGCATTATTAGTCGGGGACTATAAGGAAGAGGAAGGAGAAGTGAAAGAATTACCTTCCGAGAAGCGGTAAATGAAGATTCCTGGATATGGGCTTACGACCTTTAAGCTTGGGTTTGAGCCGTCAGCTAGATTCAATGGTAAGTAAACGTTTCTAGCACTGTTGTCCTCAAGACTGCGCCCCAGAGTCTTCTTTGCAGTGCTGCCCTTAACCAATTCCGCGGGCGCACTGTGCAGCGCGACTTCACTCCCTCGGTCACTACGGTCGTCGACACCATATAGACTATCACCCGTGACTGAGCGGACCTGAACTCTACCTAGCAGACGCCCCTTCGCCTTCGCAATCCTGAACAACATAACGCCGGCAGACAGCGCAATTGTAACGTAGATTCCATTCTCAATGGACGTGAATACCGTCACAATGACACCCGCAAAGAAGATGACCACCTCTAGCGGGGAGATGCACCAGAATTTGTACACTGTGTTGGGGGGGGTGATCAGATCGCCGACAGCGTGGATGATGACGGCGGAGAGACTGGAATTGGGGATGTAGTAGAACACCGAGGTCAAGAGGTAAATAGCCAGCAGGACGACAATACCAGTGATTACTCCAGCGAAGGGTGTGCGCACACCGGCTTTTGACTTGATAGCCGTGCGGGAGAATGATCCAGTGGCGGGGTATGCGCCGAAGAATGGGCCGAAGATATTGGTGACCCCGATCGCGATGAGTTCCTGAGATGGGTTGATCTGGTAGTTGTTTATTCTACCAAACGACTTCGAAATCGCCTGATATCATTCTTGGTTAGCGGGCAGTCTAGCGACTAGTAATCAAGGATGGCGCAGAACATACAATATGCTCAATCAACAGCACAATAACCGCCGCCGGCAAATCACCCACGAAAACGTTAAATATCTTAGCCTTCGCCTTTGGAACGCCCATGTGCTTGAACCCACTAGGGACAGTTCCGAGGATCTTGAAAAGTACTTTCTTGGGGGAACGTCCCCGATTCACCAGCCAGGAAATCATAGTGTACAACAGGATTGTGAACACCGTTCTCAACGTGGAGATGAAAAACCATGTCTTCTTATGACTAGGGTATCTCTTCGGTAAGAAGGTGCCGGTGATCCAACGGATGAGGTACAATAAGAACAAGGCGGTTAATCCCATTGCCGCATCCAACTGTGCTGTGTGAAGGTGCTTTAGGATATTGATAATGACTCTATACGTAGGGTCACGAGTGTTAAAGCCGGAGAGACCGAGCAGGGAGCCGACCTGGCCCGTTGCGATACTAATGGCAGAGCCGGTCATGAATGCGGCGATTGCGGTGAGGGGGATGTATTCTACTATGAAACCCAGACGGAGAAGGCCCATTGCTGTCACGATCCCGCCGCAAACCAGGGCTAGCAAGGAGGCGATATCTTCTTTTGTATAAGGGAAAGCTTTTGAATGTTTTGGGGCTTTTGATACAATGTTGCCAACTAGCGTAGACATTACGGCCACTGGACCGATTGTGATATCTTTTGAAGTTGCGAAGAACCAGTAGATCATAACTCCGACGAATGACGAATAGAGACCGAATTCAACGGGGAGGAGCGCGAGCTTGGCGTATGCCACTATAGTGCAATTGCGAAATAGTATATCAGCCTCAATTCATCAATTCATTTCAAACGAGGCGAGGAGAGTATTCAATCGCTCCAAACCCATAAATAATAAATAAAAAAAAGAGCGGGGGGGGGGGGGGGGGGGGTAAAAAAAAAAAAAAAGGTTCAGAGAAATAGAAAGAATGAGAAGAAGAAGAAAAAGTCAAAACTTACTCCCTTGAGGAATTACGACGCACCCCACCGTGATACCCGCGACCAAGTCTCCATACAACCATTTTAGATTATATCTTCCGATCCACGAAATAAACGGTATAAGGCTAAGGAGGTAAGAGATAAAGCCGGGCACGGATGGTTCGTATTGCTGGAACCATTCCAACACCGTTGGCTCATGCTCAATATATGTTGTCCCCGAACCGCCCCCATCATGACCCTCTACCACTCTAGGAATTGGAGCCTCCTTAGCACGGTGGCCCGGATTCAGGTCTATCTGCAAAAACCAGGCGAGGGCGTGGCCTATCTTTGTAGATAAGGGGGCCGACATCTGGGGGAGGGGGGAGGGAGGAGAGGTTGCTTTGTGTTGTACAATGAAGGGAGGAAGAAGGGAACCGATGGATAATTGATGAAGTAGGGGCTTCGGATAAAAGGTTAGAGGGGAAGAGGGGAAGAGGGGAAGAAATAAGGTGAAAGGTTGAAGGGAGGAGGGAAAGGAAGAGGAAATGGGAAACGCGACAGTATAAGATCATTTCCCAAATTCGTAGGTGGCACTAGTATGGTCTCTAGCTCAAGCTCCTAGGATGGGGGGGGGGGTTACTATAACGGGGAATTACTATATGCTATTATAACTAGAAAACAAGGGTTTTCCTACAACCCTTCTATCCGTCAATCACCTACCGGTACCGGTAACTTGATGGAATAGTCCATGGCCTTACCATACCGCCACTAAATCGAATCTCTGAAGGGGTGTGATGCTCTACGAGTATGGTACTCGTAGACTCCCTTTTTCTTTTTCTCTCTCTCTCTCTCTCTTTTTCTTTTTCTTTACCTTCTCTCAACCCTAATCCCCGTTTCTATCCCACCTAGTGCTAGCCCGAGGCGAGTAAAATATCATGTATCATAGATCAAAACAAGATAGAGCATCTGTACAACATTCCTAATGCATGCGAATCAGCATAATCTCACACAAAGTACTCGTACTACCTCTTTGCGGGACACTACATCCCTCAGGAAAAAAAAAAAGACAACCATTTTGCTAACAGCGTGAGAGACAGTTTGAGGGTCATATTCCAGCACAAGTGCGAGTACATGGTGATAGATGGGGTCGGCAAGGAGAGCTGGTTTGCTAGCTTTGACGTCACGCGGACCAATCAGGCGTTCCGAAGAAGGCGACATTTACAGGCGGTATCACGCGAAATCGGCCCTAACAGTTGTTATCGTACCCTGAGAATAAGCGATGAGGAGTACCGTACGCCAGGGGAATACCGCCAACTTAATTACCGGTACCCATATGCTGAGAAAACTCCCATGACACAAAAAATAAAATAAAACGAAGATCCCCCGATGATAAAGCTAACCAAGCAATTTTACCCATTACCCCGAACCGCCATTTTGGATCCCGATCTCGGCCCCTATTTCAGGGTGAATTCTGTTGTTGTTGTTTCCCTCCTTCCCCGTAAGCGGGGTCTAGGATTCGCATGCACGTTTATCTCACAATCCACGGGTAAGTTTTTATACTTCGCCGGAGTGCTCACATGGAAGATGCCCCCGCCCTCCCACTTCGCTGTACTCGAGTATGCTAGGGTTGGTGGTGGTGATGGTGCTTCTTTAGTTGCCTATGGACGAATCTTATTGAACCCCTCACCCTCACAGCTAAACTTAAACAGGAAACTTTCTTGTGGTAATTGGTCAAATAGACCTGGCGAACTTGATATAAAGTTGCAAGTGAAGAGGTCAGCGGATGATTTACTCGTACAAAATCAACCAATCAGCATCCGCGGTTTCTTCTCCCAGTGTGCCACTGTATCAACAGAGGGACGATACAGGTGACCCGCTCCACCGAAAAGGAAATCCCTGAGGGAAGACAAACACCCCGCAATACCATACCGGAGCAAGCTGATCAACTCCGCACAAAGCAGTTCAACCCCCCAATCGGGGATCTCCAGCGGTTAAAAGTGGAAAAAGGAAAGAGAAACACCTGGTACGAGAACTGTACGTGTACTGTACTCGAGTACTCGTATTGCAAAGGGCAGTCAGTTACCGTTATGGTACTTTGACGGGTTCCCCGCCAAGATCTCTGGCGCATGCTTAGCTGTTGTGCCACCAACCCTACCGGAACTGCACCTCCATGCTGGAGCCTCAGCCAGAAAGGGTACGGGTAGATAGGATAGAGAGCCTCCAACAAGCGAAAGCGATACACCGTTCCCCAGTTTGGTGAAATCGATGAAAGTTGGTTGGAGATTTATTCGTTCGTCCCCGGGAAGTTTACAGTGCTTCCATCGGTAAACTCTAAACTTACCATGTCGGTGGATCGCGTTCTCCCACTCCTCTCCGCACTTATCCTCTTTCTTTTTTTTTGCATAATAGAATTACAGGATCGACAAACGGTATTACTATAGGACCCTGTGATGGCCCTTATTTTGAGATCGGCACTGTTGAATCTATGTGCAGGTGTGCGTGTGGCCGGTTGAAGGGAAGTTCAAGAGACACCCACGAGGTGGAATGGATCATCTGAATGGATGCGAGAAAGCTGACCTACCAACTACGGTAGCACTCGAGTCTGGTCGCCATTGTGCAACGCAGCCGACTGCAACCCTTACTAACATACCGGTACCCTATTGGATTAAGCTTCATCTCATCCTATCACGTGAAGCTATACTTTTCGTCACTTGTCAGACATTGAGAAAGGCGAGTGGTTGCTCTTGCCAGTCAAAGCTCGTCCTATTCCCAGATTGGGAAGCAATTGATTTATCCTCCTACTTGTACTACCCCAAAAACTTCCCCCCGTAATATCAAACGAGGGAGGGGTACAACAAAAAAAAAAGATGCTTCCCACTCCTAACGGACCTAAAATTCTCGACAACTACATCCACCGCCATGTGGCCATAGAGTCTAAGAAGGCTTGCTGTTAGGCTTTGAAAGAACACCATAAAAGCATTACCGGCCAAGCCTCAGTTGAGATAGCGAAGTGCACTTTGGCCTCTATGAATATTAAAAAGTGGAGAGCAAAGAAGAGAACTTTTCTTAAGAATGAGCATGCTGAAAAGGTGAGCTTGGCACTACGGTATAAAAATGAGACAAAGGAGGATTTTGGGCGCATGCACTTTACTTGAGTGGGGCGCGGTATGATGTTTCATGCCCTATCTTGTTGAAAAGTTTAACTCTCCAAAGTGGTGAAATCAGCTTCCATTATGGTGCGAGAAGAGCGAGTTCGCTCATACCTGTTCCCACCATCAGCCGCGAGCGGCCCACCGATCATAAAGACTATACCTTCAATTATTTATCTCGGAAGCTACAGAATGTATGAAAATTGGGGATTAGAGCTGTGGCTTGAGCGCGGGAACGAATCCCACCGATGGTGCTAACACGAATAACGAACCCACCTTTTCCACCTTCTCATACTGTATCCATTACCACAGATACCAGTATGCAGTTCTTCCTACAGCAGCAAGCGACTATCATACACTACAATAAAAACTATGATATTATATCGAACGCACAAATGCCTTGCGAAAAACAAAGAGGGAAAAGATATTTGTCTATCAATCCTCCCCCCTCCTTGCATCCAAGAACCCACGAGGAATGCACCACGACAGCAATCTTCGCACGCGAAAGAGACACAATCCACACAACCCAGATCCCCGGTTAATTTAGCGAAGGACGATAAGCTACCGGAGCTCGCCGAGACTGTGGGGCTGGTTAGTCGGTAAACGGGACTGAGTTCGCGTTCGATTCATACCGCACCGGTAGATTAATTGGTGCCCCTGTGTGGTCGAATATGCTGCCAGAACTAAGGACAATGGCGTGCTCGTGGGTGGAACAACCAATATCGCTTGGCATAGGACAAGCAACCACCAATCCTTATTTACCCGCAGCTGAGCTTTAGCCTCGCAACAGCAATAGCGCGACTACTAGTGGTCTACCACCACTCTAACTCTGGAAAAAAAAAAAGGAATTATATATTAATTAGAATCAAAGTTCTGATAAATGGAGTTCCGGTTAGAATTGTTAGCGGGAAGCGTGTGTATTGGAGAGGGGGTATCATTGTTGGCTCATTTAAGCTAAAAAGTGCCGGTATGGAAGATGGGACTAATTCCCTCCCAATTCTTTTCGTAGGGGTTCTTTCTGACCACTCGCGCATCGTGCCGGTGTCCCAGCCCCTTGGACCGGAAAGGATTTTGAAATCCTGAGCAATTTGAGTTCTGAAGGTTTACGGTAGCTGTAGTTTTGGGTTTGTGATTCCCTCACTCCTGGAGTGCGGATAGATACAGTACACGTGCGATCTTCAGGGTACAAGTACTCGCAATTGAATGACGTTTGTGAACACGACCACTACCGCGCGATACCAAGATCCGGGCAAAAAAGCTGAATTTTAGCGGTATGCAATAGCAGTTATGTTCACAAACTTCATTCAATTGCTAGTAGTGTGCCGACTATCATTGCCGGTTACAAGTATTGTGCTTTACCGTGCTATTATACGCCAGGCCCAAGTCTCCTTACATTAATATATGTAGGACCGCCAAAATTCCAATTTCTCTACAGGCATCGTACTTGAGGGTAATAATTTAGACAAGTCTACGGGTGGGCAATGATGGTCTAGCCATTCCCAAATCTTCAGCCCTCCCAAGCTTCTCCCTCCCATAACAAAGCCATCGAGTGAACCCCTTACCACCGTGACAAATTCCGGGAACTTCCCTCCTCCAAGAACATATCATAACCAGCCATATCACGCCTTACACATGAGCACGCTCCTTCTGTAAGCCTCCCTCCCCCACGCGGAAACCGGGAGACAAAACGAAGATAAATATATTGAACTCACCCCCCCCCCCCACTTCCGCTCCCCCTCCTCGCCGTCTACCGAGAACAAACACACCCGCATATCGATATTAACTTATTACTTACTCGCTCCGCATTCGTAGAATAGAAAGTCCAACTTAGAATACCAAGACAGACGCGGGCTAAAGGAATGAATAGTTCCCAAACTTTGGAACCCCCAATTTAGTGTGGAGTGCTGGACACTTGGAAATTATTAGGCATACACTCGTTTAATCCCTGTCCTCCGGCGCATACAATACTACATTTCTTGCCCGCCCGGTACTATACTTGTACCGTACCACCACTCGAAGAGCTCTCCCAAGCTGGTTATGCAAGCCCATACTTCTATCCAGCGCCCACTTCCTTCCCAACCCAAACCTTGGTATTACCCTATGCGCATCCTTTAGCACAGACCAAAACCACAGCTCGGAAGTGTACATCACAGATAAGTAGAGCCAAAAGAAGTTACCGGTATTGCGTGATAGCCATACAGTCGCTCGTCTTTTCGCCAATGCTTTTTTTCTTTTTTCTTTTTTCTTTTCTACGGGACACTTTGGCGTTGGATGGATGGATGGATGGATAGGGGAGGCGTTACTCAAAGAGAAAACAAGCTCTCTGGGCATTTTGAATCTTGCTTTCTATCGTCTTGGAGAATAGTACTGGCCGGTCCAGTAGAGTGGACTCTGCGATTGGTGGTGTGGGGCGAAAGTGATTGGGATTAGTTTTTGTTCCTTTTTTCCCCATTGTTTATTTGGGTGGAGGGGGGAGGTTCAATCGGGCGAAGATTGGGATGGAGGGGGTGGGTTAATGGATGGAAGACAAACCACTTTGGTCTAGATCTTTTGCACAGTAATGGCTATCCCGGTACAGGAAGTATTCTTTATTTTATTTTTTCTGAGCGTTGCAGGAGTCGTAGAGGTACCGTAGATTAGGGTACAAATGGAGTCACAGAACCTCACTCGCGGTCATGGGTATCAGGAACTTTTCCAGGGCCAGGCGGTCTGAGAGCGGTATTGGCTAGGGGCGAGCGGAGTGGGAGCAGGGTAGGATTGGTGCATTGCATTTGGTGGATGTGGTAATGCTAGTGGTGCTATGTTACGCGGATTCCCCCTTGCTTGCCTCTCCCTGGGAAGGGAATATTGGATTCCCGGCCAGTCCGTAGGTTTGCCACCTGTGCGGGGGTTTGGTTATGGATCCGCTAGCTAGTACGGTGCTCTTACAGGTTCTATTATGTCGATCTGGTCAGGCATAGTCCTCAGGTGCGAGGCGTAGTTGTAGTGGAGGTTAGATCGCGTGCTCGTGGAATTTATGGTAAGTTGGGATGTATGTGTGTGCACGTCCCAGGAGTCGCCGGGGAAGTGCTAGGAAGGTTTACGTTGATGAGTTGTCGGCGGAAATACGGAAATTTTGTGGCTTTCTATACGCGTTAGTCTTGCAGAGCGGGAGGGCCTGGCGCGAGAGTTGTTATTCCATTGTAATGTGAAGGACTTCTAGCATGGAGCGTAAGAAAGTGAGAGGCAAGAGGAGTGATTTGTAATTAATCGCGTGAAAAATACAAGCTTCCAGCAATTCAATTATACATTGGGTCATCTACTTATCAACGACTTCAACCATTTTTATCGTGCCAACCATCTCACAGCTACCCCACAACACAGCGAACCCATCCGTTGCTAACTATCCACTCCCTCGATCCCTCCAACCTTCCTTCTCTAACCCATGTTTAACCTCCCATCCAACAGACAGACAAATTTCGAGTGATATAATGTGAAGTTAAGACCCGAGCTCCTAGAACAAACAGTTCTTCTCGAGCTTAATTACCACATTCAATACAATTCAACTAGCAGCCAGTCTAGGGTTGATCAGATGGGGATCCGGGGGGTGGGGGTACGTGCTGAGCTTTGGCCTTGAAATCAAGGCCGATCGTTTCGGAAGGGAGCTTGTCCAGATCGGATGGTTCAGGTGAGGAAAGTGTTGTGAATTCATCACCATCTAACGGGGGAATGATATTTCTATGCTCGGATAGCAATTTCACAACAGAATGATGTCCGCGATCCAGAGCCCGCGAAAGTGCTGTTTCACCAGCGAGATTCGCAATATCGGAGTTGACACCCACTCGTTCCAGCAGTATCTTTACGACTCCCTCGCGCCCCCACGAGGCGGCTCCGAAGAGTGCTGTTTCTCCACGATCATTGACAGCATTAAGATTAACACCCTCTCGTTCCAGTAGCACCTTCACAACTCCTTCGCGTCCCTCCCAGGCGGCTATGAGGAGTGGTGTTTGGCCATATTTATCTGCAGGGTCGAGATTGATATCGTTGCGCTCCAGCAGTATCTTTGCGACTCCCTCGCGCCCTTCCCTAGCGGCACTGGAGAGTGGTGTTTCTCCATAACCACCGGCAGTATTGGGATTAACATCCTCTCGTCCTAGTAGCATCTTCACAACTCCTTCATGTCCCTCCGAGGCTGCTAGGATGAGTGGTGTTTCGCCATTTTTATTTGTAGGCTCGGCGTTGTTAACATCTTTGCACTCTAGCAGTATCTTCACGACTCCTTCATTTCCCTTAGAGGCTGCTATGTGGAGTGGTGTTCGGCCATGTTTATCCGCAAGTTCGGTGTTAACATCTTTGCGCTCTAGCAGCATCTTCACGACTCCTTCGTGCCCTTCCTCGGCGGCACAGAAGAGTGGCGTTTCCCCATCTTCGCTCGCAATGTTGGGGTTAACATCCCCTCGCTCCAGCAGAATTTTCACGACTCCCTCCTGCTTTTGGTTGGCGGCATAGAAGAGTGGTGTAAAGCCATATTCATCCACAGTGTTGGGGTTGACATCGTTACGCTCCAGCAAAATCTTCACGATTTCCTCCTCCCCATGGGCGGCTGCTTTCGTGAGTGGTGTTCCCCCATCACTGCCTCTCACAGGATCCATACTGATATCATTCCGTTCTAGTAGTATCTTCACGACTCCCTCGTTCCCCGCCCGGATGGCTACGCCGATCGGTGTTTCCCCTCTTCGAGTCGCAGTGTTAAGGTTGACATCCCCTCGCTCCAGCAGCATTTTCACGACTCCCTCATGCCCCTTCCAGGCCGCTTTGAAGAGTGGTGTGTGACCAAACCGATCGACAGTGTCGGGCTTGACATCATCCCGCTCAAGCAGCATTTTAACGACTACTTCGTGCCCACCATAGGCAGCCCATGAAAGTGGTGACATGCCCTCCCTCGTGGGAGGCCAGGAGTCCGCTGGCTCTAGCGCCATCTTCACGGTTCTAAAAAAACGAATATCCGCCTAGGTGGTGGAAGTGCTATGATCGGTGTAGGTCTTGAAGGGAGGAAAGGTTGAGGTGTGTATGTTCTTCTATGGAGGTCGCTAGCTAAAGATCACTTAAGTAGTGAAAACTCTGCTCATACGTGGATAGCCCTATATCTCCGCTCGTGCCCTCTTGTTGACGCTCTCGTCGTTTCCGTGGTTTCTATTTACGTGGCCTGTGGCTGAAAGCCGCTCTCCGAAAGGTTTTCCCCACAAACTCTCTCAACGACAGTAACCTACCCAGTCACGAGGGTGCAAACCATTTTAAACCTGTACCCCGTACTAAGGGCGCTGCATCCTGGAATGTCCTATTTGTGAGGGTAAAGGGTTCTAAATTAGGAGAGCATATTTTGGACGTCCCATGTTCAATTCCTCTATCTATCCAAGTTTTTCCTCTATATATTTCTCCAAGTATAGTATAAGAGTTTCCAATCATATTTATACCATATACTCGAAGTTTTAAAGTGTTTAGATTATCTGCTCCATTATTATACGGGTTGTTGACCCTCCCGTGGGATTTGTATTTCCTACTAACAAGTCTCTGACGCTGTCAAAGCATGGATAACATTCTCATGATACGCCCTTATGGGCTCATTTGTATGTGCCCAATATTTGTAGATTCGATGGTTAAGAACTCCATATTATGGACCTTGGAAATAAAGGCTATTGGGAAAAGGCTGAATATGCCGGGGAATTGGGTCCTGGCTCTCCAGATATACAATTCTACATATTTATAACCTTTTACCTTCATGAAGAGAGGTGCTAGAGGATGCAATGGGCTTAGTACAGTTTCCTGATTTCAAACATGCATTTACCTTACAACCATTGTTTAGAATTAATTCTAGGGAAATTGGTTTGCATGCTGATCCTTCGAGTGGGTTGGATTTTATTTAGCTTTTTCTGATATTTCATTGTCCCCTCTTCTATGCTCGCATCGATTCGGTGAGACTTCATGATTGTGTTATGGTCTGCTTGCGGGGGGTGTAAGATCCTCTGATGATAGAAATTCAAGTCATCACACATCGTTGTTTGTGCGGGTTTGTGGGTAGGATTTACTTTGCGGATGCAGAGGCGACGAGATGGATTGGAAGGTAATGATTGGGGAACTGAAATCACGATCCACCTGTGGGCCCGGGAGGAAGAGAGCAGAGTGGTACGCTATCGTAATATATGGTGGAAATTGATATTCCAGGTCGACTATAAGTTTTAGCTTTTTTCGGAACTCTGTAGATAGTTAGTTACAAGCAGGAGACAAGGATGGGCTTAAAAGAAATTATTGATGAACGAAAAAATAAATCCTACAAGCTGCTCACAGGTACATCATCCTATAGAATCTAATTAGCTGGAAAGCAAAATGGGTTAGAAAAAAAAGAGAAAGGAAAAGGAGGGATCGTCGCAAAGTCACCTGTGAGACCCATTCTTCCCTCAAACCAAAGTACCACGGCCTCATCTTTGGCACCTAGCATAGCTCATTGATCCCCCAAGCTTTCCGTCTTAGAAATAATCGTAGACCGCACAATCTCATTAAGATCCCTCCTCACCATCCACCGGGAACAAACACACCTACCCACAGATATTAACATACTCACTCACTCTACCTCGGTGGAATAGAGAGTCCAACCTAGAATACCAAGACAGACGCGGGCGAAAGGAGCAAATATAGTAACCCCAACTTTGGAAACCTCAATTTAGTGTGAGCTGTTAAACACTTGGAATTATTAGCCATACATTCGTTTAATCACTACGCCCCAACATACAATACTTCTTCCCCACCCGATGCCCAAGCACAGTCCCAGCACTTGTAGAGCTCTTCCGAGCTCGTTATGGAAATTTATGCTTCCACCCCGCGCGCACGCGCCCTCCCTAACCCAAACCCCGCATTGCCCTATGCGCATCCGTATCATAGACTAAAAGCCCAGCTCAGTACAGTACTTCACAGCTGAGTAGAGCCAAAAGAAGTACCGCCATTGCGTGATAGTGACACATTCGCTCGTCTTTTACCAATGCTTTTTCTCCCTTCTTTTCTTTTTCTTCTCTACAGAACACTTCGGCGTTGGATGGGGGTGGGGTTGCGTAGGAGAAAACAAGCTCTCAGGGCATTTTGAATTTTGCTTCCTGTGGTCTTGGAGAATAGCACTGGAGAGTAGAGTGGTAGCGGTGTGGGGAGAAAGTGATTGGGGTTTGTTTTTTCTTTTCTCTTTTTTCCTTTGTTTATTTAGGGGGGGGGGGGGGTTAATTGGT
>Ga0307507_10006139_pt1 | contig 18798 bp, 9 predicted proteins | sample 7_EM_MG_FD_207223 | JGI IMG/M metagenome (GOLD analysis project Ga0307507, IMG submission 207223) | Populus trichocarpa ectomycorrhiza microbial communities from riparian zone in the Pacific Northwest, United States - 7_EM | ecosystem: Host-associated > Plants > Roots > Unclassified | place... | reverse complement strand
AGCCCATATCGTTTGCAGAGCTAATGATCACAAATGGTGTTTACAGTTGTGGGTTATTCTTCATATTTACTACTATATTTTCAAATTATGAGCTATGCAAGCTCTTCTCTGTCTAAACTGTCCCCCAGAAATTGGGTTCCAAGATCCAAACAAAGTGGCCAAAAGAACAAGAATAATTCAGTTTACAGCAGAAGAATAAGGAAACGCAAAAGAAAATTTAGAGAGTTCTGAAAGAAGAGAAATGGTGTATAAGTTGAAGAGCTGCATACCTGGAAAACAACAGTTTGTTAGGAAAACAAGAGAAGCAGAAGGTGATAGGGAAGAGGTGAGGATTCCAAAGTGAGCAAGGGGCAGAGTGGTTGTAAACTGCACCTAGCCTTGTTCCAACCTTATTCGTCTGAACGTATGATTTTTTTTTTTTATTATTATTTTCATATTTATCCTGTTTTGATAATCTTACTACTATAATACGATGATTTCAGTAAAGAAAATGGAGGGTTACAGCTTTTATATATATATATATATATATAATTAATTAATTAATTTCTTAATGTTTTTATTTAATTTTTTTAATTTTATGCTAATATAAAAAACAAAAATTTTAAAAATATTAATTTAATATATTTTTAAACTAGAAACAACAGCACTATACTATTTCAAAGGTGGTAGAAGATATGGGAAGGTGAGTTGCTATTGGCTATTAGAGATATTGGATCCATGTTTGAGTGGTGTAGAGATTGCCATTTCGCCTCTTTCCTTTTCTTCTCTGTTTTGTTCTTTTCCTAGTTTTTGTTCTTCGTTGTTTGAGAAATGGGAACTGAGCAAGAAATCGATGGGTCTGCGACAAATCCATTTGTCCCCGCTTCCATAAACTATGTGCTTCACACACGCTCTCTCCCTCCTCCTTGCACTTGCAGATATTTTCTAATTTTAATTTCATTATTATTATTATTTTGGGTTTGGGTTTCTAAATCTAAACTAGTCATACTCCACAAACATTATTTAATCTCAGAAGGTTGAAAATTACATAACTTCATGCTCGATACGACTTAGATAGATTGGTTTAAATAAGTTGAATTTATTTTAATCGAAAGATAAATCCTTTCTTCCCTGAGAAGTTGCTTTGAATCGTTTTTTCACAGCGCAGACTCCTCACTTCTTGATTAGCCACCACCATTGGCCCAAGAGGAAGTATGTCCTTATAGCTCCTGCTTCACCTGTTTTCTCCGCGCCAAATTTGCCACTTCACAGCATGAAACTCGTGGGCTTGAAGAGGTTGTTCTCTTCAGGGTTTTGCCAGGCAAGAAGATGAATCCCTAAACATTACATCCAACTAAGGACTCGGCATCTTGTACTTGAAAAGTCCAATTTACACCAGCAATGTAAAAACTCTTCACTGCCAGCGAGCTGGGAATCATAAAATACCTCTATTTACCCCCAACAATCCACCCAATTCATTGTAAAGCTTACAGAAATCTGAGTAAATACGATTCAATTTACACCTGGAAACAGTTGACTCAACCTTGACATGTTGACTCCCAGTTGAATTCTTCCTCTGGCCTTAAGTTTAAACCTCGTTGATAAACTTAACCCTTCACATGCATCAAATGCAATCACGATTGAGATGCATAAAATGAAAACCTGAGAAAGGGGTGTTCGGGGCCACATAATTGTTGGAACCAAGAAACAAAAAGATTGCATGTCAAAAATCTGGGCATGAAAGAAACCACAATGATGAATTATATTTTATGCAAGCATAATGAATGAGCATGTTTCAGATGAGGATTTTCGAAGCAACAGCCCACTAAGTATGTGAACTAATAATGGGGAACAACTTTCTTCCAACACAATAACAAAATCATCACAGTAAGAAATTCAGGTGGCTACGAAACTAGGCAATCCTTTCAAAGTCTTTTCTTCCTCGGGATGGTGGTGGAATGCTATTGAAATTGGCCCTACGCCCTACAAAAGATTTCCAATAGTAGTTAATAAATTTCAATTCATGTGGATCTAACAAACAATTAAGCAAATCAGTCAGAAAGTACCCCATGGCATGCTGTTGTTCAATGAACTACTTCCTGGAGAACGTTGCCCCCCGGAATTGAAGCTGGATGAAGGGGGCTGGACCTTGATATGATTCCATTCACTACCCCGAACAGTGGGCCTTCCATGACTAAACCGCTGAGGGGGTTGCTGTCCTAATCGGCTTGGAGAATTTTGTGAGATATGAGGTGTAAAGTATGAAGGCTTTGACATTGAACGACCATATCCAGCATGAAGATCATGTGCTGAAGGCGGGCTTCCCGCGTCAACATGTGAAAATGCATGAAAAGGCCCATTTCTGACATAATCATAATACAACCACAAAGGAGAGAAGAATAGTAAGAAATATTTAATAGTAAAAACATAACACCCACTGGTCCCTTCTCGACAAATAAGAAGGAAAAAAGAAAAATAAATGGTAGAAAACACGAATTATATATATAATAGAAAACATGAAGCAACAATTTCAGCATTATCTTAATTTACGCTGATCAATTTTCAAACTTTGAAGTTTCATATATACAATCAGTCAATCAACAGTTCTACATTTTCTTCTATGTTGAAATTTCGTTTGCTTGAATAGTGAAAGTTCTTGCTGCCCATTTTGCACAATGTTTGATTTATGTTAGACTCCACCACTTGGGCAATAGTTAAAAAATAATAGTAATAATCATAACTTGAAAAAATTCAGGCAACCATGTAAATTGAGAGAAACTGTATGCTTTTTACTCAACACAAAGCATACCTTTGGTTTAATGAGCTGGAGCTTGCATTTGAGGTTCGGTTGGATCTTCCAACACCTACCACTGGAACACCAGAACCAAGATGCACGCTATTGCTAAACTCAGTGCTTATGGAACTCACATCAGAACCATCCTCTTGAAGAAGAAGTTCATCACTGGAAAATGAATAACAGATGCCACACTAAGAGATTAAACAAACACATGGTAGAAAATACAAGAGCATACTATTTTAAATTGCCCTTGAAATATTCTTTGGAGATGTGGTGACAGGTGCATTGCCACCTATCGCTCCACCAATTAGTGTTCAGAAAAGAGAAGCAGTCAATGAAAAAGTAAAATAGCCAAAACAACTGTTATCTTATGTTTTTTATGCTTTTTAAATGTGCTTATTATTTCTTCATACAAAAATAGCCTTCTACTTTTCATATGTAATATTTATTATGATTTTTACTTTTAGCAAAACTCTCGCCCAAAATCTTTTCTTGCCAAAATTATTTAGAAATAGCCACAAAAATGCCAAAAGTACTGTCAAAACAGATTATAAGCAATGTATTTATTGAAACTTTATTAACTGATCATGAACACTAATACCAAAGCCAAACTGCTTTGAGCTTACATCCCATTTAAACCTTGAATTAAGCAAATACATTAGCATGATGAATACAGCTCCAAATTTAGCACTGGCTTACTCCTAAACGAGTTACATTATGAAATGTGATGTGAATAAACCTGCCAATAAAAGATGAAGTCATACACATGACTGAATCCCAACATACAAGCAGACAGGCACCAACAACCTAAAAATGGTTTAACAGGGGCAGTATGCTACATGGGGCTAATAAGAACCCTAAGGGTGAAGTGCTGGTTTTAGTCATCTAAGGTTAACAGCTAAAGAAAAGCCTGAGGTTCCATTTAATGAAAAGATTAGTTTCTAACAGTAATAACGTTAGGAAAAAAAAAAAGGAAAACCATGAACTGATTTCATCAAAGGCTAGCAATAGAGCAAATAAACACCTTATGCAGTGTGAATATCTCATAAAAACAACAGGGGGAATCACAGTCACATCTAGCTAAATAACAACTTTTATAACATGTCAATACACACAAGTTAAATTTTTTAACATATTTGATTCAATAAATTCTTCTTTTTTACTGAAAAGAAAAAAATAATCCTAAGCAGTGGATGGACAACTCTCTTTTTTATGCTATGTTCAATAAAACCATCAAAATCTGTTCCTTCCAATGTTATTTTGTTTGCAAGTATATGTGAAGGTAATATGCAAGGTATCAATGTAACTCAAAAGAACATATGATAGAAACTAACAATATAAATAACTCTCATTGTTACCTGTAATTGGGATCCCAGTCCCCTGGATCCGGCAGTGAAAGGCTAGCCTCGGGCTTATCATGAATAGGCCCCGCACTTTGAGGACATTTCATATTAGGAGCAGGCTTAAACGAGCCTGGAATACTCTGAATGGTTGAGGGACCTGCTGCACTTCCACTGCCTCCTTGTTGCTGCATCCAGCTTGACTGCCGATGTGAGGGTGAACTACCAAGTACTGAAGGATTTTCCTCAGATTGGTTAGAGCAAGCACCATCAGTGGATTGTCCTTGCCAATTTGAAGATGTACAATCTTGAGATTGATAACTTCCAGAATGCCCCCAACTTTTTCTTCTATTAAATTGTGTAACTGCAGCCATTTTTCCTAGAGGCGATCCATGACTGCAGCTTCTTGCAGGGGAAGTTGGACCATAATGTCCAGGAGAACCAGCTGAAGCTTGACTGTAGGAGCTTGGTGGAGTAAACTGTGAAGGACTGGTTCCAAGGGGAAGTGGTGCAAAATTTCCTGCTGATGGACTCATACCAAGACCATTTCCATGTGAATATTGAATAAACCTCCATCTTGCATCTGGACTACTTCCAAGCAATGCCAGACCAGCCTGTGGATGCATGTTCATGCCAGATGGAGCAACTGGTGAATAGTATGCAAACATATTACTGCCATCTCCATAGCTTCCATAGCTGCTTCCAAGGCCAATGCCATCATTATAGCTACCATGGCTTCCTACACTACCATAACTAGTACCATGACCATATGGAACCGCCTGGAAATGTGGGCTATTATGCAAGGAAACTCTGGCCCTTCCATGATTCTACATAAGAAAGACGAAGTTATGATTATATATTTTCCCCTTTTCTCTTATTCCCCAATTTTTTCATGCGTTTGCAGTGATGTAAGGCATCTTTCTTATTTTGAAGGTAAGTTGTGGAGGAAAAGTGTTCACTCCTGGCTAGTTAAAAAATAATGGGAAAAAAAAAACACGTGAGCTCACATTAGGAGAGAGACCAGCAGCAAACCAATGCCCTCCACCTGGGTGATGGTCCACCTTGATATTTTGGGAAACAGGCTACAACCATAGAGAGAGATGAGTACACTATCAAAAGAATAATAATCATTAAATACACCTAAACTCCCAGAAAACTATTAGTACAACATATGATGCGAATAATAAAACAAGAAGTCTGACCTTTAGAAGGACAAAATAGGTAAAGGTGATAGAAAAACATGCATAGACAGAATAAAATCAACATTTTTTATGGAACATTAATTCTTCTTCCTTCATATGAGTTAAATAATTTCCTAGCTCATTATGCGAGAAAGATGATTGTGAACAAAAACCAACTACTTAAAATAGAGCAGATAGTTCTCTTGAACTTCATAATTATTTAGAAAACAGAAACATATATGAGCTTATTAGTGAAAGTAAGAATCAAACATATGGGCAGGATGGAGCAAACCAGGCAATACATGGATCAGTAAATTAATTATACGAATTAATCCAGAAGAACAATAAGCTGGTTACTCTTTAAGGAAAATATCACAATCTTCCAGTATGATCCCAGATTAAATCTTAGAAAGTCAATGTAACAGCTCATACACTACTCTACTTACCATACGAGGGGTCTCCAAGGGAGGCTTGTATGGGCATGTGAAAGGTTCCCCAGTTACAAAAGGATGTTTTGAAGCCTGCACATGAATGAATTATGCCTCCATGTATCCACAAATACAAAGTTATAATTAATTATGAAAGAAATTGCTCAAAACTAAGAAAAACTTAAATTACCTGAAAAGGGGACCACCGTTTCGCAGGATCAAACTCAACAAGACCCCTCAAGAAATCAATCAAAGCTAATCGTATTTGACTTTCTGTAATGTGTTTAACAACAGCAATTAGCAGCTTCTAGAAATGATAGCAACATATTCAATAAAATGGTTTCATAAAATCAGATTCTTCGGATATAAGAACTACCTTTCTTCATATCTTCCAGTGGCAAATTCTTTCTGTAAGGATAGTTTGTAACAATTGCCTCAAGGTTCATATGATGGAAATACTCCTTCCCAATAGATGGTTTCTTCCGCTCTCTCTGGAAACAAAACCAAAATCATCACAATGAGGATGAGAATAAAATGCAGCAAACAATAGAAAAGAAAGATATACCCTTGTCTATTGATATTAGCTCTTGAGGAAAGAATAAAAGAAAAAAAAATCACATAGGAAGCTCTAACTTGTTCTTCTATTAATTGACTTTCCACTTCCAAACTACAACACGAACACTTACAGATTCATATTCTTCCACTGTTAATGCTTGGTATGCATTTCTTCCTCCCAAAGAAACTTCGCCACTCTCTAGATTCTGGACACTCCCAATGCACTTGAAGAACTTACTAACATTCTTTGCCTCTTTTAGGACATAATCAGGGGGTTGTCCTCTACAAAATGTCAACAAGAAAATAAGCTATTCTTCAAATAAATAATGAACACAAGTAACACAACAAATCAAAGCATTAAATACCACCCCCTAATAGTTCCAGTGCTCTAACAGGCATAGACAAATCACCCGCAAAATAAGATCAATTCCCAATAGCATTGGTTGCACCCCCACTGCTCATGCGTGCTTTTTAACTTTTATAAATTAGCTTACTATAAGTAATAACTTTGGGGAAAAACAAGTACAATTTACTTATATGTGCATGTATGGTTCTTCAGAATAATTTACCCACACACGGCTGTGTTGACTAAGATGGTGACAAAAATGGACAAGATAGTGATCGCATGGGCCCACTAGTTAACTTGCTTAGGGCTTGCTTAGCATAATTACAGGTATTAAACTCTCATAACAGTCAGTTATATCAAACTGCAAATCATAAATCCAACTTCGATAAATGAATTTAAAGAACTCTCAAAGGAGACACAAAAAGCTTCCTCAAAACACGTTAAAACAATAACAAGTAATAGCAAATCATTCCCTTTTCTTTTGTTTTCTCCTCTTTTTTTTGGAAGGATTCTTAGAAAGCAGATTGAACTACAATATCAAATACTCTCCAGAAAAAAAAAGGAATGAAAAGTAAACATAGGGAAACAAAAAAGAGAGATAGGATTTATGTCATTCTTCTGACAGGAGAAGTCCATGGTTCAACAGGAGGCAGCTCACATGAGGGCCAGGGTCTTTAAACAGAGCATAGATGTAAAAGTGTTCAAGGTGCCGTGGACCTTCTTATATGCTGAATCATTGAGAAATTCATGAAATTTATATAAGTTTTCCTTTCTATTATCCTAGTTGAAGTACAAGTAGATGCAGATGATATTCAAGCCCCCCTAATTCACTATTATGTTGAATCATTGAAGTTTTCTTTGGGTTATTCTACAGGCTCCATTATATTTTCCCTTTTGTGGTAGTGCATCTGTTCTGCCTTGTACCACTGAAGAGCCAGCTAATTATATTTCAAAAGCAACTGCACAGAGCCTTGAACTTAATTCAATTGATCTTCTCCAACAATTATAATAGTATAGGTCTTTCAGAAACAATAGTCTATTGGGATCGGTCCAGCAAAGCATTTCATATTTCTTCCATTATATAGAGTCATAAGCATTTCAGGTCTGTGTCAACTAGCATCTAAAAGTAAAGCATGTGCAATAAAGAGATTAACGTATAATTAGCAAATATATCTACAAATCAATCGGACTCCCAATTGAGTGAACATTTATGTAAAGTAGCAAATATATCTACAAATCAATCTGACTCCCAATTGAGGGAACATTTATGTAAAGCTAGCTAACATGAATGCTGGCATTCAGCAACAAGTTTGCTTGGAGAAATTATTTAATACGGAACAGGCTCCAAGCAAATGTGAAAGGACTTTCACAACCACAGCAATCAGACATCTTACGATTTCAGTTTAACTAAGAGTTAGATTAATGCTGTTCTACTGTTGACTTATTTCCTAATCCATGCAAGTTCATGAGAAAAGATTACACCAGCTTATGTGACCCTTCATTTTGGTGCATGAAGACCTAATTCTGTCATTTTGCTATGTGCCATTGCTTCACTGTTAACAATCAAAATTCAATAATTTTTTTCATTCTACAGTTCATAACTTGAAATGATTCTAACTCCAGCTTCAGGAGTCTGATTTAAAAATAAAAAATAAATTCAATGAGTATCAATATACTCATTTCAAGCTATCTCTTCCCGTACATACAAATGATAACTATCATGAAACCAAAAGATTGGCACACCCACTGGAAAGGGTGAAACGAGGTGATGATCTGTTACCCCACACATGGTCCCACTGAAAAGAGTCTTGACAAGGAGATCCTTAAGATAGTCCGAATCCTACCCTTCATTTTTGCATGAAGTGGCTGTTATCAAGAGCCAAACATGCACCCTTCTGGTTGTAAGGTTACCACTGCACCAATCAATGGCCCCTTGCAACACTGAAGAAAAATGAATTTTTCTTTTCATATACAGACAGTTATTTCCACAGTAGATCTATCAATAATCATGTCATTTTTCTTGTTTAATGGTCATTTTGTAATTCAAGAAAACACATACAAAACAGAAAGGACATCAAATTCATATTCTTAGCAACACACTTACGATATTTGCAAATATATTTCACTCCTATACTGCTGATAGAGATGACTTACCCAAGTATTTCAATCATTCTCCTCAAGAGATCAAATTCTGAAGCACCAGGAAAAAGTGGCAATCCTAGAAACAATTCTGCAACTATGCACCCGAAGGACCACATGTCAATAGCCGTAGAATATCTAGAATAGATTAAGGTCCCAGATAACACCCCCATGATTCTAGGATGTGAGCATGAGTGTACACAGATGATATGATATAATATAATAAAAAATTCATGAAGCTATATTTTTACTGAAAGGATACTGACAACCTAGAAGAACTTCAGGAGATCTATAGTAACGGCTCTGCAGAATAAACAGAGATGCCATTACAGGTACTTCACAAGTTGATAGAAATAAAATGAAAAGATGGAGCAGACATAAAGATAACCTGAATGTAGGAGTAAACAGTGCGGTCTTCCATGCATGCTGATCCAAAATCAATTATCTTAATTTCTGCAGGCTTCAAACTGTTTTTTCAAGATAAAAAAATTTCAGTTGAATAGAAATGAAATTTGTAATAGGTTTGAGGCTAAACACATCATGAATAATTAATTACCTTGTGCACAGAAGAATGTTTTCTGGCTTCAGATCACAATGGATTATCCCAGCATCTTTTAACAGAGCCAACCCACGTAAAATCTTTTTAAGAACACATTGAACAAGAAATGAGAACAAATTCAATTCAGATATAATGCAACATGGCAGCAATTTTAAAGTTGCCATACCTGCTTAGAGAATAATTGGACAATGCTCAATGATAACCCCCTAAATTGATTTATCTTGATAAGCTCATACCTGAATAACTTTAAAAGTCAAGTATATGCTGCTAAAAAGAAATTAATAAAAAAAAACAGATAACCAAAGATTCGCAGAAAAGGTAAGTCAGGAAAGCAGCTTTTCCAACAAAATGCAACTGCACACTAAATGTAACTATTCAAATAGCCCTTAACTTACAGATTTGTGTCAAGAAGTTCAAAACAGATGCATAAATGCCGCTGGTATACAAAGTAATCATATATACGAACAATGTGATGGTTATCCTCAGGATCATACTTCTTGTTTAACTGTTATAGGAAAGCATGGAGCAAACATAAAGAGACATCATTACTAATATCACAACAAGTGTGGCACAAAGAGTTGAAGAGCTTTTTAATTACCGTTGTCAAAATAGATACTTCAACCAGAGCTTGCTGATAGTAAGCAGGTTGGTTTTTTATTATCTTCACAGCAACAAAACTGTTGGTTTCTGCGACCCAGCATTTAGCAACCTGCCCAAAAGTCCCATGACCAAGAACATCCTTGACTATGTATCTGCAGATATGATGTGATAAGTGAGTCATTGATCTCATATTTACTACCATGCAATCTAAATTGTGTGCTTCTGTTCTCGTCGCCTACTGAATGGAACTTCTAAAGAAGGAAAGGAAACAAACAGTGAAAGTAAATATAGTATCAATGTTTCAAAGACTGAAGAATATTCATTCATATTGGAGGAAGGAAAACCTAAGAATTTAATGAATGTATTGAATTTAATATTTTCTCTAGATTGTCTTAGAATCTGTTTAGGTTTCTGAACTTCTATCAAACTTCATCTTTCTTTCTTTCGTATATTGAATTTTGCTAACTTCAACTTTTTATTTTGTGGATGACAAAGCATAAGGCTCATAATGATTTAGAAAAGCAAAGTTATAATTGGGAGAAAAAAAACTGTAAATATTGCAGTTCCAATGCACTAGGATATTCTGTTCTCCCAAAACACTCTCTCAATCAGAATAATTTAGTTCAATTGCCGGATTAATTATTATTAGGATTCTCGTTCTTCTAGCTAGTATAAAAGAAAAGGAGGCTTTTTTTCTTTTTCTTTTTTTGAGAATTCAAGAAAAAAAAGAGGTCAGTGATACACGCATGTGCATGAACAAAATCACCTAAAAACTTTGATAAGAAAAACTGAAACATCATGCATCCATAGAGAGAGAGGCTAATACATGAACAAACATTGGACTGCTTGTATCTAGGATTTGCAGAGAATGTTTCATTACAACTACATGGAATTCAGACTAGAATTTGTCTATCATCAAAATCAAAACTCATTAAAAATTGGAATAAGCGCAGCTTATTTTTACAAAGATGTCAAACAGGAATCAAAGATGTAAAGAAAACTAAACATATGGGTCAAGGACTCAAGGTCGTAAGGGACTTTATATGAATTGTTTTTTTACCAATTCACTCAAAATATAATGCATAAACTTTTTTGTTCAAATCCAAGTACAGGAAAAAAAAAAAAAAAAGGATTTCCAGAAAAATAAATGCAGAGGAATCAAAATGACAAACATAAACAAACCTTCTCTGTGTGTCTAAATTTACCAAAGCAAAGTTCACAGTCAGAATAAGATCTGAGTTCACATTATCATGGCCGTCGTTGAGGACTCCAGCTGATGGGCTGGTCAAATATCTTTTTGGATTTAATTCTTCGGAATATTTAAATTGTGGATTGCATATCTGATATGTTTCGACTATGTCTTTGGTTAGCCTTGCAACCAACTGCATCATTAAAAGCTTAAGAGTCAGCGCAAAAGTGTACGTCAAATAATTTTAACTCAACAGTACACTACTCAAACAAAATTTGGTTAATAAAACAATAATAATGTTCACTTAGCCAAGCTAGAAAATAAAATGGCAGTTCAAATGGATTCTTGCAAGAAGATCACTGCACGAAAGATGAGAGATGATACAGCAGTAGTCAATTAACCATTCGCATCTATATGCATCCCTATAGGCAATGTTAACCAAAAATAGAATGTATCCTTAACAAGTTCGCACTGAGACTTCAGATGCTAATATGATGTCTGAATAATGTCAAGACATGTGCTCGCATATATGTTATATGTGATCTTTCCAAGAGTGTGACATTTGGAGGATCTTTCACTGCTGCTTTTGCTTTCTAGGACAATTGTTTAGGAAGCTGGCAAGAAAAAAGCTCCTTGACTTAGCTGGCCGAATGAAAGATCATAGGAATTCCGGATCAATGTTAGATAGACACGATAAAGAAAATTCTCAATGTCTACAACTACCAAAAAAGTTACTAACTTTCTTTGTTTCAAATGCATCGAAATTGTAAGAAAAATGGTCCTCAAATGTCGGATGATGGGGCCAAAATGGATGCTCAAATGTCAGAAAGTAAGAAAAAGCATCCGGCTCGCTATACGACTGGACTCTTAAAACTTTCCAGTTTAATTTGAAATTGTTCCCTTTATTGAGTATCCAAGCTAGGGGAGGGTTACATATTACATGTGTCACACATGTAAAAGATAAACCAGTCCTTAAAAAAATAAATCTTTCTAACCCTCTAAATCCATTTATGTCACTCTTCCCTTTCCTTGCTCTATTGTGCATAGACTTCAACCGATCCAAAAAGAAGGTTCTTACAAAGACATATAGGGAACGATCATGAACTTTGTGTCATGGATTGTGGCAAATACTCTTTCGAAGTAAGCAGTTCAGGGTTTATTTATTTATTTATTTTTGTGAAATCAGCAGTTTAGGGATTAAATCAGGATTTTAAGAAAAGTCCTAGATAAACAGTTGTGACAGTTCATTGTGAAGAAAACAGTATCCGCCATGATAATTGATGTCAGCTCCCCTTAACTCTTGAGACCGAAATCCCTATAATTTTCAGGCTTCTAGGGAAATAACATAGTTAGGGTACTCATACTTAAAAGAGTGTGTTATGAAACAAGACTTTTAATAGGATTTTTTTTAAAAAAAAAAAAAAAACCAGCAGTTTAAGGATTAAATATGAATTTTCACAAATTACTGCTATGTAAATAGTTGAAGTCATTGTGAAGTCAAATAGCGTCAGCAATGATAATTGGTGTTATATATACAAAGGATCACAAGAATGGATAACAATAGAAGCTAGGGATTCACATGCAACCAGTATTTAAAGGTTCATAAGAATTTAGATATAGGTTATGAGTTCTTCTCTTCATGGGTTTTGATGCAGAAAGGACTATATTGTATTTATTTTTTGGAGAACATTTGATTTCAGTTTCTCTTTAACTCCTAAGACCAAAATCTCCAAGGAATAAGTATGGTTTGGACACTCGTACTTAAAAGGAGTGTGTTGTGGGACATAGCTATTGATTGGAGATCTAAAGATTCACAGATTGGATAGGGGGAGGGCTAAAGTTGGGGAAGATGATGAGGCTAATCAGAAACCTATTGAGAAAAATATTGTGTTTACAGCTGAATCTTTTTATGAGGCTCTATTACAAAATAGATGTGAAGTGGAAAAACTCAGTTCCCCAGGACAGAGCTACACAGAAGTGTAATCCTCCTAGAATTCTCCTTTTGCATGGAAGGCAGCTTGGGGTATGATTTTAACTATGGATAAAATCCAAATGAAAGAAGTTTTGGTCAATTAGTGTTTTTTGTTCAAAACAGTTGCTACATCTAATCGATCATTTATTTGCATGGACTAGGAGTTCATGGTGGTTGGCAAACAACGCTGTGGGTTTCTCTTGGTCATGGTCACTCCAGGACAAGAGGGTTTAAAATTTTGGGAGAGGGTTTCACTATTATTTTAGGCTATAAAGCACTAGCAATCTTAAAACTTAAAACTGAACAAGTCACGAAGCATGTAAATCTAAGTGGCTCAACATCAGTAACATAAAAATATCAGCAAACATGAGACATGTGAAATATAGAGCTCCAAGAGTTCCAACATAAGAACTCAAAGGCATGAAACCATTGGCTCCATCTTTGATCATCATGGTCAATCTTCTGCTGTTGTAATAAAAAATAAGGGTGGATCAGAGTCTCCCTGTCCTCACAAGAACTAAGAACTTGATAGGAAACATATCGACATGATCATATGGTTTTACATGGTTAAAGTTAAAAGTGCTGCAAGGGATACTCCAATCTGGTAACAGTAGCAAATTTCGCAATGAAATGCTTTAATGATATGTGTCCTAGCCAAATTCAAAAGAAAGGATTTCTTCCCTCCCCCTCAAAGGCAGGATAAGGATCCTCTAAGCTCTCACATCTGCATTGTAACTATCAATCCCAAGTGTACACTTTCCATTATTAATCCAGAAATGCGTGCAACTCATTAGTTTCGCAGTTTAAAGTCCAGAAAATTGTCTTTATTATAACTCCTCTTTGGGGATTATAACATTGTGTTACTCTTCACAATGGAAAATACTACTGCAGAAACAGAATAATGTTGTAGATATTTCTGGAATGTCATATGACATCACAACCTCAAAAAAGCCTACGCCCTTCCGGCCATAAGCATTCCAAGGAAGATATTCTTGTAGTTATATACAGAGCTTTCTTTCTTGTTCATTTTTTCCATAAATTAGCAAGACAAACATCTGCCTTTTAATTAATAATCTCCTAGAAAACACAGACAGATTCCATGAACAGCTACCATTAGGCCTTCATAAATATTTTACTTTGAAATGCAAAAGCTAAGGCAGTTAGATAATCTCAATGGCATACATGTAGACTAGTGCACCCAGTTATCACTCAAGCTATACCACTTAATTTTCAAATCCTAAACTTTTTACTTCAACCTTTGTATTAAACCCAAAACGCTCATATTCAGCATGCAAATTAAAGCCCACATAAACCACCAACAAAATCAATCAAATCAACAACATAATCCAAAATGACAAAAGTAAAGGAATAAAAACACTTACAGGTCTTCTTACAACAACACGCAAAATTTGCTCCTTGTTGGCAGGTTCACTCTCCTGCCTGTACTGTCCAAATGCCAGCTGCCTCGGCCGCCATGGAATTGATGGCTCATCCAATTCATTTGAACCGACTTCATCCATTGATTCCACAACTGTAACTAAAACCCCCTAACGATCAAACTTGAATACCCAATTTCTTCATCTATATAACAAAACAAAAACAACCCAGAATTTGATAGATGATCAGCAATTAAACCAACCCATTTGAGTCTCTTTAGTTGAGAAATCCAAGAATCCACCAGAAGATTCTAATCCCATTATCTCTCATTCACTCAAAAAGAAAGTCAAGAATCAAAAGATGCATCTTTACTTGATCCATTGAAGAGATCAAGAATTCACACAAGATTCAATATTTGATTGGAATTCAAGAGATTTTTGCTATTATTGCTATCGATTCTTGACAAATATATAGATGATGAAAACACGCAAAGCTGTGAGGAAAACAAAAGTAAAAAGGAGAAGAAAAACAGGATTAAAGAAAAGGAACCAAAATAAATATGAAGAAGATAAGTTAGTGTATTTTTTTATTATTTAATAATAAAAACAAAAAGGATTAATTGATGAATAGATACAGGATTGAGGGCAGATAGTTTTTGAGAGAGAGAGAGAGGGAGGGAGGGATTCTGCTGTCTGTTTGTTTGTTTTTATGGAGTAATAGATAGAAAGAAGGAAAGGGGAAATAATTTCGTTCGTTGGTGTTTGCGCTCAAAAATGATGACAGAGTTCTTGTTTTTTTTTTCTTTTTTTAAGATTTATGTTTGGTTATGGACTCTAAGAAAGTAAATTATAAATTAGTTCCTCTATTTCTACATAATTTCTCTGGTCTTAAAAATTAATTAATTAGTTTTAAAACTTAATTTAATATTAATATGTTTTCAAGATTGCCTTATTTTCTCATTAATATTTTTATATTATTTAATTTTTCTTTTTATTTTTTTAACAAAAAAATAAAATATGAAATTGATAAAAAGAAATCAATTAATTAATTTTTAAAATTAAAGGGACTATTTAATTTATTTTTTTAATCTAGAAGGGCTAATTTATAATTTAATTCAAATGTTATACATAAATCTATATGGTGTGAGTTTTTTATTGTAACACTAATAGATTAAAGTAGATTATTACAGTAAAATTATTAATTTGTCCTTTATCAAAAAATTGGATGGTTTTTGTGTTAGGGGTAATTCAGTTGTTTGTTGAGGGGTGTATCTATTTTTTTTTCACTTTTTAAACAAAATAAAGTGATTAATTTATCCTAAGGTTAAAAAAAAATTAAGAATTGTTGATAAATGTATCAGTTTTTTCAATATTTTTTAAAAAAGATAACAAGACATTTTTTCCTTTTGAATCAGAAAACAATAGTTCATTCATCTAAAGGCATTTTTGTTCTTTCAAAGAGGTTTTTTGTTTTTTTTGTTACCTCTAAATTCATGGAGGGTATTTTGATATTTTTTTTCTTTCATTAAATAATTTTTAAATTAAAAAAACTATTAGCATGTGCTCCCCAAACTCGAGCACGAGCACATGAGAGGCACCCAAGCTTTTTGAACGGAGCATGCAGCATCTTCTAGTAATCAAGCATGCCCTTTTGTTATATAATTAAAAGCGTCACTGTTTCCTTTTTTTCTTTGAACGACACGTGATGGCGGTGAATAAATGGTTTGTCACTAGTTGTTTTTTTTCTTTTCTCTCTCTTCCTAAAAAAGTTCATATTGGCCCTTTTGTTTTTGATATTTCAATTTCAGTCCTTATTTTTTTTATTTTTAATTTTTGTTCTTAATTCTCTTATAAAAATTTTATTTGTTTTCAATTTTGTTCTTCAATTACAATTTTTCATATATTATTTTTTTTAATTCGGTTCTTATTCTTTTGATTTCTAATTTTTTTCTTTAGCCTTTTTTATAAGTTTTATTGGTTTTTAATTCCACAATAAAAAAATTATGATGTATTATTTTTTTTCAATTTTATCTTCTTTTTTTTTCTTTTTGTTAAAGTTATTTTTCTTTTTAGTTTAACCCTCCAATCAACATTTTTTTCGTTGGCCTCTAATTTATTTTTTATTTTGATTTTTACCCTCATTCTTTTAGTTGCAGTTTTTTGTTTTAGACCTTTTTCTGCTATTGATTTTTTTTTTTGATTTCATCCTTTAGTATTTAATTTATTAGGGATTGGGTTTCACAAGTTTGTTCATTTATGATGTTTCAAGTCTAATAACCCGAGTCATGAATGTCATAACCTAATTTTTTACCCTTTTATTTTAATTATTATTATTATTTACTGGAAAAAAAAAACTGATGATGAAAAACAAATAAAAATAAATAAATAAAAAATAAATTAAAATTCGGGTTAAGGGCATCATAATTAAAAGTTTTGAGATTTAATTAAACTTTGGATTAGTTTTATTAATCAAATTAAGAGTTTAATTGAAGAATTGACAAGTTTTGAGACTTAATTGGACTTAGATTTAATTTAATTAATGAAATCAGGGACTTAAGTAAAGAAATACCAAAGTTTGGGGTTAATTGGGGGCACAATTGCAACAGATTAAAGTTCAAGGACTAACTTGTAAAAGGCGCCTAAATATAGGGGTCCAATTACATTTTAACTAGTGGCTTAATTACAGAACTTTCAAAACTTCAAAGGCCAAAATGCATATAGCTGTGAATACCAAAACGGCACCGTTTCAGTTACTGTTCATCTTCCTCTCCCGACCGAAACGGACGCCCACCGCCGCACAGCCATTACTTCTGCAATTATCACACTTTATGGTTGGAATAAACGACATTGTTTTCTCTGGCTACAAAAGCCAAAGAACGACTGAGCAGAAAAGAGGGGGCGAAAAAAAACTGGGGAGAGAACCTAGAACACGAAGAGAAGCCAGGGGAACGGGCAAATAGAGGAGGGACTGAGGAAGAAAAACAGAGGAAATTCCAAGAAACAAAGAGGACCTGGGGAGACAGAGGGACTAAAACATACACAGAGAGGAGCGACACAGAGACGAGCATCAGCCCCACCAATCGTCTTCGTCCCTTCATCTCGGAACCGGAGGTGACAGAACGCAAACAAGAGGGTGACCCAAAAAAACAAACCAGAGAAAAACCGGGGAAGACCAAAGAAAGACTGGGAGAGAGCAGACAAAAAAGAAGAAAGAAAACACAGACGCAAGAACAAAGATAATACAGAGAAGACGAGAAAAAAACAGAAGGCCATAGGATAACAAAACATACACAGAACAGGGGACGGGCAGGAAGAAACCAAGCAGAGAAAACCAAAAACAGAGGTGAAGCGAAAGAAAACAAAAGCAGAGGAAGAAAGCAACTAGCCGACCAGTCCTCCATCACGTCTCCGTCTCCCTGCTTCCAGGTGAGTTTCTCCAGCTTTGCAAGATAATTCACCCACACTGTGCACTTACAAATTTAATTACATTGTGTTTGTAGCAAGCGTGCGTGAACAATTCACGCACGCTTGCGGGTAGAAGCCAGCCGGGTCACTGGCTTGGGCCAGTGACCGGGCTGGGCCGCTGGGTCTAGCCCAGCCCACATGGGCTGAGCTGGACCCAGCCCAAAAATAAAATAAAATAAAAAATAAAAAAATGCAATTTAAATTCTGTATTGGTTTATTCAATGACGCTGGAGTCAGAAACACCATAATTCATTTTTGTTTTTGGTTAGGTAATATTTACCAACGCCAGAGTTGGAAGTATCCGTAGTCGAATATTCACTGACGTCAGAGTCAGGAATATTACAAGCAAACTATCATAGCATACAAACTTTTAGCAATTCAAGATAAAACCACCAATGCAGCCTGACACATGCATGACGTTTAAGGGGTGATAATATCTTTCTTTTTACGTAATTAGTTCCGTACCATATAATTTATATTGACCAGTTAGGGCTCCTAGTGACCATAATACTAGGTGGCGACTCCTTAAACCAGACCCTTCCCCATCAAAGAATAGGATGCTAGAAATCTGTTCTTTCCGTATTGCATTTATTTTCAAGGCCGCCGCGATGTCTGAGTGCGACAATTAATTTGAAATGTTAATGTGGGTCAAAATCCTTTTATTGGAGCATTTTCTTTTTCAATTTTATTATTCAATGTTTTGTTTAGAAAAAAGGATTGGCTTTGTGTTTTTTTCAAAAAAAATTTATCGAGTTATCCAGATCTTATGAAATAAAGTGACCTTTGCCTTTTGATAAATGATCCCAACGTTCTTCAATCCAAATGGAATCACCTTGTAGCATAGAGTTTCCTAAAATGTGACAAAGGTAGTT
>Ga0307507_10006138_pt1 | contig 18799 bp, 12 predicted proteins | sample 7_EM_MG_FD_207223 | JGI IMG/M metagenome (GOLD analysis project Ga0307507, IMG submission 207223) | Populus trichocarpa ectomycorrhiza microbial communities from riparian zone in the Pacific Northwest, United States - 7_EM | ecosystem: Host-associated > Plants > Roots > Unclassified | place... | reverse complement strand
TCTGCAGGCACGCGCCACTGCTCGCATCCCAGATCTTGACTGTGCGGTCGTACGACGACGACGCCAGCCGTGTCGAGTCGTGAGAGAAGGCGACTGAGCTGACGTCGCGGCTATGGCCCTCGAGCGTCTGCAGGCACGCGCCACTGCTCGCATCCCAGATCTTGACTGTGCGGTCGTACGACGACGACGCCAGCCGTGTCGAGTCGTGAGAGAAGGCGACTGAGTTGACGTAGCGGCTATGGCCCTCGAGCGTCTGCAGGCACGCGCCACTGCTCGCATCCCAGATCTTGACTGTGCGGTCGTCCGACGACGACGCCAGCCGTGTCGAGTCGTGAGAGAAGGCGACTGAGCTGACGGCGCCGCTATGGCCCTCGAGCGTCTGCAGGCACGCACCCCATTCATCTCCCATAGCCGGCTTTATTGTGATCCACTTTGGCTCTTCCTTTTTAAAAAGAACCCTTATCCGGCTGCAAGCCGGACTAAATATAAGTGCAGACGCATATGCCTGAAGAGGACTGTTCTCTATTGCCCACTTGTGATACATAATAAATCGACGCGCATCTTGAACTAGTTCAGTTAATGCAGATGTATTTGCTTTTTCCTAGGCTGTGTTAGCGTGTATTATACATAGCATTGTTGATCCAAGGATTACCTGGATTAAAGCCTCTAGTTTCGCCATTGAAACTAGCCCCTCTGACATGCTCTTGCAAAGACTAAGAGCCTCGAGCCAGTAAAGGTATTTCTTTCTTACAAAGGTGTCGACAGCGCCTCCACCCCGCAGGTTAACCTTATGATTTGCAGAAGAGTTGGGATTCCAATCACTAAGGTGATTGACCCAGTAGATGCACGAGTAGCGTGATGCTGCTAATGGGTCTGGATCTGGTTGCTGAACCCGCTCGGCAGGATATCCTAACGTGCCTAGGTTGTACATATCTCGTCCAAGCGTCCTAGACATGACCTGGAGAGATCTTGAGAAGATTGCGTAGTGAACCTCTTCCCTACCAGACGGAAAGACCGTACTAGATGCCCTAGCTAGTAGAAAGTCCTTTGCTGACTGATGCACAAAGTAGATTGTGTTCTCTCGCAAGGTAAGAAACGAACCGCAGAGGCTGATGATCTCCTGCATTGATTCCATGTCGTCAGCCGTGTCCTTAAGCAGCTCGGCGAGAGAAGCGAGCTCTTTCATCGTGATAGGTCGGTATACGACCGCAACCAAAGCTAGTATCTGCGTGTGGAGGTCGGCATCGTCCGAGTCGCTTATCTGCTGCATCATCCGCTTGTATAGAGAGTCAAGGCCAGGCGGAAACGTGTTTAACTTCTTCAGCACGTTCCATCGTGGGATCTGTTCAAGGTTCTGGCACACCAAAGCTACCCAGAGGAAGGTGTCGTTCGCATTCGATGCTAGATGGTCCAGCACGGCGTCTCGCGTTTTAATGTCGTACCTCTTCCTCTGCGCAAGCTGAGACACTTTTTGCTTGATAAAGATGCTGACAGCTGTTGAAACAGACTCTGCGTTCAGCTCAAGACTTAGCCTCACTTTGTGACCTGCCTGCTCTAGCCGTTCCTCTATGTCCGACCAGTTGCGGCTAGAAACAATCCACTTGACGCGAGAGGATGCAGACGACTTCTGGGCGACGAAGTCTAATAGCTTTGGCAAGTCTACCATGCATTCGTCAAGTGCATCAATGATAAAGTATGTGCTGTTCAAGCTTGGGTCTTCTAGAATGTCTGTGAAGATCTCAGACAAGGCAACCCAGGCATTTGCATCCTTGAAGAGAGTTTTGCCTGCGTGATCGTGCTTCTTCCGTATATACGAGACAAGCGATGGCTGCTGATCAACAAGCAAGTACAGCAGACCTCGCAGCACGGCCGTGGCGTTGTTGATTCGCGAGTCTGTGGCCTGGCAGAAGAAGTACGACAGAAGGCTTGTTTCAGCGGCCGACTTCTTTAGCTCGTCTACAATGCCGCAGAGCAGCATCGTCTTGCCCTTGCCGGGATCGCCCTTGATCCATAGCAGCCGGCTCTGCGGGTTGTCCCGCCATTGTTGGAAGTCGGAGTTTTCGAGGATCCAGTGGTACGAGTCCTCCAGCAGTCCGCCCTTGGTTTCCTCAATACGCTTCTTGTCATCGCGGGGATCAGTTTGGCGTAGATGTTGGACGCATTCGAGATCCTTGGAGTGCTTATCAATCTCCTCCCTCAGCCGTCTGAACGCGCTATCTCTCCCTTCTCCATAGATAAGAGGCATGTGTACGTTGAAAATCCCCAGTAGTGAATATGCGTTATCTTCTTCCAGTTTCGTCTGGCGGCGGTCTATCCATAATAGTCGCTCATCGATGGTGAACTGAGATAAAGTGGCCCCTTGGAGCGCCGAAATAGCAATACCCGTTATTTCGTGGATGTAGTGCTGTAGCAATGATTTGTCGCCGAGTTGCTTGCCTTCACAAGAGAAGAAGTTGACCGAGCTTGGGGCAAGAAGTTCTTGAAGTGTCCAGCCCCGTTTAAACCATCTGCTTCTCTTAAAGTCTGATTCCCAAGGCAGCGGGATATTTTCATCGCGGAGCTCGATGGCAGAGATCGAAACATCAGAAAGATAGGCGTAGCATCGAGTCGCATTGCGGTACCAGCGAAACATAGAGTTGATGGCCTGCGAGAGTTCGGTGTAGTTTGCCCTGTTGATGCAGCAGGTGTCAATCCAGAAGTATTGCAAGCCGTCCTGCTGTGCTTGTTCTCCACAAAACCGGATCTTCTTGTAGCCAGGCTTATCCTCGCCTGTGCCGTTTGTTAGGTCTTCAAAGGTGACCTCCTCGTTGTCCGCCCCCCATGTGTGTGAGAGTATCGCATATGGAGGGAGTGCATCGTCGCCTATGAACTCCTTGGTAAAGCTAAATTTGCCAGTGTCGCTACGTAGCAAAAGACGCATGGCTTTGGAGGGAGTATTGACAGGCGCATGTGGTAGGAAAATGGCGCCTAGGAGGCTCAAACGCGGCAGCCTAAGTAAAGAGTAAGGCACAGCAAGTCGCTCGTGCGTTAAGAATACAAGTCCTAGCTATTACGGTTAGCAAGGATACAGGAAGGTAGAACGCTGAGCTATACCAAAGAATCGCATCTAAAAGCGGGACGGTGCAAGAGTGCTGTAACCTAATTCTGCTCAAAGCATATCCTTAGTTTAGGGAGAAGGGAGCTTGAACAGACTCAGCTTGGGGTGGGGTAGAGGCGCGGCTAGTTGCACAGCCCAGAGTATGGTGTAGCAAGGCTGACATGCAGTAGTCAGCCCATAGCAGAAGGCAAGCAACCTGACTGAATATGCTCGGGTGGACGAACACCTTGGTGACGCTAGCAGGGAGGACGGCCGACCCGCTCCGGCCACACCCTTGTTGACCCGAGTTTACGAGTGGTCTATGAAAATGTCCTTTTGCCTGGTGCCAAAACTAGTCCCTGTTACTAAAGGTTAGGGCTTTCTATTTTAAGTAGGCGCAGTCCCCTGGTCCCAGAACTGGTTCCTGGTCATCACTGCTAGCAACGGGGACCCAAAACCGGGCACCGGAACGGGATCGCTAGGCTGAGAATCGCTGATACATAACGTATTAGCCACCCAGTCGAGCCAGCTACCCGGTCGAGCCACCCCAAAACACACCAAAATCTACCAACTTTAGTCTTTTATAACTCCACCCCTATTAAAGATATTTAAATAAAAATTTAAATATGGCTGCTTATATATAGAAGTATTCCATTTATAATATTTTTAAAAAAGCATTATATTATTAATTCTATTTATTGCCTAATTTGGTCCCTTATAGGTCTATATAGGCTTTTATTAAGTATTTATTAGCTTAAATATATACTTTTTTAAAAATATTATAAATGGAATACTTCTATATATAAGCAGCCATATTTAAATTTTTATTTAAATATCTTTAATAGGGGTGGAGTTATAAAAGACTAAAGTTGGTAGATTTTGGTGTGTTTTGGGGTGGCTCGACCGGGTGGCTGGCTTGACTGGGTGGCTAATACGTTACACTTGCACAATTGGCTTCTGGTTTTTGCACGCTGCAAAACATTTTACCCTGCATGCCCCCCGTAGTGCTTGGCATAAACTTTGCCTTATTAGTTCTAGTAGTAAGCATGACTATCTGCGGTTCGAAATGGCAGAAGCTGGCTAAACTTATTATTTATCCAGCCTCTGACGACCGGTTGGGCGTGGCGCAGTCGCTAAGTCAACTGGCAAGCGCTAGTTAAATCGCTTGTTATCCTACGGTTTGTTCCCTACTTTCTCATCTCCGCAAGGGCAGGGGTAGAGCGGATCGGCTAGATAGAGTACTAATAAAATTCATTCGCTGCCCGTATCTCGGCTCCTAAATTCGAGCTGACGTCTAAGTTGGCGCTCCTGTTGGAGCTCTTATCACCTTTCTTCGCAAACTACGGCTTCCTTCGGCACGAACATCTCTCCTCCCCACCCATACGCGCGATTCAATCTCCGCCCAAAGCGCCTTGCAGTCTTATATGGCAGCTTTCCGCTTGGGTGCGGCTCATGAAACTGTATGCTCCTCTCTACGTCCAACTTGGTGGGTCTGAATTGCCACACGCTGCCGTAAAGCTTCTCGGGCTTGAAGCCAGCAGAGACCATCGCATGCAGAAAGTCCGTCCAAGAAACTTCTCCCGGCGTCGCAGTGAGGGAGGGCGTGTAAAAGAGGGTGCGAAAGACTTTGAGAGCGCGGGCGTCGAGTTGGAAAGTTGGATGGGTGTCTGGCTGGTCGCCGGATGAGAAGGTTTCGGTGGCTGAGGCGGACAGCGCGGGCACGCCTCTTGTCTTTGCTTTCGCGGTGGGTGATTTCGCAGTTCGCGAGCTACGATCGATCGTGCACTCCGTCCTTAGTTCAAGGTCGAGATATAGTTCTGACAAGGGCTTCGTAATCGCCACTACATCCACTTTCTGCTCCTCCTTTGCCCGCTCGTCCGGCTTAACCCACTCTGACGTCCGCTGCAAAATCCTCGACTGCGACAGCAAATGCCACAGGGCCGTGCCTTCCAACTTATATCCCATACGAATGCGCATGTTCTGATCGACAGATAACCAGAACGCATCCAAATTCTGTTCCGCGGACCGCATTGCTTCCACATTCTCCTTCGTCCGGCGCTTGTCGACTGGATAATAGAACTTCCTCCCTCCTGGCTCACCAAGCCGGACAATCTTCATCTGATTTGGACCATCTAGCGCAGCCATCACGAGGCCCCAGCCATTCGTCCTTTGCGCAAACTCTTTCTCGATGTCCCCTTCTTTATCGACCAGCAACCTCTCAAAGGTCTGTGCCCATGGCTGGTAGATCTTCAGCTGCCTGATGGCTTCACTGAGTACTGCTAGATCGGAGACTAAGTCAGCAACGTAAGACGAAATCATTCCTTTTGCTTTTGGATCGCTTTGAACAAGACGTTCGAGCTCGTCCACAACATTCGTCAAGCCAATGAAGAACAAATGATGGCTGTCTTCCCAGAGTGTCCTAAGAAGCCAGATGAGTTCCGCTTGCACCTTTTCTAGCTTGACACTCAGCTTCTGAGTGACTCGTATCATGGGAGAGCTTGGATCTTTCGGTGGTAGACGAACATAAAATTGGCGTAGAGGAGGCGATGCAGTTGCGCAATGTTTGAGCCGGCCCTTCGGGCCCTTGGTAGCTTGGTTCAGGTAGTGTTGAAAATTGAGGAGAGCGTTTAGGTACTCTTCCGGCAAATCTTTGTCCATGGAAATGTTGTTCTTGTGTTTGACTTTGAGTGTGCGAAGCTCCTTGACCTGCGCGTGAAGTTCACTCCACACTTCAAGCCCAAGATGAGCGTTTGCCACGACATTTCCAATGACTCGTTGCCGGAAGATCTCCTCACGGCTCGTCATTGAAAGCGGGTGGCTGCGTCCGTTCGTGTCCTTGAGCACCTCCGGGCAATGTTCTTTGAATTCTAGTAGAGCGTCAGTGAAGTATCCTGGATCTTCACGTAAGGCCCATATGTGGTCCTCTGCAGCAGACTTCTTCGCTGCAATGAGTGACTCAAGCCGCACCAAGTCCATGCTCGCGGGTGGGCGATATGGAGCTTCCGCTGCCATGACGGCGAGGGAAGCGAAGCCATCGACCGTCTCTGTTGTCAACGTCACCGGTGGTTGGATTGGGCATGTGTCGCTCACAAGATCATCAGCTGAAATGTCGTGCATAATGCGCTTACAGCAATCAACTAGGAAACGAATGACCCTTTGCTGTATCTCCAGTACCACGAGCCCTTGGCCTGGATGCATGCCCTTGCCGGACGTCAACCACTCAAAAGCATCATCATTCTCCTCCCAGGGAATGAGCTCGCCATAGGTTTTGGGCGTCTTACGGTTCGTGAACATCATCGTATGTTGGTTGAGGAAGTGTGGTACAATGGCCTTCGTCACATAACCGAGATGCGCAGCGTCAGAGTCCGCCATGGCGAATACATCGGGCGTATTGCGAGCGCGGGCGTGAAGAAACAACAGGAGTGTTTTCGGCTTGGAGAGATCTTCGAGGTTAATGTACGGCTACATGTACGCCTCGCGGAACTTCGTGCCAGTCTCACGCTCGCGCTCATTCTCTTTCCTAAAAGCCAGAAAGTCCGGCCGATGTGCAGCAGACATCTTCGGCCACGCCGCTAACAGGGTTTCAAGTCGCTGGTTCTTCGTCTTCTTCAACCAGCGTTTATGGATCATGGGCTCGTGGCGGTCGAGTATGGCGTTTAAAAGCTCCCAGTCACTGAAAATCTGGATGGAGCGCTCACTGGCTTGCTTTCTGACTTGTTCGGGAGATATCATCTTGGGGATTGGGAGGCTTGTCCCAGGGCCTCCACCTATGGCGCTAAAGACACTTGCGGGGTCGTCCCAATTGATTTCGGAGAAGTCAACATCAGGAAGGTTGTTTGTCTCCGTGTTGGGGTCCCATGGGTCAAAGCGAGGGTTGAACAGATGCGACATCCTAGGACTGTTCAAAGTTCTTGCTGGTGAGCAGTCCACCTATCCAACGTAGCGACGGCGTAGATGGATTCGACTTAAGAGAGAGCTCGTCTTTGAGGAGCAACGGACTAGGAAGGCCACAACGTCGTGTAATGGTTCGTAAGGCGAGCTAGCGTGCGCTCATATATTGCTGAGTTGTTGAGTTGTTGCTAGATGCTCGAGCGCTATGCGATTAAAGGAGTGTGTATCTATCTTCGACGAGGTTTGGAGGAATTTAACGATGGAATATGAAGTGCGTCAAAGGTCTCAAGGCCCGCCACCTGCCAACAGCTTGCCTTAGTCATGTACAGGCGGCCTCGACAAAAATAGCATTAGCGTTCCTTGTCTGAATTTCCCGGACCAAAAATCCACATAATAACTAACGTAAGTTATACCTTTGAACGAGGTGAGGCCCCATACAGTACCGCGTAGGACGCCAATAACGAGTAGTCGTTCCTTAGCTACACTCGCGCGAGAATTAGAGAAGAGGTGGTTTCGCTAAACTTGGGCAGTTCACAAGGGTAACATCAGACGGCCCCTTATCGACTCCTCATCGCCAGCTGCACCGGCCGATGCATCTCGAACAACTGCTTTCCGATCTCTGCCCGCATAAGGGAGAAGCTGAGCAACGGCGCTAGGGCATCGGCGAAGTCCAGCTTGCTGGTGTTGTCCTGCAGCAACGATCTCGAGATCCCCTGTTTGTCGAACATGCTTATTAGCGCAAGCAGATCGGCAGCCGACTGCTCCATCCGCTAGTGTTCACGGCTCGGCTGAGCGCCCGCTCAGTCGCTGAGCCGCACGTGACACTAACAACCCCCGTCGACATTCGCAAATATGCACGGCCGAGCCTGCAGCCAAGCCGTGAACATATTTAAATGTCTTACCCCTATTAATTGAGCCGCTAATACGCGCGTACTATTAGCCTATTAGGCCAGCCATGCACCTATACATTTACCCTATGCGGTAAAGTCACTTATTCGCTCGCTAAGCGGCTGGCAGGCATACTTTCTCTACCTCTCCTCCCCGGTCTATATCTGCGTCTACGTATATATTAAAAATAGAACCCCCCCCTAGGGCACCGCTTCTCTGATAGCGTCCTATCCTAAAAATAGTATTAATTAGTCGCGTAGAGATTATTGCAAATAATGCTAAACTACGCGCTAACGCGCAGAGCATTCTTGCCCTTATATATTCTAAAAGGCCTAAAAATATATCTCTAAATTATAAACCAGAGTAGAAAGAGTTTAAGGTAGGTAGGTAGACACTTTATAAAGTAGTATATTTATAGCTAACGCGCGTCTTCCTAGGCCTTTTGTAAGCAAAAGTAGTACTATAATAGTAATACCATTATAAAGGAAAAGCTACTCCTTTTCCTTATTAAGGAGGTTATATGCTGGCTACTAAAAGTAAAAAGCTATAAGGCTAGTAATAATATACCCTAGAATAAAACGTGGCTCTCCTAGCGCTTAGTTTATGGCTATATTACTACCCTAATAGACCTCTACCTAGCGTAGAAGGCTATAGGCATTAATAGCGATTAGTCCCTGTAGGAGAATAATATTAGGGAGTACTTAAAGATTCTATAGCGGAGGGACGCGTAATAGGAAAGTAATAGTTTGTGGATAAGGGTAAGAATATACTGCTTAATAAATATACGGAGAATAAGTTTAAAGGCGTCTGCTATAAGCTATAGGCCTATAAAGACTCCTTACTAGAATACTACCTCTATATACTTATAGATATCCTACTAGGCCATTATATACTTACCTATAGCGGTAATAGACGCTCCGCTAAAATCTTAGACCTATTTACCTTTAAGTTTAAAAGGGAAGACCCTACCCGCTATATACTCCTAATATTTACTATATACACTAATAAGTAGAACTAGTATAGCCGCCTTAAGATTATTAGGGCTCTATATAATAAGAAGCCACTTATTTATATACTTAGCGGGCTAGCCTTTTACCTTTTATACTACTAGGACCTTAGCAATAAGCTATTCCTAAATTTTAGTAAGCGGTTGTAACGGGACTAGCCTAGTTACAGTAGGAATGTCTCAGTGAAACACTCGACAGATGAATTCCAACGCTTTAATCAAATTCTGCCAAATTCTGCCAAGTCAATTAAATTCTGCCAAATTCTGCCGACTCGATTAAATTCCACTAAATTCCACTAATGTAATGGAATTTAGTTAAAACCTGTCGAAACCCACATGCGTATATACCCATGCGTCTGCTGCCAAGACTCCTGAATATTTAGTTACAAGCTTCCTATATTCCTTTCTCTTCTTTACGCAACGTCTTGTTCCTAGTAAGAGCTATATACCCTTAGATTTAGATAGAATTTATACTAACGTGTTTCATCACCGAGTGTCCGACACCACCGAGTGTCCGACGTCAAAACGCACCAAAAATTGAGAAATTCATACCTTAATATCTTAACAACCACTTAATAATAAATTCCAATGATTTATATTTGGACTTTTATATACACTTTACAGCTTCTATTAAAGTTACATAGTAGTTAGTTAAGTAGTTTTTAAGATATTAAATTTGGGGGCCAAAATAAGGCCAAATTTTTATATCTTAATAACCACTAAACCAATTACTATGCAATTTTAATAGAAGCTGCAAAGCGTATATAAAAGTCTAAATCTAAATTATTAGAATTTATTATTAAGTGGTTGTTAAGATATTAAAGTATGAATTTCCTAAATTTTGGTGTATTTTGACGTCGGACACTCAGTGGTGTCGGACACTCGGTGGTGGAATACGTTACTAGTTATATAGTTTATATATAACGCAATACTGTAAGAAGGAATAGGTATGTTACTATTTAAGGCAAATTACGGATACGAATTAAGAATATCACTATTGCTATATTAGGTAAAGAAAATAAATAAAATGGCTAAATAAAGGATAGAGACTCTAATAAACCTTTATAAGGACCTCTTTTTATATATATTTTTATTTTATATCCATTGTATTATACTATGTACAATACTGCGCATGCAGCCTCTGGGCTATCTATGGAGATCGAAGCTAGCTAAATACATAAAAGGGGGTAGCAAATAGCTAAGCGCGTGGCAAATCTCCTAGATTTGCTCCTCAAGTCTACTAAACAACTAAAATATGAGCTGAAATATCCAAACTTCCAATAAAACAACGATGTGATAGCAGCGTGATATCACTATGATAGTTATATCACAGCGGGGTAGGTCATTCTGAAGGTACTCGTGATGCCTCCAAGCACCATATCCAGTTAGTTCCAACAGTTGTTCAGTACGACAGCCTCAGCTTCTCCATTGTCAACCCCACCGCCGGTTGATTTCAGACATCCAAAACTGGCACGACGTCTTGTTGGATCGGAATGGAGATCGCAGTCTCAACTTTCGCGAGGTTATGGACAATTAGCATTGCATTGCCCGCCCGCAGCAGGGCATTTTCCACCTCCCTCGCATTTAACCTTTTTAGCAGCGGAACATTCGGCGCCTAGGAAGTTTGACCATTGCGCAAAAGAACCGGTATATTTGCTGTCTGCGATCCAACCACGCCAAACGTTGAACTGTCCATTGTATTCCGAAAGGCCTGAGGCACACGGCCCCTGTCCATTATTGGTTGGAGGGGGCGAGAAGCTACCGCAGTCTGGACCCATGATGACCTCCAACCCAGAGCTGGCTACCACCGAAGCGTCGTCGGCGTCTTTCGCACAGACCGATGTCTGGCAGTGTACCTGTTGGCATAACGAGGCTGCCACAGATACTAAGTACTGAGGACTAAGAACTGCAAAAAATAGCCTGCAGGGCATGTATTAGTGCAAAATATTTTCCAAACTAGATGCGATACACATACAAAATAGGGATTATCATGTTGTGGTAGTTAAACTGGCAAGTTTGAGAGGGTATATAGTTTGACAGTGTTGTTGATTCATAATGCAAATTCCAAGGGGGAAAACGTTCGCTATATATACACATTTGGTCGAGGTGTAGCTAAACTAACGATTCCAGGTGATGTGCCTCTTCCGGTTAGTGATAGCTGGGTGCTGAGATTATGTCTCCATTAGATGAACATGCTAGGAATTCAAAAACGCCGTCCGAGTGCGAACCATCCAAAAATAAAGCTGATGGGTGCGACAGCGCGAGGAGTAGAGTCTCCACGTGCTGCGGGATCAAGCTCCAATAGGCCCTTACCAGTACAGCCACCCTTTAATTGGCCGGCCCGCTCCGTTAGAGCAATAATTTGCCGAAGAAATCTTTAAAATACCCGGAATATTTTCATTTTATGTAACCCTCGTACAAAGTCCCTACGGGGGTACAGGTCTTAAGTATTGTCACAGCGCTAGCAGGGGGGCTTTCAGCTTATCCTAATACGGTAGCACACACAAAACATCAAATTTACGCGTCTTGCATCGCGTCCCTTACATTTTTCAGTGTATTCTAATGTCAATTGAGCTTTTACGATGGCAGCTACGTTGAATCCTCTTCTACCTTTACCAGGGCCCATTAAAAGCATGCAAGAGCGATGCTAGGCTGTAATTGATGCAGATGGTCCCTTTACTAAGCATTAATTTATATATAATCGAGAGAATTCATACATTTGGAGCTTAGTGGGCGATGCTACCGTATTAGGATAAGCTGAAAGGCCCCCTGCTAGCGCTGTGACAATACTTAAGACCTGTACCTCCGTACTTGTTTTCTGTGGGCAATTGCCTCACATTTATTATAGCAGGCACAAGACTGGGCAAAACATATCAATTGTGGAAGGAGAGATACGAAGCTACCCCAGGAGCTACATAAATAAGGTAGGCTAAGCCTAATAAGGAGTGGCCAGGCCGACTTAGCTTAGACCCCCATCCAGCGATATTTATACATCCAATGCATCTACCGCTTAACCCGGAAGCCTGTTGCAGTGCAGCCTACTTATTATGCAATAGAACCTAAATAACTGGAACAATTTTCCCATTTGAAACAACGATTAGTCTTCGATTGTGGGTACTACCTAGTACTAACATTTCTAATCAGTAATCTTTTTAAACTGTAGTGGAGTGGATCTGGCCTTGGATCTACTCTATCCAGCTAGGAAATTATTTTACTCCAAGAGCTCCTTGGAGCTCCAGTATATTTATAGACTAAAAATAGAAAAGCTTAATGTTAATATATAATACTATAAAAGAATATAATAAAGGCAGTTTTAAGAGGAAATAAGTAGAGAAGGCTAAAAGAGAAGGAATATAAAGAAGAATATAGGGTTGAAGAATATAGGGTTAAAGAAGAAAGGAAGAGGTAAATAGAGGTAGGCAGGTAGAGGTAGATATAAGAGAAAGGTAGGTGGAAAGCGTTTGGGTAAACGAATACGAGAACACGAAGGTTCTTATATTATCACACGTTGTTACGGCGCTGGTGGAAAACGGTACTGGTAAATTGCCATTACGTGACCAGAGGATTGTATATAGCTTCGAGCGGTGCTTCCGTTCTTCCCCTTTCCTTTCTCTAGCTTTGGATCCTCATTTATAGACAATCCAATCGTACAGGCTTGCGCGACCCTCTTGCCGTGCTCGTGCCTCGATTAACCGAGTCGCTAACACACGTAATATACGTACGCACCTTCTTTCCTTCCTTATTAAGACTAGATGTTTCCTTATTAGGTTAGATTTGGAGCTCTTGGAGCGACACGGCCTCAAATCCACTCTATCTTATCTCATAAATCAGACCCCTGGTGGATCGTTAGTATGTATATACTACGCGCATCTGCGGGCATACTGCTCCTTATCAACTAACGAAAATTTCTACTAAGGATTTGAGAGCTTACGGGAGCGCTATAGTAAGAATAAATTGTTTTAAAAATTAATATTTGTCCATTTCTATAAGCTATATCCCAACTATAATAGTTATAATATATATACTTAATGTAATAGATTCTTTAAGTATTTACATCCTTAGCTATATATATTGTAGCTCTGTATCCAGAGTATTAAGGGGCAAGATATATTATTATAAAATATAAGTTAGATTTTTAATAGAATCTTTATAGAATTTAGCTAAAACTAACTAACTACTTATATCCTCGGGCCTACAGCCCTCCTGTCCTCCTCATCGGTTCGTCTCTATACGAGGCTTATGCCTACTCTTTACCATATCGTCCTCTCTTCCATCGACTCTCCTGTGACTTATGCTCGGCTTGCCTACTCCCTACCGTACACCTGGGCATTATGCCTCACAACTAACTAATAAGTTTTGCAACCAACTAATAAGTTTTATAACCAACTGCCTATATCTAATATTTTATATAATATAGCTATAATGTTGTTATTTAATGCAATAGATCGAGAAGCTAAAGAGCTCCTACCTTATAGTATTTTTTATAATGGCTAGACGTTATAGAAGGGTCAAGATACACCAGTGAAAAAGGTGATTTTTCGTATATTTTAATGCTCTGTTCTCACCAAAGCTGCTCCTGTAAGATCTCACACCCTGGAAAATTCGTTGGATAACAGGCTTGCGGCCGATAGCCCCGATACCTGTATCGGATAATAAGCCTATCAGCTAATAGTATTACGAAAGTATCCGATAATCCCCCGATACTTTTAGCCACACTTCCCCCACACCCCCTAGCGCACAACTATTAATGAGAATAAGTAAAGAGATAAATTAAACCCTCTTTTATTACCCTCTAGCTACCGTATAATAAAGAAACTATAAAGGAACACCTAGAATTCCATAATCTGCCCAGTCCTTCGCGCATTCTAATACCTTAAGTATCCGTAAAGTAGTCTTCATACGGTCCCATGGAATACAACGTCAAGAGCCTGAAAATACTCTCTCTGGTTTATCACTTATTCCAGGTATTAAGAGAACTTTAATTGCAAGTAATAAGAGTCTTAGGAACCTTATACGCTGTAGAGGCTAAGTCTACCATAAAATAGCTGTTATATGGCTATTAAGTGGAATTAGACTCTTGTTAATATAGGTATCAAACTTATCCTGGCTCTGTGGACGAGTATACTTTAAACGATGCTAAAGGCAAGCCTTATAAAAGGCAGAGAGGTTTTCTTTAAACTCTAAAGGTAACTTTTAGGTCTTAGTTGCGTACAATATAGTTAAATCTAAAAGTATCGCTTTCTCGCAAAATCTCTCCCAGAGCTTTTGTACGCTAAAGAGCTTCTTTTCTCCTTTAACGGTGATATAATTATTCTAATCTTTTAAGAAGGCTGTATAACACTCTAGGTCGAGAACCCGTGCCGCTAGATAGTAGGGAGAATCATCTAGCTTCTTAATATACTTTACAAGCTTTTTCTCGGCAGATTAGAGTTAAGGGGCCATAAACTTATCCTTAGCCTTAGTAGCTGTTATCTAGGAAAGGATTAGCTAAAGAAATATTAAAAGTATCATACAATATACCAACGCGGTCTGTATTATATCCTTAAGAATATCAATTAATTCTAGAACCCTCTTAAGTATCATACAATCTCCTTAAAGGAATAGAGTTGCTTTATAGAAAGACTAAAGGAAATTATAAATCGTACAAAGATATATCCATTCGCTTATTAAGAGGATATCATCTTTTAAGAAATCCTCATCATAGTATTCGATGTAGAGTTAAAGTGTAGCCTTTACATTATCCTCTAGAGCTACATTTAACATATTAAACCAGCTATTCCATCTTATACAATTATTAAGAGAAATTATTCTACCAGCACGCTCTATAAACCATGTTGTACGGTTAGCTACGCTATGGATATAAACAATATAGTTATAAAGCTTCCCCATTGGCCCCATAATATCTTAAATATTTTTACCCCTTTTATACTTTTCGTACGATACGGGCTTTAATTCTTCACCCTTCTTTTTCCTCCTATCTTTTCTCTTAACTGGCGGTAGTGCTTATTATATAGCTTCTTCTTCTTCTTTGTCCTGTTTTTTATCCTCTTTATTATACAAGTCCATAAGCTTCTCATCCTTCTTTAAACTAAATAGAAAGGCCTAAACAATAAGATTAATAACGTACCCCTAATAGCGAATTCTTTAATATATTGCAATCCAGTTAATTTTATACTTAAGGCTAAGCTATTAGCCAATCATACGACAGAGAACATCATTTAATCCAGTATTATCGCCAACAAGAGCTCTAATCTTTGTTTCAATACTATACTTAATAAGAACGGGATAAAGCGCCTCCTATTAATCTGTTCCACTCTAACTAGATACCGTATAAAGGGCAATTAAGGGGTTCCGGTATTTATCCTGGATATTAACAAAGCTAGTATAGATTCCAAGAAGAAGGGCATAACTTAGAGAGGTCTAGATGTCTTTGCAGATTAAAGTACTTTTCGTATAATATCTTAAACCTTAGTAAAGTGTTTAAGAATCCAGGCTGTAATTATTAAGTGGTGTATAGGGATAATTAAGGGTGCTTCTCAATTTAGTGCTTTTACAAAAGCATAAAACTCTGGCCATTCTATACATGAGAAGGGAAGCCGTCGTACAATAATCAGATCTAGAAGTGCTTGCTTTACGGTATTTTAATATACCGTACGCTTCAGAACCTCGCCCTCAAGACCTTTAATTTAACCGTCTTCCAGAAGCTTAGCGTAAAGTACTTAAGTAGAACTCTCTCCTTAATTTCTTACTATTATACGAGTATCATTCTCCTCTAGACTCTATTTAATCTTATGTTTCCTAAGATAAATTTGAAGTCCATGTGTTAAGCTGTGATATCCTTTTAAGTCTTCAGAAGGACAATATCAACAGAAATAGCTCTTCTTCATACAAGCTTTCTCTTCAGCTGTTGCTATACGAGTATGTTTATAAATTAAGGAAGACTATTTTATTATCATTCGTCTAGTTAAGACTGAGCCTCTATTAGCCTCAGTTTCAGCGCTTAAAAAAGCAGAAGAAGTATCATTTTCAAGTAAGATATTGCTATCAAAATCATTAGATTAAAGATTACTATTAGCCATATAGAAACTGTTATATAATTAAGAGATTATCTAATTTTCTATGTAGAAGTTCTAAATGCCAAGCTTTATCAGATAAATATCAGATAATCCGGTGTCAGCTAATACTATTATTATCCGATAGGCTATCAGGATAAAAGTTATCGACCGCAAGCCTGTTGGATAAGGAGCAGTAGTGCACGTGCCAACAGTCCACCTAGGGTCTGATTCGTGAGATAAACTCCATCCAATCAATTAAATTGATAAGATCCACTCCAATCAAACTACACCCTCCTGTCAACTCCGGTGGTTAGCGCAGCCACGTCTGCACGGCCTTACTTTCCCTTAAACAGCAAAAATACCAAAACTTCCCCTACAAAAAGGCCGTGCAGATGTGGCTGCGCTAACCACCGGAGGGCGTATGACTCCACCACGGAGCTCCAGAATTAACCCAGTCCAAAAAGATCACTGTTTCTGATAAAGTGGAAACCATCCCTGATGGACAGTTTGGAGCTTCGGATTCTCTAGTAATTACCTCGAACGAATATATATATTACTGGGGTGATCTTCTGCGTTCATCCACTTCGCATTAAGTCCACGCACCACTCCTTGACATCGGTTAATCACTAAGACTTCATATTTGCAAACGTTTGTTTTCTTCAGCAGAAAAATATGCATCTTCTAGAATTGTCACTCCTTTTTCTACCCCTAGTCTACGTGTGTCCCGCGGCCGGGGACACGTCGCCAACTTGGCAGACTGTACAGTGTAGTCAGTCTCCAATCACCGATGCGGCAGCTCCTGCTGTGAGCCGTTGGGTTGCTGCTGACGTTGACAATGCTTGGAACGCGGCAGTAGCGGCATGGCAAAACTACGCGGCGGTCTCAGGAGCTTCAAGGCTTAATTTGCCCGAGTTCATCAGTAATTATTTCAATGGTCCCGAAGGGTGGAACTGCCAGGATGAAGGCAATATACCCTGCTCTGGCACTGTTCAATGTGATGAAACCAAGTATCCTGCTGGGTTAGCATGGTGAATTTATAGTGTTCGATTCCAGGCTGACAGGAGTAAAAACAGTTTCCTGATTCTGAACTCCTTTTCGTCGATTCATCAGGTAATCTCTCGGATAGTGCCTCTGGTGTCTCCTTCCGGTCACGGCTAATTCCCAGTGCAGATCCATCAACACTACTATCAGGCTCTCCAAGGGGCGGCCACGTCGATGTTGGCCAACCTAGGAACGTTCACCAACACGTTTGCGCCTCAGCTACCCCAGAGCGACGATACTATTACTAGGGATATCCTAGACGTATTTTCCACGATTGTTGGGGTTGGCTCAGCACTTGCCTGGAATGTTGGTTAGTGTAGTCCTTCCCAATGGCCGCATACTTTTAATCTGACATGAAGTAGCCATTAAGGAGGCTCGTATCTTCGCCGATGATAATTACCGCGGCTTTGCAAAGGATGCCTTCAACGGCCAGGTATCTTTTGCAGTAGCCATTGCGAAAGATACTCTCCCAGCGTGAGTCTTCAAGGCAAGAAGCCGGCGTTGAGCGTTGCTGATGATCCATTGTAGTGCAGAAGCCGCTCTTGGCATGCAAAACACAATGTCTACTGCTCTGGGCTCGCTCTTCGAGTCGTGGCAAGGCACGGAGTCTGGCTATCTTCAGCAGATATTCTCGGGTGCTAATAGCACTGTAATCGGCGATCTCTGGTCTTTGATGCAGGACGGCATGATAAGCACCGTTCCGGTTGGTATCGATTTGTCAAGCATGACATCGTCGACTCAGAAAATTATGTATGGCCAAATGATTCCGTCCGCTTGGGCCAAGGCTCCAGGAATATTTTTCCCATTCATCTTGTAAGTAACTCTCCATGTGCTATGATTTTTGCAATTCTTATATGCAACCCGTATATAGGAAAACGGGCGACTCCTGCTCGTCAGCTGCTCCGGGTAATATTGCGCCTTGGGTTGATTCGGACACAGCCACTAAAGCTAGAGTTTGTTGGCAGGGAAACACCTTTTATGTCCTGAGCGTCAACTCGAACCCTAACCTTATAATTAATATGGAAGCTCCAGGCGTAGGACTGGGTTCACCAGTGCCGTTTGTATCCTTACCTGGTGGTACAAATGATGTCCTTGATGGAAATGCATTCGGTGGCATAACGCTTGAGGATATGGTTAGCAGCTCCTATCAGGCTTACCAGCTAAACAATAACCAAAACGGCTACCAAATGCCTCAGAACATCGATGGTCAACAAACGCAGGGTGACCTGGTCTTCGAAAACGGGATCACAACACCTGGATTCTTTACCCTGCCGATTTGCACTAGTCTGTATAATACACTCATGGCAATCGGGAAAGGGCAGTCCAAGGGCGGAAAGTATTGGCCATGTGAATAACTTATTGGCAGAGCTGCTAAATAAGCTTATCGTCTACTTATCGCATATCGTTTAAGACGATAGGTGTAAGACAAGAAGGGGCTTTCGAGGATGGGTGTGGATCTAGTTGTTCATTCTACCTATCTATCTCTCTATTTATAGATCTCTTATCCAACTATTACCTACTTAGCTCCATCAGTGTGGTTTTGGATGATGCGAATAAGCGAGCATAAAATATCCTTATCCAATAGAAAATGCATAAAATATCGCAATCGATAAGGATAAAAGTGCCCGTGCAGAGCTTTTCCACCCCAACTAGGTAGAATAGGACTCTACGGTTCTAGCAGAATTTGGCAGATATTACGGATATTGCAGATATTGCAGATATTTTGTGGATATTGCGGATATTGCGGATATTGCGGATATTGTGGATATTGCAGATATTGCGGATATTGCGGATATTACAGTAGGAATATATAAGGTATTATAGGGTCCTTATCCACCTCTC
>Ga0307507_10006137_pt1 | contig 18803 bp, 2 predicted proteins | sample 7_EM_MG_FD_207223 | JGI IMG/M metagenome (GOLD analysis project Ga0307507, IMG submission 207223) | Populus trichocarpa ectomycorrhiza microbial communities from riparian zone in the Pacific Northwest, United States - 7_EM | ecosystem: Host-associated > Plants > Roots > Unclassified | place... | reverse complement strand
TGCCCCCCCCCCCCCCCCCCCCCCCTAGGGCCTATTAAAGGCGTAAGGGGGATTTATCTATTCTAACTACCGTAATGCTAAGCAGCGGGATATTGTGTATTGGGTATCTTTTATGCCTAGGCCCCAGCTAGGCCCTCTTAAAGGGTTACTACTCCGTTAAAAGGAGATAAGAAAAACCGTGGTTCGCAATCTAGGCTGCTAGATAGTATTACGGCAGTAAAACGGCGAGTAACTGCATGCTCCGCGGGCGATCGCCCTAAAGGTTAGGAGGGGCCGTATATTTGCTCATTTGTCCGTTTATTCATTCGCAATTGTTTATTTATTAATATAAAAGGTCGTTAATGCTTTCTATTAGGGGTTAGGGGATGCTATTAAATACCATATATCTATGTTGGATTGTATAGGTACCTTAATAGGAGAATAGTGTGGTAGCTGTTATCGTAAAGGGGTACCAACAGTAGTGGTTTTTAAGATCTCACCATCCTATATAAAAACTTTTCACTACTGCCTATAACGCTCATAACCACCACCAGGTCCTATTGCACGCTATACAACATCTCTACGTTGGCTCTAAGTCTGAACTTCAAAGACCTAGGTTTGTAGCCGTTACTACGTATAGGTACAGAGTCCGATTTCGACAGCCAGTTTATTAAATATACTAGTAAAATAGTTTCTTTTAATAATTGTATAATATAGAATAGCTGGTTTCTTATGCTATATATATCTCTAGAGGATAAAGTAAAGGCTAAGCTTTAACTCTATGTAAAGCACTATAAGGATAACTTAAAAGATAATATCCTCTTAATAAGCAAATGGATATATCTTTATACAATTTATAATTTCCTTTAGTCTTTTTATAAAGCAACTCTATTTCTTTAAGGAGATTATATAACACTAAAGAGGGTTCCAAAATTAGTTAATATTTTTAAGGATATAATATAGACCGTATTAGTATATTATATAATACTCTTAATATTCCTTTAGCTAACTTTTCTATAGGTAATAGCTACTAAGGCTAAGGATAAGTTTATAACTCCTTAACTCCAATATACTAAGAAAAATCTTATAAAGTATGTTAAGAAGCTAGATAATTCTCCCTACTATCTAGCGGCATAAGTTCTTAACCTAGAGTGTTATACGGCTTTCTTAAAAGATTAAAATAATTACATTACCATTAAAGGAGAAAAGAAGCTTTTTAGCATATAAAAGCTCTAGGAGAGATTCCGCGAGAAAGTAATACTTTTAGGTTTAACTATATCGTACGCAACTAAGAAAACTTAAAAGTTGCCTTTAGAGTCTAAAAAAACCCTCTCTGCCTTCTATAAGGCTCGCCTTTAGTATTATTTAAAATATACTTGTCTGTAAAGTCCAGATAAGTTTAATACTTATATTAATAAGAATCTAATTCTACTTAATAGCCATATAACAGCTATTTAATGGTAAAACTAGCCTCTTTAGTATATAAGATTTCTATAACTCTTATAGCTTATAATTAAAGTTCTTTTAATACCTAAAATAAGCAATAAGCTAGAGAGAGTATTTTTAAGTTCTTAACGTCGCGTTCTATAGGATTGTATAAGTACTACTTTATAAATACTTAAGGCATTAGAATGCGCGAAGGACTAAGCAACTTATAAGATTTTAAGTATTCTCTTATAGTTGTATAAGGGAAAGTATATAAGGGGTATGTTGTATAACACTAAAGGGGAAAATGGGGGTATATAAATAAAATAATTTTAGGTAAAAGGTAATTACTAAAGGCGTATAGGTAGCGTAGGTAAAAATATACTAACTTTAAACTTAATAGATTATAAATTTAAATTCTACCAATATTGTCCTTTATTAGAAATTAAGAAATATAATTATCTAGTATACTTTCCGTTCTATTATATAAGAGATTCTTTAGTAATATTACTATACTATAAGTAAACTCTCCTCTCTGTATAATATACCTATATAACTAACTACTCTTAGGATAAGCAGGAGAGGGTAGAAGCTTTACTAGTAATTAATATAGAGGCTTAGGTAGGGGGTATATTAGAAAGGCAGGTGCGGATAGGGAGGCCCTTATATATAAATATAATTCTAATTTAAAGCTATAGGTCTCTAAATAAAACTATAAGTAATTGTTACGGGACTCCTCCGTAATACCTTACACACGTCCACCTGTTTCTACCTACGCAGCAAGAAGAGACCGACCACGAGATGGCAATCTGACGGTAATTTACGGCAATCTAACGGCAATCTGCCGCATTCTGCTATATTCTGCCAAGTCCATCAAATCCTGCCAAGTTCTGCCAGGACTGCTACTTAAATCCTATTCTGCTCTATATACGTGTTGACCAAGCAACCAAACTAGCGATATATACCCTTTCTTCCTGTTTCCTTACCTTCTCTCCTTACGCAACGTCTTAACTTTATTACACAGTTTATGTATATAGCTTAATAATATCTACTTCGCTATATATTATTACCACTTATACTTACTCTATAATACTACATTATATTAAAACCTATACTCCGCCCCACCCTATTTAAAATACAGAATGACCTTAAAGCCCCTATAACAGCCGCCAATATTATATCCGCACTCTAGGAACAATTGGCAGATATATAAAAGTCCTTTATAGACGCCCTTATATAAAACTAAGCTGCTATAGCTTAATAGCAAGCCAAACAAGAAGCATGGTACTAGAAAATATTTAAGGCCCTTTAAAAAGAAATCTGCACCCTTAAGATGTCCACGCTAAGCCCTTAAGACTGGTTACTATTATTAGAAGCTAATACGCGGAACGCGAGCCCTAAACTAGTAATAGTTATTCTACTGGTAAAACTAACTACTGCATTATAACAATCTAAACAATTACTAGACCCTCTAATATTTACTAGTAAATAATAAGAACTCTAATTATTCCTAAGCCGGTTTAAAAATAAGCTAACTAGTAATACTAACTGCTACCTAACTAAAGCTAACCGACTCTGTTATGCCCTAAGTTGACTAGGAGGAGATATAGCTGACCTTATTAAACCTTTTTAACCGAACTTAGTACTAAGCCTAATTATACTTCTTAAAGCTATGTATAGTGACCCAAACTACTAAGCTACTGCTTAAAGAAAGATAAACTATATAACTTAAGGAATAAAAAGCTTTCTAGTATACTTCTCCGAATTTAACCGTTATATAAAAGAAACAGGCTGGAACGACTCCACATTAATTAATAGCCTTATTAAATCCCTAAGTCCTAAACTAAAAACCTCCCTAATAGGTATAGACCTACTAGGAGCCCTTAATGCCTACATAAACGTTATTAATAAACGGTACAATAATATACTATGTCTGACACCGAAGTCCGCTCCTTAATATAATATGACAACCCTACAAACGTCTACTAAGCTATTATCTTAGCCTAAGCACCCTAACGCTATAGATATCAACACTGGAACCCTAGGATACACCCCACTAGGGTCCTTTAAATAAGAACAACGCACTAAGCTAGGCCTCTATTTTAAGTATAGAAGTAGCTCCTACCTCTCTAACTACTGCTCTGTCCCCCTACCCCAACGCGAATTATAAACGGCTAATACTAGTAGCTGTTTACTATATTGATCCTCTAGTTACTATCCCTAATCTCTACCTAGTTCCAGCCCTGCATCTAGTAAGTACTACTTATAAGGACGAAGCTATAACTAATATGCTATAAGAACTCCACCCTAATTACCTCTAAAAGAAAGGTTCTGGAGCTAAGTTGCTCTCTAAAACAGCGCTGCCTTAGGATCTCGTTAAATGCTTTAGATGTTATAAACTCTAACTCTTAGGATTATAGTATAACCGTCAACTGTTGTCTCTGGTAGAATAATTAATAGGTTAATACTTAAGTCCTAATTAATATAGAAGCCAGCGGTATAGGATTTATTAACAAGATCTTTATATAAGATAATGGTTTTACTCTAACCCCCCTTAACCGGCATATTGATGTATTTGGATTTAATGGTAAACGCACTGTCTTAGGCTATATTACCTATGTAGTATTCCTGAGACTCTAATACCTAAACCATAAAGAACTAATTAGGCTTTTTATTACCACCCTAAGTTACTTAGTAATCCTTAAACAACCCTAGATGAAGCTATATAAGGTAACTATTAATTAGGATAACCTTAAGCTTCTATTTACCGCCTCCTATTATAAGTAGAAGTGTCTTATAACCTGCTGCTTAGACCCTAAACCAAAATCTGGAAAATCCACTAAGATTTACCAGTCTAAGATTTCCACTAATGTCCACTAAGAACCCGGAAATAATATATAACTACATAAACTAACTCTAACTGCTATACCCCAAACTAAGTAGAAGCTTAAGCTTAATATATAAAAGTACTAAAAGAACTAGTACTCTACTATAAAAAGGATACTTAAAGAACCCAAACCTAAATCTAATACCAACTTTATACCTAATACTAAACTTGAACCTAAATAAGAAACTATATAAGAAACTAAGGATAATCTAAGTTTGCTTAACACCTTAGATATTTACATAATTGGAGCTACCCTATTAGCATAACTCGCCAAGAAACCTAAATATACGATCTTCGCTGTTACAATAGCCAATATTGAAAAGGCCTTAGCACTAAAGAAACACACCAACCCTGCCATAAAAGTACTAGTATGCCACTATAACAACCTGGAAGTATTTTCACGAAAGAAAGCTAATAAACTAGCAGAATATTAACTATATAACCATAAGATCGTACTTAAAGAAGGAAAATAGCCAGGATTTAAACCCTTGTATAGAATGTCCTAAAACGAACTCTAAGTGCTATGGAAGTACTTAGATAAACACCTAAGTAAAGGATTTATTAGAGTAAGCTCTTCGCCTATAGCTATACCTATAATCTTTGTTAAGAAACCTAGCGGCGGTCTACGCTTCTATATAGACTACTAAGCTCTTAACGCTATTACTATTAAGAATTAGTACCCGCTCCTGTTAATTTAAGAGACACTAAACTAATTAAGTAAGGCTCGCTACTATATAAAACTTGACCTTATCCACGCATTTAACCGCCTCCGTATTATAAAAGGAGATAAATGGCTTACCGCATTCCGTACTAGATATAGACTGTTTAAATACTTAGTAACGCCGTTCGGCCTTATAAATGCCCTAAGTTTATTCTAATACTTTATAAATAATACCTTATAACCTTACCTGGATGTTTTCTGTACTGCTTATATTAATAACATCCTAGTATATAGTAATAACCTAGCTAAATATAAGAAACACATTAACCTTATTCTAGAAGCCCTACGTGGAGCTAGACTACAATTAGATATAGATAAATACAAGTTTTATAAAACAGAAGTTCTATACCTTAGACTTATTATCTCTATAAATAGCATATAAATGGACCTAAAGAAGATCGAAGTAATTGTAAACTGGCAAGAACCTAAGAACATTAAGGATGTAAGAGCCTTTATAGGATTTGCTAATTTCTACTAATAGTTTATTAATAACTTCTCCGCCCTAGTTTTACCTCTTATGGCTCTAATACGAAAGGACAAAGCCTTTATCTTTAATAAGGAATATAAGAAGGCCTTTACCTATCTAAAAGTTATGTTTACTACCGCACTTATACTCTAACACTTTAACCTAAACTAAAAGAGTGTTATAGAAGCTAATTTATCTGACTATGTTACTAGAGGCATTCTGTCTTAGTATAATAAGGAAGGAGTACTGTATCTAGTAGTATACTTCTTAAAACGATTAAGTCTAGCTAAATATAACTACAAGATCTATAATAAGGAATTATTAGCCATTATTAAATGTTTTGAATAATGGCGACCTAAACTAGAAGGTGCTGGATTTCTAATTAAGGTTTTTAGTGACTATAAGAATCTACAGTACTTTACGACTATAAAATAGCTAAGTTATTATTAAGCCCGCTAGTTAGAATATCTGTCTTATTTCTAATTCTTAATCACGTACCGCCTAGGCGTTTAAGGTTAAAAACCTAATGCCCTAACTTAATGTTTATAAGACATAACAGTATAGGAAGAAGCGCGTGCCTACTGTAATTAAACGCTACTTTGCCCTAAATTATTTAATCCCCTAGCTAAAGACCTTATAGTACACATCCTTAAAATAACTAATCGATTAATTAAGCAGATTATAGTTAATAAATACCTAAATAACGAGTTTATCTAAGAGACACTTAAGTTAATTTAAGATAGCGTTAGACGCTCTAAAAAGATCTCTCTAAGTAAATATAAAGCTTGCGGAGACCGCTTATACTACTAGAACCGCCTAGTTATACCTAACTATAATAAACTTAAGCTTAAGCTTCTTAAACACGTATACAATCTACCAGTAGCCGGCCATTTAGGCCGAGGAAAAACCCTAGAGCTACTCTAACAGGAGTACTACTAGCCAAATATGCATAATATAATATAAAGGTACGTCTCTAGCTATTACACCTGCTGACGAGCCAAAGCCTTATATAAGAAGTACAATGGCTTTTTAAAGCCACTGCCTATTCTAGACCGAAGATAGAAGGATATCTTAATTAACTTCGTTGTTGATCTCCCTATAAGTAAAGGCTGTGCGAATATTATGGTAGTTATAGACTGACTATCTAAAATAAGACACTTAATCGCCTGCCCTAATATATTAATACTTACTATTGCCCAACTATTCCTGGATTATATATAGAAACTCCATAAACTTCCCAAAACAATCGTCTCTAATAGAGGCCACTAGTTTGTCTTAGTGTTTTGGGAAGAACTAACTACCTAACTCCACATTAAAGCGCTATTGTCTACGGCATATTACCTGGAAACGGATGGTCAAACGGAACGTGCAAATGCTATAATAGAACAGTATATTCGGATATACATATCGTATTTGCAGGACGACTAGATGGACTGGCTTGTATTTGCTGAGTTTACTACAAATAACTCCGTCTTAGAAACTATAAAGGTCTCCCCATTCCTGGCTAATTACGGCCAGCACCTGCAAATGGGTTTTAAACCCTTTAGTAATATTCCTTGCCTAGCTTATTAGGCCTTACAAGTTGCAGAAGTAAACGAATTCGTAAAGAAGATAGAAGAACTATAAGAGTTCCTTACTAACGAAATGATATGGGCCCAGTCTGTCTATAAAGCCGTAGTAAATAAGAACCAAACCCTAGCACTAGCTTACTAAATTAGTAACTTCGTCTGGTTAGACACAAGAAATCTGAATATAAAACAACCTACTAAGAAACTTAACTGGAAGAACGCCGGCCCTTATAAGGTTGAAAAAGTTGTCTCTCCTTATGCCTACTAACTAAAGCTCCCTGATACGGTTAAAATCCACCCTATATTCTATATGTTAGTCCTCTACCCTGCCGCCCCTGTATTAGATGCCCTACCTAGATAGATCTAAGACCCTCCCCCACCAGTTAAAGTGGATGGTGAGGATGAATACCTCGTTAAAAAAGTTAACGATATTAAGTACAATAAACGGAAACGCAAATATATGTATCTTATAAAATGGAGAGGCTTTACTAAGCCCTTATAGGAACCCGTTGACTCTATAGGACTTATATAAGCCGTAGAAGACTTTTATAAACTCTACCCAGAACTACCTTAGCCCCATCTCACAGAAGCTTGAGTTTAAAGGGGGGGTACTATTATAGGACTTCTCCGTAATATCTTACACACGTCCACCTGTTTCCACCTACGTAGTAAGAAGAGACTGACCATAAGATGGCAATCTAACGGTAATCTACGGCAATCTAATGGCAATCTGCCGCATTCTGCCATATTCTGCTAAGTCTACCAAATCCTGCCAAGTTCTGCCAGGACCGCTACTTAAATCCTATTCTGCTCTATATATGTGTTGACTAAGCAACCAAACTAGCGATATATACCCTTTCTTCCCGTTTCCTTACCTTCTCTCCTTACGCAACGTCTTGACTTTATTATACAGTTTATATATATAGCTTAATAATATCTACTTCGCTATATATTATCACCACTTGTACTTACTCCGTGACAGTAATCTATATTACTTATATAAGGTAGAGAGCTAATTAATACTAGCCTTGCGAGGCTTATACGGCGACTCTATATTATCTAGTAGGCCCTCGCCCCTTTACTAAATATTAGAGTCTCCTAGGGTTTTATAGTAAGTACTATAGAAATTATAAGTAGTGGGATTATAGGGCTTAATGTTCGTTATATAATATAAATTCTTAGCCTATAGTGGCGGCAATAGGAGCACTAGAGGGTAAGAATTAAATTATGGAACTGGAAGATAATAAGGAGTAGATAAAAGTTACTAAATTTAAACTACTAGGTCTCCTCTCTTTTTTTCTATTTTTATTTTATTTTATAGTATTTTATATTATTATTATTCATTGCTTAACGTCTAATCCGGATCCCTATTGGGCCCACGCGGACTACTCCTTATATACATATAGGGAGAAAGCTCTGTTCAAGAAAACCCTATAATCCATCTCCCCGCCTTTAGGGACTCGCCTATAGGTCGCCTACAAGTCGCCTATAGTGCTCTTTTACCTTACTTTTTGACCTCCTTAGGAACCACTGCTGCCGTAACAAGCCTACGGACGCGCTAGTATTATACACTTTGCTCTACCACTATAGAGCTATTAGAGGGCGCCTATCACTCGCCCCTTTACCTTCTATTTCTATTTCCTTTGCAATCCGGAACTAGTCTAGCACACTTTAGCTAATAAGCCACCGGGTGGCCGTCTTTAGGCCCTTTTATGTTAAGAGTAGTGTGTTATAGTTCTCTATGCCAGCTGCTAAAAGCATTGCTTCTTAGCTAGTGCGTAAGGGGCATAACAGTATTACGTGTTTTAGTGTCTGTCTTAGCTAGCCATATTTACACCTTAGGCTACCTACTAGGACACCTACTTAGTAGAGCCAATCTTTTAGTCCTATTATTCCTGTCCTTAATAGTATTGCCATTATATTTTCTGCCTTTATTAGGCCTTTTTAGAGCTCTTAGGTATTTGTCCCCTATAGTGTTAACTATGCTATAGCTTAGGTTTCTCTTACCTAAGTTAGCTTTTAGACCTTTAACTCCTATATATCTTTCTAGCGCTAGTCCAGCCAGTATTATATTACGGTAGATAGTTTCCTAATATTCTTTTATATTCTACTCTAGCTCCTTTCTCTCCTTTACTGTTATCTTTACTAGCCTCTTACGCGTTTCCCTTCCTCCTTTATCTAGGCCTGGGCCCTAGCGCCGTACTATTCTTCTTCTACTTTCTCTACTTGTTTTTCTAATATATCTTCCCTACTTTAGGGTTATTGGTTTATTTTCCTATAGGACACCCTAGGGTCCCCCCATAGTTTGCTTAAGCGTGTCTTAATATACTTTATAATATTACTGTAAAATATCGCTTAACGCACGGTCTTACCTAACGCATAATTTTCGTACCCTTTTACTCTCTATAATATAACAACCCTATAAGCTATTAGGCTAAAAATTTAATATATTATAGATATAATATATAAAAAGCTTTTGGGCTTTTTTTTAATGGAAAATATTAATATATAGTGTAATTTTTATATATATAGTTTTTAGGCAATTATAGTAAAAAATTAAATAACTACTTAGAATATTTAAAATATTTAAGTTTTATAACCTCTAATACTTATATATACTTATGTAATAATATATATAAGCCTAAAACTATTCAATATATACCTATTATAGGTAAATTAATAGTCCCTTTTTAAGGGTTTTTATCACAGCACTAACCTAACACATACTATTTCCTACTGTTAGCTGGCCCACCACTAGCGCCTTGGCAACTGGCCCTACTATCTATATACAATACCCCCTTTTTACCTTCTTCTCTTCTTTATAGCACAACGTAGTTATTTAGTCTACTTTATTGCAGCACTGTGACAGTTTATGCTATTATTAATTGCGCCCCATCGCGATCACTAATTCCCTATATCCTAGTCATCTCTGCCCCAAAGTAATTACAACCTACATGTAATGCGTCCACACGTTATAACCTACCACAGTCCTAGAACAATCCTTAGTTTTTTCCTAATGCCAAAGACCACCTAAATAGGCAATATTAATGACGCCAAAATGGCCAAAACCTAGAACCCCCGTGAAGTTTTTGCAGACTTCTTTACACAGACACACCCTAATATCGCATAGATAATCTGCCGCTCCCTACTATACCCTAAAACCTTTAAGGCCAACAAAGTTTACTATACCCTTATTAACTATACCAACGAGTTCCTTAGTAATATTAAAGTAGGACTATAGTTTATGTATAACATAAACACCACTAATAAAAAAGCTAACAAAAGCCTTAACGCCCTTATTGCTTTCCAGACAGGAACTATTAACTCCCAGACAGAAACTATTGCCATTCTTAAACAATTAACCCCTATAATAATAGTAGTAACCTAGCAGAAAAAATAGATGTCTAAAGACCCACCAATATTTAGTAGAAAAGGCACCCTACTAGAATAACAAGCCAATTTTAAAACCTAGCATATTAAGATTAAAGGAGTCTTTAACTGTAACTAGGATTACTTTAATATAGTCCAATTCTAGATCCTTTACATCTCGGATATACTAGAGGGCAAGGCCTATAAGTTCATTAAGTAGGGCCTGGAGCTTATACACAAGAACCCAAACAATATATCTATATAGAAATGGCCCACTAAGAAAGATATATTTAAAGAGCTTACTGCCCACTATGAGGTCCTTAATATAACCTAGGTTGCAAAAAATAAGCTTAACTATTTCCCCTAGGGCGAGCGTAATTACTAGTCCTAGAAGGGAGAGCTTAATAAGTTAATGGTTTATACTAGGAAGACAGATAAACAGAAGGTAGATCTACTCTAGAAGTTTATCTCTCTAAAGATAGAAGAGCTAGTACTTAGACTTGCCTATAAAATTAATAATAGTAACTATATAGGTTAGAGTAAGCAGATAGATGTATTCGCTAAGAACCTTGTAAACTATGCATACTAAGCCAACCTTAAAAACACTAACCACCGCCCACCTGCTTAAGCCCCTGCCCCTATATTAACCCTAACCCTAACCCTAACCCTAGTAGCAATTAGAGAACCTATAGACCTTAATAGAATCTTAGATACGGAGTGTAAGCGCCACTTTAATAATAAACTGTGCCTTGCCTATAGCCTGCATAGCCACTAAAAGGACGCTTATAACCCCGCCATGACAGTAAACCTAGTCCTAATGCCAGCCTATTAAATGATGTAAACTAATAACCGCGGACGTAGCAACCACGGAGTCTATTACAGCCATGGTAAATAACTCCCCCCCTTTAACCCTACGGCTTAGTTACTCTAAATAATACCCTATAGGGAAGCCCAACCCATTAACAACGCCTAGAATTAGCAACTTTACGCTAGCGAATACAAACACGGCTATATTGCTAGCGAGGTGCTGTCTTCCTATACCCTAACTGAGACTAACACTGCTAGCTAGATAGATACTAGATCGCCCCGCTAAGACAGCTCTATACCCTAGTTATTAAAAAGCAGACCCTTAAACTAAGTCGTGTCTAAAGGTTTAAACTATATAAGGAGGAAGACAAGAAGATTAGATCCCTATTACTAAACCAATTAGTCCTTTCTATTGGTAAGCTACTACTTAATCTTAGATTAGCAAATAGTAACAAAAAATTAATCCTTATTTAAACCTAACTCTCCTTATTACGCAACCTATACCCCTAAGTTTTCATTAATACAGTAAGCCTAGTGGACTCCAGTAGTACTATGATGGCATTTGCCAACGTAGAGTCTATTATAAGAAAATATAATGTTATAACCAAGAAGCTGTTGGCACCTAGGCTACTACGCCTTGCAGATAGTATCTCAACCTTACTTATTATGGACTACTTTACCGCCTAAATGTCAATTGGTATCTATACTAAAGCTATACTCTTTCTTATTACTAAACTCTTACCTACTACCCTAATTATCTTAGGCATGCCTTAGCTCCAGAAGTATGAGCCCTGCCCTAGCTTTAGGGAGCTTAAGATCTACTTTAACTTAGACTACTGCTCTAGGAACTGCCTCCTATAGGGGACAGCTAATAGTAGTAGGGACGCCCCGTGTAGATACTTGGCACTACTAAGCCTAGTGCCTAAGACTATATATAAAGCCCTAATAGTAGAAGATGTTCCTAATAAAGGGGAACCTATACAGCTATAAAGCAATAAGACAGTAGAAAACTAAACTACTTTAGCACTTAAGACTAAAATAACAGGCTAGCTAGCCTTGCTAAGACTAAGGAAGAAGGTCTACTTTACGCCACTACTACTAAGAATCCAACGCTAACCCAGACACCCTTTGAACCCCAGCCGCCCAGCCCAACACCCTAAACTAAGCTATATACCATATACGCACACTATAGCCCGCGTTATAGCAAGGACTAGCTATAGAACCACTAAGACCTAGATAATAGAAACCGCGCCACTATAATGCCTAACCTCGCACCTACTTCCTGCACGCCTTATGCAAGGCCGCCGCCTAGGAACTACTCCTAAGAGCTAATTAAGACAAGCTAGCCCTACCGCGATATTGGGAGAAGACTAAATACGCCCTAATCTAGATAATATTATAAACATACGCGCTATAAATTTCACCTAGTTTTGTAAACAAAAAGGCGTAAAAGTAACGAGGATCTACATGGTGGAGCTAGTAGAATTAGTAGAACAAGAAAAACGGAAATAATTAATAGATAAACTCCCTACTAAACTAGTTAAAATACCAAACCTAATAGAGAAATCCTTTTGCCGCTTAATTAATGGTAACTATATAATAGAAGAAGCCTATAAGGTCTTCCCCAGTTATTTTCACTATTTCCTTAAGGAAAACCTCCAGACTATAAATACTAAGTTCCTCTGCTACAAAGTTATGGATATAGACGTTAAGAAGGTTATAAAAGGCAAGCCCGCTCTAACTAGGGATAATATTATATAACGCCTCCCAAAGAAACACAGGCACCATATTAAGGGGTTTCTCCTAAAAAATGCTAATAAGCTCCCACTATATCACCTATAGGACCATAAAATTAAAATTATGCCAGGAAAGCAGTCCCTATACCATAAGAACTGCCCACTCTCCCCTACCAAGCTCTAATGCGTTAAGAAATGGATTAATAAGATACTTAATAAAGGCTTTATTCAAGAATCAACGTCCCCCGTTATAGCTCTGCTCCTACTCACTACTAAGCTAAAAGGAGGAATAAGGATCTGCCATAACTATAGAGGACTTAATAACGTCACCATTAAGAACTAATACCCGCTCCCGCTTATCTATAAGACACTTAATGCCCTATACAGCGCCAAATTCTATACTAAGCTTAATATTATTGCTGTGTTTAACAGGATCCGTATTACTAAGGGCTATAAATAGCTTACAGCGTTTATTACCCGCTTTAGGCTCTACGAGATGCTAGTAACCCCACTTAGCCTTTATAATGCCCTAGCTACATTCCAGAACTATATTAACTATATTCTTTATAATATACTAAACAACTATTGCATAGTATACCTTGACGACATCCTTGTATTTTCTAAAACTTAAGCTAAGCATACTAGGCACATTAAAGAGGTAATTCGCTGCCTTAGAGCTGCCGGCCTCTAAATTGATATTAGTAAGTTAGAGTTCTATACAACAAAGACAAAGTACCTTGGCTTAATTATCTTAATAGAAGGAATAAGTATAGACCCTAAAAAGGTCTAAGCCTTATAAGCATAGGAGAACCTAACCTTAGTTAAGGAATTACAGCAGTTTCTTAGATTTGTAAACTTTTACTATAGGTTTATCTAAAGTTATTCTGCTGTTACTACACCTATAATAAAACTCCTAAGAAAGGACGTTAAATGGCTATAGGGACTAGAACAAGCTAAGTTATTTAAGGCCCTTAAGAGAGCCTTTATTTCAGCACTAGTACTAGTATACTATAACTACATAAAGAAAACAGTGGTAGAGACAGACACATTAAATTGGGCTTCTAGCGGAGTCCTTTCCTAGTATAATAATAACAGTAAACTAAGACTGGTTACATTCTTCTCTGTAAAGCACTCTGCGCTAAAGTATAACTATAAAATCTATAATAAAGAACTCTTAGCTATTGTTAAGGCCTTAGAGGAATGGCGTCCTAAGCTATAAGGGACTGAGGAGCTATTTGAAATCATTACTAACTATAAAAACCTACAGACATTTATAACTACTAAGCAGCTAAACTAATGCTAAGTCTAGTAGGCAGAGTTCCTTTTATAGTTTAACTTTATAATTACATATAAACCTGGCAGCAAAGCTATGCTCCTTAATACCCTAAGCTAACTACTAGGAACAAAACCTAAGGACGCTAATAATGAATGCCTCTGCCACCAAGCCTAAGTTATTATACTGCCCCAGAAAGTTAACCCCATAATCTTAGAAGAATTACTATATAAGTCCCACAACTCTAACAATATAGAGTTTATAGCCGCTCTAGACCCTAAAATAGCCAAAAAGTTACTAGATAAGCTAATCTGGTTAGGATACTAGGAGAATAAACTTATAAAAGATATAGTGGCGGCCCTGTATAATTAGAAAGCTCGCCATTAGCCAAAGAAGATTAGGAAATTACTCTATTGCAATAAGTTAGAATACAGTATTATTAACAAATAGATCTACTTCTGCTAACACCTTTTCATCCCTAATGCCCTAGACCTTCGCCTAGAGGTTATTTACCACTCTTATAGCAGCGGCCCCACTAGTTACCCTAGCTGGGTTAAGACTCTTAACCTCTTAAACCGAATATACTAGTACCTAGAAATCTCCTAGTTTATGGCTACCTTTGTTAAAGACTATACCCTATGCTTTTACACTAAGACCCCCTATTCTACCCCACCTAGTTTCCTAAAGCTACTAGAACTACCCGCTTGCCTATAGACCAATATTTTAATTAACTATATTATAACACTACCAGTATGCTAACGCCATAGCAAGGTATATAAACATATCCTTATTATTATAGACCGCCTAACTAAAATATAACACCTTATTCTAGTAATAGGACTCTTAATAGAGGAGCTAGTTAATAGCTTTATTAACAATATATATAAGCTCTACAGTGCACTAAGTACGATTATCTCCAATCGCGGCATATAATTTGTCAGCGACTTCTAGCGATGACTAAGTAAACGCCTTAAGATAACCTTATAACTAAGCTTAGCCTAGTACCCAGAAATAGATAGCTAAACTAAAATTGTTAACGCTGCCGTAAATAAGTACCTGTATGCTTTTATTAGCTTTATATAGGACAACTAGGTTAACTACCTACCACTTACTAAGTTTACTATAAATAACCAAGTTAACAAAAGCATAGGCATCTCCCTGTTTTTTGCCAACTATGGCTTTAACCCTTACCTTGGAATCGAGCCTGCTGGCCCCTGCCCACTAACACTATCAGCATAAGCAAAGAAGGAGTTCTTCCGCACAGACTCTATAGCCAACCGCTTTAAGCGGATATTAACACAGCTTAAGGCCCTAGCCTGGATTTCATAGTAACACTATAAAGATAATGCCAATACCTGTAGGGACAAGAGCGCGTTATTCTATAAAGGCGATATAGTTATGCTTAGCTTAGAAAACATAAAGATAAATAGACCTAAGAAGAAATGGGATAACAAATGGGACGGCCTATACCCTATACTTGCAGTATACTAAGGGGCAGTTATAGTAGACCTCCCAGACCACATCCAAGTAAATAAATCCTTCTATATATCTAAGGTCCGCCTTTAGGCTGCCAAAGAGATCCCTAGCTAAGCAAATATTAATACTATAGAGCGCTATAATGTACAAGGACAAGTAATAGAGAGAGATGATAATGGTAATATAGAAGAGAAATAGGAGTTTAAGAAAATCCTTAATATACACAACGAAGACCCCCAAGGCCTAACTTATAAGATTAAATGGAAATATTATAAGAACACAACCTAGCAGCTAGAAAAGGACCTAAAAAGTTGTAAATAAGCTATACAGCGCTTTTATAAGCAACACCCTAAAAAGCTAGGACCCTTAGACTGGGTATAAAATAGGGAAAAGTTACGCCGAGGTCATAGCCAACCACTGTGTTAAAATTTGTGGTAGTTAAGATATTATGGAACTTCAACCGCCAGTTAAAGTTATCTAATTGGTTAGAATTCTTGCCAAAAGCACCACACGCTAACTTTATTTGTTAAGCCGACTAATTAGGGTTTTTGATATTTTTGTAGCAAAAATAGGTAGCCCCACGTACTGCCTGTTTAAAGTTACTTATTTAGTTTAGGGACCAAACCTTCTAGGAAGGGGAGTACTGTCACAGCACTAACCTAACGCATACTGTTTCCTACTGTTGGCTGGCCCACCACTAGCGCCTTGGCGACTGGCCCTACTCTCTGTATACAATACCCCCTTTTTACCTTCTTCTCTTCTTTATAGCACAATGTAGTTATTTAGTCTACTTTATTGCAGCACTATAACAGTTTTTTTTTAAAGATTTTATGCTTATATAGTAGAAGTTTTAATAATTAATAATTACTAAAACATATATATAACTAATTTTTATATATAAATTACTAATATATATAATATATAAATTCTCTTATAAGTTTGTTGGTTACATAAGGTGATATCACGTAGCTACGGTTCGTAGATAGTATGATGGTTGTTCTTCTTGTTTCTTGTTAGCAAAGGATTGTAAGGATCGCAGTGCCTAAGTAGGGGGCTGATGAGTCACCATAAGGGTGACTAATCAGAGACAATATAACCTCTATCCATACATTCCGACACTGGCAGTTCTTTCTTTGTGCTTGTGGCGCTGCAGAAAGGCAGCAAAGTGTTAGTTTAGCTACAGGTAGAAGCAGCAAAAGTCTGTTTAGGTAGTAGTACGGTACTAGCGGCGGTAGTGATAGTGGTTAGGTATAGAGCTTGTCTATTAGTTGGTCGGTTAATTGTAGGCGTATAGGCACGATCGTTTGGTTGGTAGATTGTAGGTGTATCAGCGCGATTAGTATCGTAATAGTAGGCATAGCGGCGCTATCAGTTTGTTGATGGTATGTGGCAGTACAGTGCTAGCGTAGGGTCGGTTCCGTAGGCAGATTGGCACGGAGTCTTGTTATAGGGTTGGTTTATAGGCGTATCGGCGCGATAGTTGTTAGATTTAGGTAGCAGTATGGTGCGAGCGTTAGGTGGTTCTATGATAAGTTCGTTTGTTTAACCTACCCCTTTGTTATATTGTCCGCAGGGTGCTTAATTGCGGCTAAAGTTTTGGTTGTGGTTTCGGCCTTGATCTTGATTGTGGTAGTGGCGATCCGTATAGAAGGTAGTATACACTCCTTGACTAGGGTGTTCCTTCTCCTATGCAACAATTAAAGACTGTAACTTGTTAATTAACTGAGACAAGTCTTCTCCAGGATTTAAGACGGCAATTTTATAGGCAGGAACTCCCTAGCAAGCTATAAATAACTTATTATCTGTGTAGATCTCTACAATTATGGCCACCTCCTTGCTGTATCTAGGTCCTTACCTAGGTCCTTACTCCACACTAAGCACGGCCAGTTTAGGTAGTGTATGTATGTGTAGCTGCTGTGGTCGCTGCGGAGGTTCCTGCGGAGGTTGTTACGGAGGTTGCTGCGGAGATTGCTGCGGCTACTGTGGTTGCTGCGGAGGTTCTTGCGGTGGTTCTTGCGGAGGTTCTTGCGGAGGTTCTTGCGGAGATTGTTATATTAGCGGTGCAGGTGGTGTATGGACGTGTAGCTGCTGCAGTTGCTGCGGCTGCTGTGGGGTAGCGGGGGCAGCGATTAGAGTAGCTGGCGGTGCAGCAATCGGGACAACTTGTGGTGCAGCAGTTGGAATAGATTGCTGCGGACGTTGCTAGGCAGGAGGAGGACCAAGTGGGAGATTAGCGTTCTGGGGGTTTTAATACGAATTAAAGTTGCCTTCTAAAGAATATTGGTTGGTTCTTAGTTTCTGTAGTTAACGTATAATCTTAGCTTCCGTCCATACTGGTTCTTCTATACTAATAATAACGGCCTAAATATTGCTAGCAATTGGGTTACCGTTCTTAATAATGTATACTCCGTTCCTATAAAGGAAGTCTTAAAAATCCTAAACAATATCAACGTTGCTAAGTGCCTAGGTATCAGCAGTCCATCCTATAAAATCTTCCCTAAAATACTCCTACAGCTGTAAATCGGCCCAGTGTCTATTTCGGTAGAATATAATATAATGTAGGAGAAAGCCATTAACTTGTTTTGCAGTATAAGTTGTTATATTAAGGGTAAATTCGTCCTAATCTTTATTGATGAGTTTCGCGTACGCAGCTACCCCTAGTGGTAAGGAGTCTCTCTAGTTATTTGGAATGGCCGTAGCCATGTTTTCGGAGGAAGGGAAGTGTTGTTGGTGTAGGGATTGTCGTTTGGTGTAGGGGTTGTCGTTTGGTGTAGGGGTTGTCGTTTGGTGTAGGGATTGTCGTTTGGTATAGGGATTGTCGTTTGGTATAGGGATTGTCGTTTGGTACGCGTTCGTGACGTGTATTTGTCGTCTAGTACGCGTTCGTGGTTTGGTACGCGTTCGTGACGAGAATTTGCGATTGTGGGGCTCAGGACTAGTTCTGGCCTTAAATCGCGAAGACTCGTAAAGCGTGTTGTTCTGCGTAATGGACGCAAGAATCTGTAATCTTGGAAAGGCTTAGGACCAGTTCTGGCCTTTAGATCCTTAGATTCGTGGAAGAGTTCTATTTAAGGTTTAGGACCAGTTCTGACCTCA
>Ga0307507_10006136_pt1 | contig 18806 bp, 11 predicted proteins | sample 7_EM_MG_FD_207223 | JGI IMG/M metagenome (GOLD analysis project Ga0307507, IMG submission 207223) | Populus trichocarpa ectomycorrhiza microbial communities from riparian zone in the Pacific Northwest, United States - 7_EM | ecosystem: Host-associated > Plants > Roots > Unclassified | place... | reverse complement strand
TTTTCTTGCAAAAAAACAAAGTCTTATCCTGTTGCAAGAGTTTTCCCAAAACTACTTCCTCCTCTTTTATTAACACCTGTGCATAAAATCAAAGATTTTTTTGGCTTTTACTGCGTCAGCCCTGGGGTTCTAAAAACGAAAGCAGAATGTTGAAGAAATAATGTTATTAAAATGAGTTCCAATATCACTGTCAACAAATATGTGAGTATTGCGGGAAGGTATTTACGGCGAAACTGCTTATCTGAATGTTCGTCAATATATGCCATACAACCGGATACAGGAGTTTTATAGCCAATTAATGGGCTTTGATATCAGCCAGGGAGGTATTGGTTGTTTATTACAACGTTTTCCGGTAAGGCATTACCTATGTACCAGGAGATTAAAAACAGGGTAGAAAAAGCGGAGTGCTTAGGTACTGATGAAACAGGGGCGAAAGTAAATGGGAAAAAGCATTGGTTTTGGACCTGGCAGAATAAAGAATTGACATTTATTATTCAATCACCAAGCCGGGGATATAAAACCATTGCCGAAACGTTTCCAAATGGTTTACCTAACAGTCCGGCAAGAGATAAATTAGAGCAATCCCTTACAGAACTACTACTCATTCAATTACCTGATAAGGATAATTTAGCCATTATGCTACAGAAAAAATTGCGCAAGATCTGTCATCATATACTTTATTTTCTGCATAACAACCATGTTCAGCCCGACAATAACGGCTCCGAACAGGCCATAAGAACCCTTAAAGTCAAACAAAAAGTATCAGGTGGTTTCCGATTCATAGAGGGGGCGGATGGCTTTGCTGTGATTCGATCTATAATCGATACCGTAATAAAGTCGGGACATGATGTCTTTCATTCCCTATCTTTAATCGCTATTTTGGCTATTGGATAGTCACGAAAATTCAAACTAACCTTTAATATGTTAACATGATCAAAGGATAACAGAACTATCTGCCTGAAATTCCAGAATACGATGGTCAATGGATCCATATTTTCCAATTAAAACTTGATTATGTAATATTTTCGTTAATTTAGTGTGATTAAATTTATATATTGATTGCCCTATATACTGTTTCTGATCAGGATCTCGTTTCCTTACTCCGTGAGGGTAGTCAGGATGCTTATACCGAGATTTATAATCGTTATAAATGGTTATTGCATACCCATGTCTACAAAAAGTTAGGTGACCGGGATGCAGCAAATGATGTAATTCAGGATTTATTTACCAGCCTTTGGACTAAGCGCGAAGACATTTTTCTTACGTCAACATTATCAGCATATTTATATACTGCCGTCCGTAATCGCATTCTGAATTTAATTGAGCACCGCCAGGTCGAATCAAAATATATCGACTCATTGATGGATTATGCCAATGGTTATGTGGCGGCGACAGACCATTTGGTGCGGGAAAAGCAATTAATGGAGATCATTGAAAAAGAAACAGCAGCATTGCCCTCTAAAATGCGCGAAGTATTTGAATTAAGCCGTAAGTCCCATCTAACCCATAAGGAAATTGCCGGGCATCTTGGCATTTCTGAAGAAACAGTAAAAAAACAGATAAAAAATGCGTTGAAAATCTTGCGCGTTCGCTTAGGTATAGTCCTCTATATCATATTAATTACAGGATTATAAGTGTTTTGGTGCTTTTTTTTCAGAAAAAGTAAATTTATTTTAATTCTTTCTACCCCTTAGCTATACAGCTTCCTGTCTTAGTTATAATTAAAAGATGAAAATCTTAGCAATTATATATGCAAAGGCAAGAAATGCTCGATTTAATTAAGAGATATAATGCAGGAACCTGCTCTGATGATGAACATTCATTGATTGAGGATTGGTATCTGCAGTTTGAGCACAAGGAGCTCAAAGATCTATCATACGAGGAACGTGAAGCTGATCTGAATAAGATTTGGAGTGCACTGCCAATTCATCGCACTAAAACCAGGCAAATCAATTTGTGGTACCGTATGGCTGCTGCCGCTGTTATTTTGTTATTCTTATCCGTTGGTATTTATTTGCTATCGGATAGCTCACGCGGGCAGCAACAGGTGATACAAACCATAGCCCGCACTTTAAGTCCTGGTGGGAATAAGGCAGTATTAACATTAAGTAACGGAAAGCAAGTAGTACTTACAGGTGCCTTAAACGGGCAACTGGCCAAACAAAACAATATGGCCATCACTAAAACCGCCGAAGGTGCTGTTGTTTATAATGAGGATCCGTTGGATTCCTCCGGTTCAAAAGGCATGCTGGTTTATAATACGATGACTACACCCATGGGGGGCACATATGCCCTGACTTTATCAGACGGCACAAGGGTTACGCTTGATGCGGCATCATCTATCCGTTACCCCGTACTTTTTAATGGTGCCGAACGAAAGGTGGAAATTACAGGGCAGGCTTACTTTGAGGTAGCTCATAATAAATTAAAACCTTTTAGGGTAACCACCAACGGACAAACGGTTGAGGTATTAGGTACGCACTTTAACATTAACGCCTATGCCGACGAAGGCTCAACCAAAACAACGCTACTGGAGGGAAGTGTGAAAGTTTCAAAAGCCGGGCTGGTAGCATTATTGAAACTGGGGCAGCAATCGGCTATTTTAAGTAATGATGCCGCTATAACGGTAAAAGAGGCTGATACTGAAACGGCTGTTGCCTGGAAAGATGGACTTTTCAGATTTAAACGGGCCGATCTGCAAACGGTAATGCGCCAGTTTGCCAGGTGGTATAATGTGGAAGTGGCTTATGACGGGAAAATACCTCAGGTAGCAATTACGGGTAAAGTTCAGCGTAAAGCAAATGCAGCTCAGGTATTACAGATTCTTAACAAGCTGGATATCAAATTTAAAATGGAAGGAAATAAAATTACCATTCTTTAACACAGATACTAATTAATAATAGATTATTAACCCTTTAAACCCATAAGATATGACATATTCTTTACGACAACAGCTTTAATACAGCACCCGGGTGATCACAAAAAAAACCGCGGTGTGTTAGCGCACAACCACGGTAAGTTTTTGGATTAACCCTTCCGCCGACAGGCGGAAAAACAAAATTTGAACTGAGTTTAGTGTATTAATCCAAACATCACAAATGTAATGAAATTTCGTGCTATTTCTATAGCCACGCCTTCCGCGTGGCTGCAAATCAAACAACTCCTTAGAATTATGAAGTTGGCAACGTTACTTCTGATAGTCGGTCTTTTACAGGCAAGTGCAAAAGGTTATAGCCAGGTAACCCTTAATGAAAAACATTCATCATTAGAAAAAGTACTGCAAAAAATAGAGAAGCAAACAACTTATATTTTTATTTATGACGAAGACAAACTGAATATTCCGGCTATTGATGTAAATGTATTTAACGTGCCTGTTGAAAAAGCGCTGGATGCCTGCTTTAAGGACCTGCCTGTTTCTTATTCAATTATTGGCAATAACATTATTTTAAAACCTGCTGCACCAGGTTTTATTGATAAGGTAAAGCTGTTTTTTGAAGGTACGGTTACAGTAAAAGGTATTATTACTGATACTGCAGGCAGGCCGCTTGCCGGGGCAACGGTGTTCCTGATTAAAAGGCGCCAGCAGGGGCCGCAGCCTGTTGCAGCTGATGCTGCCAGAGGTAACGCGGCAGCTGTTGGTTATAATACTTACGTTGCCAACGAAAATGGCCTTTTTTATATGGATGCGGAAGAAGGTGACGAGGTGGGTGTTTCTTATGTTGGGTATCAAACCTATAAATTTACGGTTACCAGGAACATGTCGTTTCAAAACATTGTTCTTCGTGTCGTTCAGGGACAGTTGAAGGAGGTTGTTGTACACACAGGATACCAAACACTATCCAAAGAACGCGCTACCGGATCCTTTTCAAAACCCGATATGAAAGTGTTCTCGACCCGCAACAGCAGCATGGATTTAATTGGCCGGCTCGATGGGCAAATACCAGGCCTGACAGTTTCACAGGATGTTCTTGTTAGCCAGACTACCCATGCATCATCCCAGCGCTCGCTGATACGTGGTACAAGCAGTATAGCGTTACCAACCGACCCATTGTATGTAGTAAATGGTGTAATAGTTACTGATTTCAGTACTATCAATATGGATGATGTAGATGATATCACCGTGTTAAAAGATGCAGCGGCGGCAGCTATCTGGGGCGCTCAGGCAGCAAACGGAGTGGTGGTGATTGTTACAAAATCGGGCGGTAAAAATCAAAAGGTAAAAATAAACTACCAGGGCTTTATCAATTTTCAAGGTAAGCCGAATTTAAATTATCAGCGATTTTTAACCAGCAAACAGTATATTCAGGCCGCGAAAGAAACTTTTGACCCGGTGGCTAATCCATATAGCTCACGTTACGATTCATATATAACTCCGGACGAACAAATTTTATATAACCAATATGGAGGTTTAATATCCGCAGCCCAGGCCAATGCAAGTTTAGACAGCCTTTCAAAAATCGATAATAAACAGCAGATACTGGATCTGTGGTACCGCAACGCCTATACAGCCAACCATACTATCTCGGCATCTGGCGGGGGCAACGCTTATAGTTTTTACGGCTCATTGGGCTATACAGACACGCATAGCAATACCATCGGCGAAACTAACAATAGCTACCGTGTAAATCTGAACCAAAGTTTTAATCCCAATAGTCGCATTTCATTCTCATTAAGCACATCGCTATCTGATGTGGTGAGCAGTAGTAAACACCCTATAACTATCGACGCCGATGCTTTGCCTTATCAATTGTTTAAAGATGCCCATGGCAATAACATCAGCATGCCTTATACATTTGGGATGTCGGCAGATGAACGTGCCAATTACCAGGCATTGAGCGGCATCAATCTGGAAACATACAGCCCACTTGATGAATTTAACTACGGGCACACTAAGCTCAATAATTTGTCAATAAACTCAGTTGCCAATGCCACCGTGAGACTTTGGAGAGGCCTAAGCTACCAGGGAACATACGGTTATATTACTTCTCCCGGAGAAAATACAGGGTACGATGATAATAAGGAGTATGAACTGCGAAAAAAGTTGGTGAGTTTTACAAAACCCGGAACTAATGGTTCGGCACCTAAATACCTGTTGCCCGCAACAGGTGGTAACTTCCGTACCGTTAATTCTATTCAGCGTAGCTGGACTGTGCGTAACCAGCTTGTTTACACCTACTATGGCAGAAATGGTAACGATATAATTAACTTACAAGGTGGCCAGGAGGCACGCGAGAATTTCACCCGTACCGCCACCACCAGTTTATTAGGTTACGATGAAGACATGCAAACCTATTCTTTAATTGATTATTCAACCCTTAGCAAAGGGGTATTCGGCACTGTAACCGGCTACGGATATCTTGGCTCGCAGCCATATGAAGTACAGGAACGCACCAGCAGGTTTAACTCCTATTTTGGATTGGCCAGTTACACATTGAAGCATAAATACAGCGTTGATGCCAGCTGGAGGATTGACCACAGTAACCTTTTCGGCAGTGATGTATCTGCCCAAAATAAACCTGTTTATAGTTTTGGCGGTAAATGGAACATTGCAGAAGAAAACTTTATGAAACCGGTAACATGGCTTAATAATTTGGCATTAAGAGCAACTTATGGTATTACCGGTAATTCGCCATATATAGGTGCTGCTGCTACTTCTGATATTTTATATCAACCTAACCCAACTTATTCACAGTATCCGCTTGTTGCAGGTAAATCATACATTATAATCCAGAAGGCAAACAATAAATTAAGCTGGGAAGCCACCCATACCACTAATATCGGCATAGATTTTGGCATATTAAACAGCCGTTTAAACGGTACTGTTGAATATTACCACAAAAACACAACCTCTTTATTAGGCACTGTCCCGTTAGATCCATTCACCGGCGAAACAAGTACAGCTTCAAACATTGGCAATCTAACCAATAATGGTATCGAAATAGGGTTAAATAGTACCAATGTAAGGTCAGCCAATTTTACGTGGTCATCTGGGATTGTGTTTGCGTTTAATACAAATAAGCTGGTAACCTATTCAGCCTCTCAAAGTTATCAAAACACCGCTTCAGCAAGGTTGGCTTCAAGTTATGTGGTTGGCTATAATGCCAGCCCGTTATTTGCTTACAGGTATGCCGGGCTGGATAATGTTGGCGATCCGCAAATAAAACTTGCCGATGGCACTATCACTAAAAACCCGCAGGCGCCAACAGCTAAAGACCTTGTTTATAAAGGTTCGACCATTCCTAAATTTAACGGGGGAATTTCTAATACTTTCAGGTATAAACAATTTGAATTATCGGCCAATATGATTTATAGCCTGGGCAATGTAATGCGCAGGGACGTGAACCTGTTTTATGCAGGATCTCTTGACGATAATGCTCAACGTTTCAGCGCCAATGTTTCTGCCGATTTTGCCAATCGCTGGAAAAAGCCGGGTGATGAAAAGGTTACGAATATCCCAGCATTCACATCCGATAGCTACTACAACTATTTCCAGCGCAATACAGATTATTATACTTTGGCCGATATTAATGTAGTAAGCGCATCATACCTTAAACTAAGGGAAGCTACATTGGCTTACAGCCTTGCCCCTCAACTTACACATTGGCTAAAAATACAAAGTGCTACGCTGAGGGTACAGGTAAGCAATATTTTATTATGGAAAGCTAATAAATATGGCATCGATCCTGAATATCAGACCTTGCGATACGGTTACCGTAACACTCCAACCGGTCAGCATTCTATAACCCTGGGTGCAAACATTAATTTTTAACCCTATTAATCAAAAACAAAATGCGAAAATATATCAATATCACAGCTGCTGTTCTTGTACTGTTGTCATTAACTATAACATCCTGCAAAAAGAGCTTTTTGGAAATAGTACCTAAAGGTAATCTGGTTGCTAAATCTTATGACGATTATAACCTGCTTATGAACAGCTCCAATTTCTATGTATTTAGTAATCTGGGAGTTTGGCAGGCCGCTATGTTAATGGGCGATGACGTATCGGCAGAGGAAAGCTTTTTTAATTCTGGTAACTTAATACAGGCCAAGGCGTTATTTCGGTATGATGCCGACATTTTCCTTCCTTCCCAGGATGCGCATAGTACTTCCGATAATCCATTATTTATGCGTCAGCTAATGCAAAATTTGTATACACTAAATAAAATAATTAATGAGGTTAACGCGTCGGCAGATGGTACAGCACAGCAAAAGCAGGAACTGGCGGCCGAAGCAATGGTTACCCGTGCATTCACAAATTTTCAGTTAGTCAATTACTTTGCCAAACCATATGTGGCAGCTACAGCTTCAAGTGATCCGGGTTTTCCTATTATCACTACAGCCGATATAACAGTTACCGATTTTAAGCGTGGAACTGTGCAGGGCATGTATGACTTCATCATTAAGGATATTACAACAGCATTGCCCAATTTAAATGCCCAGCCAACTTTTCCTACCAGGTGGTCAAAACCGGCAGCCGAGGGTTTTTTAGGGAAAATCTATTTGTTTATGGGTAAAAACGCCGATGCACTTGCCATGTTCAATGCGGCGTTTACAGATATTGCAAAAATGAGAACCCCGCCACATTTGTATGATTATAACCAAACATTTGCTACAGGCGGATCTTTCCTGCCTATTAATCCAATTGCCGGGCCAAATTCGCCTTTCAATAATATTACTGATCAAACAGAATCTGTAGTTGCTGTATTTTCTTATTCGGGCTCCTTTGATGGCAATAGCTTTGGAAATGATTTCCTGAGCATCGATCCTAAAACAAAGGCTTTATTTGATGCATCAGATTTAAGGCTGAATTTTTTCACAAACCTGCAAAGGGATCAAAAACCAATTCCCGGGGGTAGGGTACGCAGATATACGGTACAGTATTCATCTTCGTCATATGTACGTATAGGCCTGGAACTTCCCGAACTATATTTATTAAGAGCCGAAGCCAAAGCCCGTACCAATGATTTGGCCGGTGCAAAAACAGATGTGGAAACGCTGCGCAAAAACCGCATGCCGGCGGCAAATGCAAGTGTGCCAACAGCCAATTCGGCAAGTCAAACGGCATTGATTAAATTTATTATTAATGAACGCACCAGGGAATTTACAGGTTTGGGTTACCGGTGGTGGGATATGCGCAGGCTATCAGCAGATCCTATATTTTCCGGACAGGGCTTAACTCCCCATATATTGTATTTAACGGCAGGGGGTACTACTCAATTTACATTAACGCCAGACAGATTAACGCTCCGTATCCCGCCATTTTATTTAAGAGCCCACCCAGATATGGTTAACAACCCATAAAGTCCCAAACATTATTTTTTGTAAAAAACTACCCAGAATGGCCTAAAAGCCATTCTGGCTGGGAAAACCACGCATTAAAAATTATATATAGTGAAACAAAGCATTGTAAAAATCGAGAACCTATCGCACCGGTATAGCAGAGACTGGGCTATACGGGATATTAATTTCGAAATAGATAAGGTAGGGATATTGGGCCTCTTAGGATCAAACGGGGCTGGCAAATCAACCACCATGAATATCCTTTGCGGAGTGCTAAACCAAACCGAGGGCAACGTTTATATCGATGGTATAGATATAAGGCAGCAACCGGAAGAAGCCAAAAAACTACTGGGCTTTTTGCCGCAAAATGCACCACTGCACCTGGACCTAACGGTGGAAGAATACCTGGTTTATTGTGCCGGGATCCGCAACATTGCCCAGGATCAGATTAAGCAGGCAGTTGCGGATGTAATGGACAAATGTGGCGTTACCCATTTTGCAAAGAGGTTGCTGCGCAATTTATCTGGTGGTTACCGCCAACGGGTAGGTATTGCCCAGGCCATTATTCACAAACCTAAACTGGTAGTGTTGGATGAGCCTACCAACGGCCTGGATCCTAATCAGATACTGGAAGTTCGTAAGCTGATAAGGGAAATTGGAGAGGAGCGGGCGGTAATATTTTCTACACATATCTTATCTGAGGTGCAGGCCATTTGTAAGGATATTAAAATGATAGAGAGCGGACGTATGGTATTTTCAGATACCATGGATGCCTTTAACAATTACATTATGCCCGATACCATGCTGGTATTTATGGATAACCCGCCACCGGCAGATGAGTTGGGCGCCATACCCGGCATAACCGGGGTTGAGTTGCTAAATGACAGGAGTATAAGATTGCGCTTTAGAGCATCAACAGATATTTCAAAACAGATAATTACCATGAGTGTACAGCGGGGCTGGGAGCTGAAAGAGATTATGCTGGAGAAAAGCTCACTTGATGAAGTTTTTTCCCAATTATCAAACAAAACATCAAGATAAACACAGATGAGAAAGATATTAAAAATAGCCAAATTAGAACTGAGTATTCTATTTTACTCGCCGGTAGCCTGGTTGGTGCTCGCCATATTCATGATCCAATGTGGTCTTAGCTTTTTGGGGGGCATGCAGGCTATTCGAACAACATTGTCATTAGGATATCAAACAAAGCCCATTACAGATGATCTTTTTGGTGGGGATTCAGGCTTATTTGCAGTTGTACAAGGAAATCTTTACCTGTATCTCCCAATTTTAACAATGGGTTTAATGAGCCGCGAAACCAGTAGCGGTTCTATTAAATTACTGCTGTCGTCACCGGTAAAACTCAGGCAAATCATTCTTGGTAAATACTTCGCCATTATTGGTTACGGCCTAACGCTAATAGGAATCCTGCTTATATATTGCTTTATAGGCGTGTTTTTTATAAAAGATGCGGATATGGGCTTGTTAGTATCTGGTTTGCTGGGGCTTTACCTGCTCATTTGTACTTATGCGGCTATCGGTTTGTTTATGTCATGCCTCACTACTTATCAGGTAGTTGCTGCAATAAGCACGCTTGCCATATTTACTTGTTTAAGATACATGGGCAATATAGGGCAGGATATAGATTTTGTAAGGGACCTTACCTATTTCCTCTCCATATCTGGCCGTACAGAAAAAATGGTGGCCGGGCTTATTACCACTAAAGATGTTTTTTATTATTTGATCATCATTACGTCGTTCCTTTCATTATGCGTACTACGCTTAAAAGCCGAAAGGGAACTAAAACCATGGACGGTAAAAACAGGCCGCTATATTTTACTGGTTAGCACCGCGCTGTGCCTGGGTTACTTTACTTCGAGGCCGTTACTAACCGGCTATTTAGATGCCACAGCTGCAAAGTCGCTTACCATTACCAAAAGCAGCCAGCAAATAGCCAAACAAATTGATGGCCCTTTAACGGTTACCACTTACGCAAATCTGCTGGCCCCTAACCTCTGGCATGTAATGCCTGAGTCAAGGAACAGAGACCTTAGCAAGTTGGAACAATATAAGCGGTTTATTCCCGGTATGGAAATGAAGTACGTTTATTACTATCAAAAACCAATTGATACTAATTATGCCGATTACAGGTACAATCCAAACCTTAAGGGTATAACCAATATTGATAAGATAGCCAAAAAAATGGCAACCAATATGGGTGTTGAAAGCGACCTGTTTATGCCGCCGGCTGAAATAAACAAACTCATCAACCTTGAGCCCGAAGGGAATTTATTGGTAAGAAAACTGGACTATAAGGGTAAAAGCACCTTCCTGAGATTTTACACGGAAAACAATCCGTATGCAAGCGAAGCTGAAGTAATGGCTGCACTGAAACGTTTACTGGTAAAAGCCCCCAAAGTTGTTTTCATAACCGGTAATAACGAGAGAGGAACAATTAACAAAGGCGACCGGGAATACCAAATGATAAGCGCGCTGAAAACCCGAAAATCGGCCCTTATAAATCAGGGGTTTGATGTGGATACCGCCGACCTGAATAAGCAGGAAATTCCGGCCGATGCCGGCATTATTGTGCTGGGCGACCCAACTGTCCCGTTCAATGCCCAGGCACAGCAAAAATTAGCTGCCTATGTGAACAAGGGAGGCAATATGCTAATTACCGGCGAGCCGGGCCGGCAGAATGTGCTTAACCCGGTATTATTGCCATTGGGTGTGCAGTTAAAAGCCGGGCAATTGATAAAACCGGATAGAGACTTAACCCCCGGTTTTATCGATGCTCAACTCTCTGATAAAGCGCTTGGTATCGATTCAAATATTGATCAGCTTCAAAAAGGCCACGCTACGGTGGCAATGCAGGGAGCGGCCGCAATAGATTACGCTGCTTCGGGTAGTTTTAGAGTTGAACCCTTGTTATTAAGCCCGCAGGACGGCTGGAATAAGCAAGGCCTTGTTGACCTGAACGGTGCGGATAACAGCTTTAATGCGGCGCAAGGCGATCAAAAAGGGGTTTTTCCCATAGCGGTTTCGATAACCCGAAATATCAATGGCAAACAACAGCGCATAGTAGTATCAGGTGATGCGGATTTTATAAGTAACAGTGAGTTTACGCGGGCCAAACGCGGATACAATGATTATTACCTGGACGGCCTTTTCAGATGGTTTAGTAATGGTGCGTTCCCAATTGATGTAAAAAGGCCGCCGACTAAAGACATGGACCTGAAAATATCAAGAGAACAGATCACTGGCCTTATGTGGCTGTGCAAGGGTGTCATTCCCGCTATAATTGCCATACTGGGAGCCATCACCTTAATCAGGAGAAGAAGGAGTTGATTTTTTATTAGTTGGTTAATGATGCAGTGATAACGGAGACGAGCCTGATTAACGGGCTGTCTCCCCAAGCTGTGTTCATTATATATCAAAGCAGATAACATGAGTTTTAATACCGATAAGCAAACGCTCAACGACCTTAATATGATGGGGAAGGCAGGCAGCGATTCTATTTATAGCTTATATAATAACACCTGCACAAGGGGTGGGGCGGATATTCTGGAGCAAATGTTCCTTTATCCGCTGGCAGATGTATCGGCTATCAACAACCGCAGCCGTACTATTCAGTATTTCAGTTCAATAAAAGCCAAGTTCCCATTTAAAACAGACCAGTTGGATAGCGCTGAAATATATCTGAGCATTACAGATCAGCGTACCAAACTTTCGCACAGCGATAATAGCCTTGCCCGGAAATTTGGCCAGTTAATATCTGCCGATGGTGATTATAAACTTATCTACAATGGCATCATTGCCATAGCAGGTTTACTGTGCAGCTTAGATGATTTTATTGGGAAGATAAAACCAACAGCAGCACAAACGCCTTACAAAACCGACCTTGAGGAAATGATGGCTCTGCTGGCAGATACTGCCATAGCTCCTTTAATGGCAGAAAAACTCACGGGTAAATTGGGATACACCAGCATTGTGGATTATGATAATTTACTGCGGTTTAGCTATCGTTTAAGAATAAAACAGTTGCTGGCCAGTATTTACAAGCTTGATGTATACATCTCCATAGCCGAAGTAGCTTTAAAACGGAATTATGTTTTCCCCCAAGCTTTGGTTGATAAAATGCATACGGTAAGTTTAACCGATGTATATCATCCGCTGGTTAAAAATGCCATAGCCAACACCATCCAAATCACCCCCGAAAGTAATGTGGTTTTTTTAACAGGGGCCAATATGGCAGGTAAATCCACCTTAATGAAATCTTTGGGCATTGCGCTGTACCTGGCACATATGGGTTTCCCGGTTGCAGCTGCGAAAATGGAATTCTCGGTACGCGATGGCATGTATACCACCATAAACCTGCCTGATGACCTAAGCTCAGGCAATAGTCACTTTTACGCCGAGGTACTCCGAGTAAAAAAGATAGCCAAAGAGTTGGGAGTAGCCAAGAACCTCTTTATCATTTTCGATGAGCTTTTCAGGGGCACTAATGTAAAGGATGCCTATGAAGGCACCATTGCCATTGTAGAGGCATTTGCCGAAAAACGTAATTGCATGTTCGTGGTTTCAACTCACATTATTGAGGCCGGCGATGTACTGCGCGAGCGATGCAGTAATATCAACTTTATTTACCTGCCCACCAAAATGGATAACAATACCCCTATATATACCTATAAACTGGAACCAGGCATCACTGCCGACCGCCACGGGATGATCATTATCAACAATGAACGCATCCTCGAGATCATCAGGAGCAGGAAAACTAAAACATCATTATCATGAGCTTTTTTGCAGATAAGCAAACGCTCGAAGATTTAAATATCCCAGGCCGTTATAAAACAAATTCAATATTGCGGCTTTTCGGTGATGAGGTAACAACCGGCGGCAAAAAGCTAATGGATGATATGTTCGGGTGCCCGCTTACAGATCATACGGCTATCAATAAACGGAGCAGCATTTTTCAATATTTTACCGGCAAATCTATCACGCTTCCTTTTACCGGTGAAGAGTTTGGCGTTATGGAAAATTACCTGAGTTCGGGCGGGGGCAACCTGATATCCGCCGGGATAAATGCGGTATCAAAAAAACTGCTGCAAGTAATAGCTCAGGATAAAGACTTTGAACAGCTTAAAACAGAGGTGTGCAAAACAATAGTGCTTTTGAACCGGATTTATGAGTTTGCCATCCACTTACTGGATCCTGAAAACCCATACCTGGAACAGATAGAAGAAATGAAAAGCATACTCGGCCATCAAAAACTCCGCCGGCTGCTTAACGAGCCTGACCTGGAAAATTTGTCACTTTTAAAATTGATCCGTTATGATTACCTGCTAAGGACTGGCCTGCATAAGGAAATGAAAAGGCTTACCGATGTTGTTTTTGAGTTGGACGTTTACACTACCGTAGCAAGAGTGGCAAAAAATAAAGGCTTTTGTTATGCACACGCTTTATCCAAAGAAAAAAATGCCTTAACAGTTACCGGCCTTTATCATCCTACGGTTGAAAACGCTATCGGCAACTCCTTATCTCTGCACCAGCATAACAACGTTATATTTTTAACGGGTGCCAACATGGCCGGCAAATCAACGCTGATGAAATCCTTTGGGATCGGCATCTACCTGGCCCATATGGGTTTCCCTGTAGCCGCTGCGCACTTCGAGTTTTCTGTTAAGGATGGTTTATATTCTTCCATTAATGTGCCCGATAACCTGGGCATGGGCTACAGTCATTTTTATGCCGAAGTATTGCGGGTAAAAACCGTAGCCGAAGAAGTGGCCGCCGATAAGGATCTCATTGTAATATTTGATGAATTGTTTAAAGGAACCAATGTTAAGGATGCCTATGACGCTACGCTTTCCATCACGGAGGCTTTTTCCGGGAACAGGAATTGCTTTTTTATCATCTCCACGCACATTATTGAAGTAGGAGAAGCCTTAAGGAAGCAATGCGATAATTTTCGCTTTGTTTACTTGCCAACTGTAATGAAAGGCGTAATTCCGAGCTACACTTACCGGCTAACAGAAGGTATCACCACCGACCGGCATGGCATGATGATCATTGAAAATGAAGGTATCCTTGATATTATCCGCAATGGCACAAAGCTGGAAATAAAAAGTAACCCCAAATCTGATTTAACAAACAATAAAGATTAAATAAACTAGACAATCAAATGAAAAGAATGATTTTAACTGCATTGGGTTTTGTACCGATAGCGGTATTAGCGCAAAGCAGCAATTTTAACATAAAAGGTAAAGTTGGCCATGACGGGGCACCTGCAAAAACTTATTTGGTTTACCGCTCGGGAGGTAAAGTTATGAGTGATTCGGTAGTAGTGGATAAAGGTAACTTCCGGTTTAGTGGGATGGTAACAGGCCCGGTTAATGCCCAACTGATAATGGATCATAAGGGCGAAGGCCTTGTAAACCTGGGTAGAGGGGCCGATGTAATATCAATCTATCTTGAAAAAGGCGATATCAGTATAACAGCAAAAGATTCTGTCAAAAACGCATTGATTACCGGCTCAAAATTAAATGACGACAACGTTAAGTATAAAACATTAACCAAGGCATCCGATAAGGCCATGGCTAAGGTAAATACTGATTTTAATGCCGCCTCTGATGAGCAAAAAAACGCCCAGGGCTTTATAAACCTGCTAAAGGCCCGGCTTATAAAAGCTCAGGAAGAAAAGAAAACGATACAGCAACAATTCATTAAACAAAATCCAGAATCATACATCAGTTTACTTGCTTTAATGGAAGTAGCCGGCGAGGATATGGATGTTTCTGTTATGGAGCCCTTATATAAAAGCTTATCGGCAAATTTGCGTAGCACAACCGAAGGGCATGCATTTGCGAAAGCCATAGAAACCGCACACGCTACATCTGTTGGTGCTATGGCGCCTTTATTCACTCAAAATGATGTGAACAATAAGCGTGTTTCACTGGTGGGTTTTCGCGGAAAGTATGTACTGCTTGATTTCTGGGCTTCGTGGTGCGGCCCATGCCGTAGCGAAAACCCGAATGTAGTTAAAGCCTATAATCAATACAAAAACAAAAACTTTACTGTGCTGGGTGTTTCTTTGGATCGTCCGGGCAAGAAAGAAGATTGGCTTGCCGCAATTAAAGCAGACGGTTTAGCGTGGACACAGGTATCAGACCTGAAGTTTTGGAACAATGAGGTGGCCCAACAATATGGCATCAGGGGTATTCCTCAAAACTACCTGATAGATCCCGCCGGGAAGATCATCGCTAAAAACCTTCGCGGCGATGAACTGAATAAAAAACTTGCTTCATTATTTAATTAATAATTCACCAATATATATGAACATTAAATTTCTTTTTACTTTGGGGTTGATTGCCGGTGCAATGGGCATCGCCAAAGCTCAAAATATTCCGCTTGATGCCGCGGTTCGTACAGGTAAGCTTGCAAACGGTTTTACCTATTACATCAGGCATAATGAAGAGCCCAAAAAAAGGGTTGTTTTTAACCTGGTTAATAAAGTAGGCTCGATATTAGAAACAGATGACCAACGTGGGCTTGCACATTTTATGGAGCACATGAGCTTTAATGGCACCGCGCATTTTCCTAAAAATGAGTTGATTAATTACCTGCAGAAAGCCGGCGTACGTTTTGGCGCAGATATAAATGCTTATACAGGCTATGACGAAACTGTATATGAGCTTCCTATACCATCCGAAAACCCGGAAATAGTTAAGAACACCATCGAGATCATGCACGACTGGGCACATGGTGCAACGCTCGACCCGGAAGAGATCAACAAGGAGCGTGGCGTGGTTTTGGAAGAAAAAAGGATAGGAAAAGGAGCTGGCGAAAGGATGCAGTATATTTATTATCCACTTGTTTTAAATAATTCAAAGTATGCAAGCCGTATACCTATTGGTACCGATGAAGTACTGAATAATTTTAAACCTGAAGCCATTAAGCGCTTTTATAAGGATTGGTACCGCCCTGATCTGCAGGCTTTGATAGTTGTGGGCGATGTGGACGTGGATAAAATGGAGCAGATTATCAAAGCTAAATTTGCAGGCCTTAAAAATCCTGCAAATGAAAAGCCAAGAGTAAAGTATACCGTCCCATTAACCGGTAGAAACCAGTTTATTGCGGTAACCGACCCTGAAATGCCCGTGACCACGGCAGAGGTAATGATCAAGCAACATGGATTGCCGTTACAAACAGTTGCGCAATACCGGGAAAGTATTGTTCGCGAGTTATATAATGCCATGATGGCCGAACGTTATAATGAACTGCAACGCCAGGCAGACGTACCTTTTTTAAAAAGTAGTGCCAATATCAGTGGCTTTTTAGGCGGACTTGATAACTACAGTATTTCGGTAACTGCCAAACCTGGCGAATTAGAAAAAGGCTTTAAAGCTGCATGGCGCGAAAACGAACGGGCCAAACGTTTTGGATTTACAACAACCGAGTTGGAGCGTGCCAAAACCAGCTACCTCAACCTGTTTGAATCGGCACTGAAAGAAAAAAACAAGACGGGTTCTGATAGCTATGTGAAAGAGTATGTACAATATTTTTTAAAGGGCACCGCTTCGCCGGGTATTGATTACGAATATAACCTGGTAAAAAACAACATAGGGGGTATTGCCATTAATGAGCTCAATGCGCTGGCTAAAACAGAAAACAAAGCAACAGACCGTGATATTTTGTTAATGGCACCTGAAAAAGATAAAGCCAGCCTGCCAACCGAAGCTACATTTATAGCCTGGATGAAAGCCGTTGAGGCCGAAAACATGCTGCCTTATAAAGATGAAACCAGTAAGGAAACTTTATTAATAGCAGAACCGGTAGCCGGAAAGATAATCAGCGAACAAAAGGATACCAAATCTGGCGTTACTACGCTTATGTTTAGCAACGGCATTAAAGTATTGCTAAAGCCAACAGATTTTAAAAATGATGAGGTCTCGTTCAGTGGTTTTGCACCGGGAGGTACGTCATTGTATAGCGATGCAGATTATCAGTCGGCTGCTGCCGCTAATATTATACCCTCCTATGGGGCAGGTAATTATAATACTACGGCTTTAAGCAAGTACTTATCAGGCAAGCAATTAAGTGTGCAGGTTGGCGTAGGTGAACGGGCGCAAAATATAAACGGCGGTGCTGTTAATAGCAACCTGGAAGCCGCCCTGCAACTGATGTACGCCTACGTTACCGAGCCGCGTAAAGATTCGCTGATGTTCCAGGGAATGATAGCCCGGTCAAAAGCCGGTATGGCCAACAGGCTCAATGATCCTAACAGCGTTTTCCAGGATACGATAAGTGCCGTTTTGGGCAATCATAACATTCGGCGCACGGGGCCGTCAGTTGCAAAATTGGACCAAATTAATTTGGATAAAGCTTATGCTATATACAAGGAGCGTTTTGCCAATAATGGCGGGTTTACTTTTGTATTTGCAGGCAATATTGATACCTTAACAATTAAACCGATGCTGGCAAAATACATTGGCGGGTTGCCTTCAACCCACACCGTTGAAGAGGCAAAGGATCTGCATATCAACATCCCGGCAGGAATAATTGAAAGAATTGTATATAAAGGGACAGAACCTAAGGCTACGGTGAATCTGGTGTTTTCGGGCCCGTTTGTATATAGCTTTCAAAACAAGTTGAAAATGGACGCTTTAAAGGAAACGCTTCAAATAAGACTGATAGAAAGATTGCGCGAGGACGAAAGCGGCGTATATTCTCCAGGAGCGAGAATTGGTATCAGTAAAACCCCCGAGGGCCGATATAGTCTGACCATAACATTTGGCTGTGCACCACAAAACGTGGATAAGCTGATCGCGTCCACGTTAGATGAAATTAATAAGACAAAGACCTCTGGTCCATTGCTGGTTAACCTGGATAAATTTAAAGCAGAAAGCCAGCGCTCCATCGAAATGGCTATAAAGACAAATGGTTTCTGGCTTGGTTATTTGACGGGTCAGCTGCAGAACCAGGAAGGGCTTGATCAAATTGATAGTTATTCATCACAATTAAATATTATTACACCAGCCGATATAAAGGATATGGCGGTGAAATATTTGAGTGGTAAAAATTATATCAAGCTGGTTTTATTGCCTGAAAAGACAGCCAATTAAAACTACCCCTGGATTATAAATAATACTCTTTCGTTCTTTTTGTTTTTCATTATAATAAATGATTAGTTAATAGTAAAAAGCGCATCCTGGAAAGAGCCGGGACGCTTTTTTAATCTATTGAGAGCCATCAAGCTGGCGCAGCAAATTTTGGAAGGATTATAGTTTTTTACTATTCCTAAATAAATACTATTCCTAAATAAACTCCAAAGATGAATATCTGGAAAAACATAATTAGACGGCCTACCTAAAGCTTGCCTGGCTTAAGGAGCCATGCAGTTAGCTTTTTTAGAACATTTAATTAATTTTTTCGAGTGAAAACTATCATAGAACCATTTAGAATTAAATCGGTTGAGCCGATCTTTTTGACTTCCAGGAAGCAGCGGGAGCAGCTTCTCCGGGAAG
>Ga0307507_10006135_pt1 | contig 18813 bp, 28 predicted proteins | sample 7_EM_MG_FD_207223 | JGI IMG/M metagenome (GOLD analysis project Ga0307507, IMG submission 207223) | Populus trichocarpa ectomycorrhiza microbial communities from riparian zone in the Pacific Northwest, United States - 7_EM | ecosystem: Host-associated > Plants > Roots > Unclassified | place... | reverse complement strand
GTGCCCGGCAAAAATGATGGTGCCCCGGTGATGCCCAGAATATATGGTGTTGCACCAGGTGACGCCCGGAAGATATGGTGTTGCGCCAGGTGACGCCCTGAAGATATGGCGTTGTGCAAATTGCCCCCAGTGATAGTTAGTTTAGGTGGTTGCGTCCTGATTGGCGGTTGACGTTATGTGCGCTAGGTGCGCCAAGGATTATTTTTGCTGATGCACTGGAGGGCAAAGCAGCCAGAGGGTATATGGATTGGGAAATTTTAGGGGATAAGGGAAGTGAGGTGGAGGACCGCGATAATATACATCCAGAGGCGGGTAATGCAGTGGGGGCTTTGGAAGAAGGGGATGTAGTTTAGACTCAGGAAGATAGTGAGGTAGTTGTGGTTCTGGCTGAGGGGGATGCAGTTGGGGGACTCGAGAAGGTGTGTGATCAATCCACTTAATGTCCTATTGGGGACCAGAGGATGTACTATTTTTATAAAAAAAGTGAAAAAGAATAAATGAAAGTAGTATTTATTATTGATATACTACCTGGAGTTAGACTTGAGGACAGTTTATGAAACAGAACATCTGGGGAAAGTCATGTAGAGCAGAGCGAAAGCCCTGGTGAGCTGAGCGAATGCCCTGTTGAGCTGAGCGAATGCCCTGTTGAGCTGAGCGAATGCCCTGTTGAGCTGGGTGAAAGCCCTGTTGAGCTGAGCGAAAGCCCTGTTGAGCCAAGCTAAAGCCCTGTTGAGCCAGGCAAAACCTCTGTTGAGCCTAGCGAAACCCTTGTTGAGCCAAGCGAAAGCCCTGTTGAGCCAAGCGAAAGGCCCGTTGAGCAAGGAGAAAGCCAGGTTGAGGCTGGCGAAAGCCCTGTTGAGCCAGGCGACAGCCCGGTTGAGCCAGGAAAAACCCCTGTTGAGCCTAGCGAAACCACTGTTGAGCCAAGCGAAAGCCCTGTTCAGCCAAGCGAAAGCGCAGTTGAGCTAAGCGAAAGCCCCGTTGCGTCCTGAGGAAAGCAGGAGGAGAGCAGAACAGCGAAGGAAGGCCGGAGGGCAATGGGCTTGCGCCAAAGGCAATATGTGAACCAAATAATGTTACCAAAAGGCCAAGGGTTAAGCATTCTTGGGGCAGGGTAGAAAGGGAGGGGAATAGACACGACCAGGCATAATCAGCTGAGAGAGTATCTAAGGTGCGAAAGAGACCACTATCGTCTACATAGGTATTTGATACGTGAGGAAAGTGTTCGGGTGGAAGCAGGTCAAGGGGCAATGAGGAGGAGGGAGGGAAGATATAAGTGAGAGTAAACAAAGACAGGCCAAATAGGGGAAACAGAGCATTTGCGACGTTAAGGGGTGTGAAAGGTTTGTGAAGAGAAAGTTCAGAACCGGGATGTTTACATGAGAGGCAGCAAAGGTGGGTTTGGGCTATGGGGAAGCATGATTGAGCTGTTGGGCAGAAAGCCATAAAGGGATGATGTCTGGCGCGAGAGGTTAAGGCCGGATAAAGTAAAGAGGCAGAATTAAAGCTGGAATAGACCGTGCAACAGTGTAGATCGGACGTAAAACGTCCGGAAGGCAGTGCATGGCAACGAAAGGACTGACAAAGTAACAAAACCATATCACCCAGGATTGACGGCGGGGTTAAAAGCCAATCAAGGAGATATACAGTAAGTCGAGTCTTATGATTTGGTTCCTCATATGCCTCATGAGGGATAATGGGGAAATGTTTACTTTTGATGATGAGCTCCTATGACTCCCCTTCCTGCGTCCATATCATGGTCCTCATCAAAACAGTCTCCAAAATATTGGACAGGATAATGACTGTAAGGCTCGCCATCCTGGCTAGGGTAAAGGGCCTGCTAAACCCTAACGAGTGCGGCTCAATTCCCAGCCTTAGGACCTTCGATGCCTATGCTACGCTCTTTCACGAAATAAGAACTCTTCAACGCTCTAAATTCACAGTCTTCACACTCTTCCTCAACATCAAAGCCTGCTTCGGGAATGTCGACAACTACACTTGGAGATCAAGCCTGCTCACCAAGAACATCTCATCCAACATCGTCGACTGGGTCTCCTCCGTTCCCTCGGAAAGGACCTGCACCCTGGTCTTTGAGAGATCACCCAACATCGCTGCCCCAGTCTTGGTTGGCACCCCTTAGGGTTCCCCCATCACCGCCCTTCTCTTCCTTATCTCCATCACTCCCCTCCATATGACAGTGCTGAAAGGCCTAGTGGGCTCCTACGTGGATGACCGCTCCCTTACAGGGGCATCCGACTACAACAGAAGCAACATCCGACACCTGCAAGGCCTTTTCACTACCATTTCGAAATGAGGCAAGGATATTGGCCTCTCCTTCTCAGTTCCAATAATTGAACTCATCTACTGGAGGACCCCCAGCCATAGCTCCCCCCATGTCCTAGCTTCCACCTCCCTGGATGGCCACCTCTTCCACACCTCTAGGGTGGTATGCTGGCTCGGCTACTGGCTCTTCCCCTTCCTAAACTCTACCCACCACCTTAATTACTGGCTCTCTCTAGCCCAGTCAGGCTTCTCCTTCCTCCACAGACTCTTCTCAGCTGGGGCTTGTGTCTGATCCTTCCTATGCCACCAAATATCCCAGGGGTTGCTCCTGCCCATCCTCACCTACAGGGCCAATCGCTTCGTTCCAAACACCCACTCCCTCAGGTCCATGGACAGTTTCTGGGACAGGGTCTATAGATGGACCACCAACATCTTTTTCTCCACCCCTACCTCAATCCTCTCCCGTGAAGCAGGTCTCCTACCCATTGCACCTTACTGCAGACACAAGAGGCGTATAGCTGCCTTGCAAATAGCCTGCGCCCCCCCTACAATGAACCCCACCGCCGTCCGACTCCCTCCGTCCTTCACGTCTATATCGATCTTCTGGGCCCAAGCCTCCCCGAGACACCTCACTTAGGGTCTTTCCTCAGTCTACCCTTCCCTTGACTGGTGCTCTCTAGTGCCCTGCCCCTCCATCACAAAACACCTCCCCATCGACGCCCTGGCACACTTGACCCTCCCCCTTGAAGAAGGACAGTCTCTTTTTCCACTGATCTTCCACCCACCCCTGCCCCCGGGCGCTGACATCCCTCCCCCACCCTATAGCATGCACCTATAAAGGTCTCAAGGACAGGTCAACAAAAGTCCTGATCAAAGACTGGACCGAATGGGCCCCGACCCCCCGATATGATCATTTTCCCCACCCCAGCTCACACCGCACCTCTTTATGGGCCTTAGCAAATTCACCACTGGCGGAATCCACAACATGCGGGCAGGTAAGACCTCCCTGGCTGCCCACCCCTCCTGGTATGACAATGCAGGTGCCCCCACCTACCCTCGATGTGGCGACAGACCTGAGACCTTGGAGCACACCATCCTACACTACACTGCAAGGACCAATGACAGGGACATCACACTGAAGTATGTCCCCTCCCTTGACCCCAACTGTCTGTTATCGTTCCACTCCCCCTCCTTCCTGGCCCTGGGCTGCTACATACTTTCCACAAAGACTGGCTTTCCCCCAGAAATGTGCCCCTCTCTACCTCCTTCCCCTTCCCCCCCGACAGCCCCATCGACTTTCCTTATTCAACTTGAGTTTCTTCTCTTGTACTGTTTCAGAACGGTTAGGGTTTTGATTTCTCAGAACTTCTGTACCAGGTAGTTTATACGCGCACCCTGCCGACAGACACGTCGGTCAGCCACATGTTGATGACATTCCTTTATTATTATTTCTTTCGCAATGTACCGTCGCTAGTTTCAACTGAGATATTTTCAAATTAGATGGTGGACTCAGGCTGAGATTTCTTTTGTTATTTGTTTCGCTTGTTCTTTCTATAGCTTGCACTGCATGATCCTTCTTATACCTAAAAACAATCAATGCATGATAAAAATAAAAAAATAAAAAATGGCTTGGGATTTGAGTTCTTCACACAACTATCTAAGTTCTTTCATACACTATACTTTCAATACAAGATCTTCTTGCTAGCATACTTCCAGGACCTAAGACACGACAGTCCTACACAAGCCTAGCAATCGGCCCTACTAGAGAGATGTCAGAGGACTTGGCTATTACAGAGGCCAAGGGACAAAGAGAAGGGATCGTTCACGAGCTATTGGTTACCTGCTTCAAGGATCAACCGAAGAAGAGAGGTTTGTAACAGCAATGCACTCCACTATGGTGTGATTGCAGGGTCTGGGGAAGGTAGCCATTTGCGCAAGAGGATGAATAAATGGATCCCAAAACACCCGAAAGAGACATCTAAGGTACCACTTTCGCACTACCGTAATGAAATCTCTCCCTGTATAAGTACCAGGAGATATGTTTTCTCACATCCACCCTCTTTATTACACCTCCAGTGAAGGAAATAACAACTAAAGTGACACGTCACTTTTCAAGCTTGCCCAATACCATTCTTGGAAATTATATCTGGATATTCCCAAGTGTTAGGGACAGAGCTCCCGGAAGGTTAAGGGGGTCAAGTTACCCTACCTCCGCATACGAACCTCCAAAAAAGACTAAGCTACACCCTCCCTCCAGCCCCGACATTAGACCCATAGGTTACCACACATCGCCTGGAAAGTTGCGTCCCCTCTCCAAAGACACAAGTAAAGAGCACCCTACTCGTAACACCATATACGTCGCGGCCGTAGGTCCAACCGGTTCCTGTTCGCAGGATATATGAGAGGAGACCGCAAGTCACCTAATGCAAGTGGAAGCATATCCATCGGACAACATCGCCCAGAGTTATAGCCACTCCAAGATTGGGTATTGCAAAGTGGGCACTAACTCATGGGACCTATCTACCCTAGATGGACCTCCTCGGTTTAGAAAGTTGCCCAGAAACCTGTAGGAATGTACTATGCTCGGTAAGGGAGTCGGGGAACTCCCCAAGGGGTTGTTGACAAGAGACTTTGAACTAGTATCATAACCATTGGTTCGATTCATAGGGAAGAGTTGTGTAATGCCGGTTAAGATGCAGGAATGCTTGCGGCAGCCCAAGTCGAAAGAGAGCCAATAATATAAAGACTGGTCATCTGCTGTGTAGCGAATAGTCCACTAACATGTGAAGAGATGGAGATTATTGGTAAATCAACTTAGCAAAGGATAAATATCTGTTTAATCCTCTAGGAGGACGGGCTCTACACCCTCCTCATAAGAGGGCCATATGTGCCAATAATTTGCACAAACAAGAGTAGAACAATGAAGGTTGTTCAGGGGCAAGTCGGGCTCCCATTTCAAAGAAGTCGAGCTAGATGAGAGAAAGTTACCTAGATATATGGAAAGGTCATGTAACCCACCAACATCCAGACGCGGAATATAAATATTGAGGTGTCTTCGTGGCTATTACCGATTATCACGCAACGGAGAAGAGACCTTGACAATATATACACTTTAGACACATTTTTTGCCCATTACACTACCCTTTACTTGTCCTACACTTTCTATTATTTCATCTTCCTAGATGTATTCTCCAATAAAGTGCAAGGTACTCGGGCTTAGGATATTCGCTTGTTTTTCGAATATTACTACCCCGATAAGAGCAAGTCTTTATTTTCATTCACCAAGGTTAATATTTTTTCATCAGGTTTAAGAGGAAAATCCATTTCTTTTATCACTCTTTTTATCTTCCAAAGCTTTATTACATCATGGTCTTTCAAAATCATATTATTAGCAATGGTTAATGCTAAGAAGACTTCGTTTACAGCAACTCAAGTTATAGAATACGGCAGCGCAATGGGTGGAGCTTTTATGCACATCCTAGAGTTGGAAAAGGAAGTGTCGAGAGTGCGACACCATGTGTTCATCTTATTGAAAAAGTTGAACGGAAAGGGGAAGCGACTTGAGTGGGTTGAGGAGAAAGAGGAGCTAGCGGTGCAGAGTGAGGTTGTGGCTTAGATTGTGGCTGTTGGGGCGTCACTCATTATAAGTGCCCCTTACAAGGCTGTTGCTGAAAATATTCTGGCTGAGGTTGAGATGGCAGAAGGTGCATCAGCAAAAACAACTTTCACTCTGGACGCATAACACCGGCGTCTGGACCAGCCGCCTCTGCCCCATGCGTCCTCTGCGCCCTGGCCGTCCGGGCGTTCTTTGCGTATCATGTCTTGCATCTGGTGCATCCTGACGGGGCTTCCTCCTTCCCCAAGCGCCCTGCGTACTTGTTGCGGCCCAATCCGTCCCACCACCATCAGCCATTTTACCTTTTCGTCTCTTGCGTCCAGCGTACCAGTACCAAATTGTCTGCATTGGGTGCCCCCCTCACCACTCCCCCACTTCCAACCTCCTGGATCCGTCCGCTGACATCCCAGAACACTTCATTCATAGTCTGCCCCCCACCGCCATTTTATAAGCATGCGTACCGTAGTATGGAGAACTGCCTTGTTGTTACGATCCCCTGAGGCTAAACCTAGGTCATCTAGATTTGTTCTTATAAAACATTCTCGTCACTTGTGGGCTCCGTAGCGTGCTGTAGTTTTATATTCTCATTCAATGTCCGCACTGGCAGATTAATCCTCTGGTACTCAAGCGGCCGAGTTGAAGCCCGACACTTTAGGTAGGGATTGCCACCTCAAGTGTCCGGCCTCAGCTCGGCCAGATCTATATTTCCTTAAACCTCCGCAGATCAATCCTATGATTCACTATCCATTCCTTCTTCCCACTAGGAATTACATGCGCCTATCCAATTACTACCTCTATACCGACTATTCACATCTCTCGACCAGTAGACTGCTTGCCGACCTGTATATGTCTGCTTGCGAGGGGAAATCTACCACCATTGATCGGATCGAGCACGCGAACCAATGCCAGCCGAAGGACACCGGCGGCTTCACTTAGAACATTTCTTATCTTGAAAAGTGCTAATAATCGCGCCACCCCCATCCTCGCAAATCCCTATAACTCTCCTCCCCGCTAGTCTGGACCCACACCCAATCGTTTCTAGCACCGCCGTTGAGGAAAGCCTTTGTTCCAGTGCAACAGGCCTGGTGGATCTGGAAAACGTCAGATTGCTGAAAGTCAGAAACCGGAATTTCAAGCTTGGTAAATCGCTCTACGAGAAGCAATCCCAGTTCGGTGGGGTCAGCAGGCAGCCGCGGATCATCCACTGCAGTCTGCTTGATAAAACGTAGCATCCCCTCCATCATGTCGCAATACTCAATCTCATGGGCTCGGCATAGCTCACGAACCATGCCAATGTTCGTGCGGCCTTTGAGCATTCGCCGAGGTGCACTGCAGCTTGAAGAAGTCGGCATTTCCATCCCACTATTCCTACCACGATCACATCTGTTTTCAAAAGTGCTTCTATAGTCGGAAGCGCATTCCTAGAGGGTGCTGGCGGCCCTATTGCGACAAGATATTTCGAGCGGCTTCATTCTTGTTTGACCTCTGGTAACCGTGGTTACTCTGCTTGTTATATCCTAGTTGGCTGATCTCAGTAGAATAGAATCATTCCCAAGAGGACTACCCCAAGTGTTTGAAATTCTCTAATTTAAAAGTAAGCATAGCTGAAAGCATAGCTGAAAGCATAGCTGAAAGCATAGCTGAAAGCATAGCTGAAAGCATAGCTGAAAGCATAGCTGAAAGCATATCAGAAAGGTATAGCTATCCAAATGTGCTAAATAATTGCGCTTTACCTTATGATTGGCAGATCCGTAAGGTTCTAATCACTTAGGGTGTTTCCTACAGCTAGTAGAGATATGCTTTTCTATCCTTTTATATTTGATTTAAATTGTTGAATGGCGAACTGGGTGTGTTTATGCTAGGTACTGCATCTCCCTCATGCATGCTTCCAGAGCTGTTAGCATCCGCTCCTCTCCGAGTGATACTTGCAGCAGGTCACCGATAGTTCCCTAACGATGACTTCTCCAGGGCCTTAATATCGGTTGCGATAGCTAGGTCCTTTGACTCCTATCTAGCAACTTCGATCGCTGGGCTCATATAAGACCGTCGGGTCTTGGTTCGTGAAGTCTGATAAAGAATTTTAGATTGAAAGTATAGTGTATGAAAGAACTTAGATGGTTGCGTGAAGACCCCAAATCCTCTGCCCCAAGGGTGCCCTTATATAGGGGTTCTTCCCTCAAGCCTAACCCTGCGTGACTCATACTCTCGCGTTACACGACTCATGACTCATAGTGAGTCATAGTGTGAAATCCATCAGCTGACTCGTTCGTGTCAGCTGCGCCAAATCCACAACCAATCAAAACCCATAAAACAAGTCATGTGCCCTAACTGGGTCACATGCGTGAAACCAATGACTCATAACTATGAGTCATGTGCGAAATACATAAACCACATGACCACAATCATGCGTCATGTCAAGATATCAACCAAGGATAATAAACCAATGACACGCTATTGCGGCGTCATGTAAAATCCTATGAGTCAACTGATCTCATAGCGTGAAAGATAACAAACCGATGACTAAGAACTATTAGTCATGTGAGAGTCTGCCTTGCTTAGTCACCGTTTGTGACATCAGCTTCCTTTTCCCTCTTGCATCGGTCCCACGATACTAAACTCCTTCTCTCCAGAGCGTGCCTCCGATCTGACGCATTTTCTGTTTGACTCGATTGTCGGCTTGTTGTAGTGTTTCTTTTCCCTTGTCCAATTTTTCGAGATCGTTTTCTTTTGTGACAAGGGGCTGCACGGCGCAATCGAGTTGGCTTCTGAGGTCCGCGATAGTCTTTTCCAGAGTTTGCTCGTCCGGAATGGTTTTTCGCTCCCCTCTCTCTCCAGCCGTGTCCTCACGGCTCTTCTCATCTTGTGTTCCCTTCTGTCATTCTTTGACAGTTCGCCTCTTTCCCCTACTTGCCGGGAGTAATAGCCAGCGTCCACCTTTTCCCATGGGTGTTTGTTGCAATTGTCGTTGAAACAATGCTCCCAGCTCGTGATTTCGTGATAAGCCCTTCTGGCTCTCCTCCGACGAGGTTGTTGTGGGACCCAGTCCTCTCCTGGGTTCGCTTCCATCTCCTGTGGCCAGTCGTGGTCGTGGGCGACACTTGACTCTCTCGATCTCCTGGTGCATTGTGGGTACCAGCCTGACCCTTGTTTTTCGCCGAGATGGATTTGGCATCCATCGTCAGTGCAGTCCGTCCAGTTCATGGAGGCGTGCGCCACCTCTCTTCTTGGTGTGCCTGAGTATTCTGGGCTAGTGGGGGTAGCGTTGCGGGCGACGCGCAGGGCTTCGCGGTCGGTGCTGTGCGAGCGTCGTTCTTGTTTGACGAGAGGGGGAGGTGCGGAGGACGATCTGTTGATCATGATGTGTATCCACTCTGGGCTTTCCTGGGTAGCGCCGGTGGAATCGTTGGACTGTATGTTCTGCATTGTTGAAGTTTTCCACGGGGTACCAGACTTTATCGTGTTCTGCTGAGTAGCCTTTCCACTTGGCTCGATATTGGACCTTGGTGGACTGGAGTCGAGGGTCGATGATTTTGTCGAGTTCGTATTCGTCTTCTCCTTCTCTTTGAATAGGAGGAAGGGGTTCTTGGATCTGTGAGGGGAATTGGTTGTCTTGGTAAGGTTCGAGGAGGGAGATGTGGAATGTGTTGTATATGGCCATTGAGGGTGGTAAGGTCAGCTTATCTGCGCTTGTCCCAATCTTTGCCAAGATTTTGAAGGGTCCGATTTTCTTGTGGTCCAGTTTCTTCGATGGTCTCGTGGTCTTGATATTGCGTGGCAACAACCATACCATATCTCCTGAATTGTAGGTTTGGATCGGGTTTTCTGTGTGGATCGTAGTATTCTTTTTGCCGTAATTGTGCAGTCACCATCTCGTTTCTTAAGCACTCATGTAATTGACTCATTTCTTCTGGTTTCGTTTGTTTTCCTTGGATCAGATGACCGATCATCTCGTATTCGGGGTTGATTCCGTAATTTGCAAAGAAGGGGTGTTTTTAATGCTCTCCTGATATCCGTTGTTGTACACGAATTCTGCAAGTGGTAGGTAACCACACCAATCTTTCTGTTGATAGTTGATGTATGCTCGTAGGTATTGTTCCAATATGGCATTGGTCCGTTCGGTCCGTCCGTCTGTTTGTGGATGGAAAGCCGTGCTGAGTCTTTGTTCAATTCCTAATGTCCCCGTAGTTTCTTTCCATAGGTCTGAGGTGAATAGTGTCCCTCTGTCAGTGATGATATCGTGTGGTAATCCATGTAACCTGACTATCTCCTTCATGAAGAGATTGGCGAACTGCCGTGCGTCCAGGTCCTTCGAGCATGGAATGAAATGGCTCATTTTGGTCATCCGATCGATGACCACCAGTCTGGTGTCATATCCTTCTGATTTCGGCAGGTCTGTAATGAAGTCCATAGCGATTGATTTCCATGGTCGATCGGAGGCCTCGTTTGACTGCAGCAATCCGTAAGGTGCATGTCGGACCACTTTGGTCCTTTGACATGTGTCGCAATTCTTTATGAATCGTTTGATATCTACTCTTATCTTTGGCCATTAATATCGTCGGCTGATGAGTTCAGTAGTTTTTACCGTTCCGCCATGTGCCGCTTGTGGGGGTTTGTGATGATTAGCGATGAGAGTGGTTCATATCCCTTCGTCCTTTGGTATCCAAATCTTTCCTTGATACCATAAGAGGCCGTCCTTCCATTGGCATAGCCCCAGTGCTATTCCTTTCAATTCTTTTCTTCCTTCGTCCAAGTTTCTCTTGATGTCTTGGATCTCGTTATCGACATTGCTTGCCTTTTGTATCTCTCCTTCGTCCTTGTCTTGGAATTCTGTTGTTTCCAGTAAGTCGACCTTGATTTCTTCAGTCTCTGGGATATCCCAGTATCCTTCTTTTGGCAGCAAGATTCCCGTATTTTGTGTGAGTCTCTTATCTCCTGCCATGGGTAGGTCTCCTTCTCTTCTTGTGAGGGCGTCTGGCTTTCCCCCATCCTTTCCTGGACCGTATTCGATTTTGAAGTTATATTGACTTAGTTCTTGCATCCATCGTGCTTGTCGTTCACTTAGTTCCTTCGTCGTCATGATTGTTACTAAGTTTTTGTGGTCTGTGAGGACCCATACTGGTTTCGGGCTTCCTCTCGTGTATCGTTTCCATTCGTGGAACGCCTGAACTATTGCCAGTAGTTCCTTGTCGTGTATCTCGTAATTGCATTCGGCACTCGACATGGTCTTGGATTGGTATGCCACCAGTCTCCATTTCCCGTCCCGGCATTGTTGAGATAGTATGCCTGAGCAGACATATTTTGAGGCGTCTGTTTCGATCTTGGTTGGTGCGACAGGGTCGAAATAGACCAGTACTGGTGCTGTGGTGGGCTTTGTCCTTAGTTAGTCGAATGCTTTTTGCTCTTTGTCTCCCCATTCCCAATTGCCGATGCATTCCTTTTTTTGTCTTTGCGTATTGTGGTCTGGCTCTCCTGCTGAAACCTTCTATAAATCGTCGGTAGAAGTTGCAGAAACCTAAGAAGCATTGAAGTTCCTTGATTTTCTTGGGGGTCGTCCAGTCCCAGATGGCCTGTGTCTTGACTGGGTCCTTTTTCACCCCTTGTTGTCCAATGATGAATCCTAGGTATTCTGTTTCGTTTTGATGAAATTCGCATTTGGATGGTTTGACCTTGATCCCTGATTTTCATATTGCCTCGAGGATGTTGCCGACGTCTTCTCGGTGCTGTTGTAGGTGTTCGAATATATGAGGACGTCGTCCAGATAGACAATGCAGCACATGTCGATGTGTTCCATAAGGACCTCGTTGATCCATCGCTGGAACGCCGCTGGCGCGTTGCATAGCCCAACTTGCATGACTAGGTATTCATATGTCCCTAGTTTTGTTGAAAATGTGGTTTTCCACTCGTCTCCTTCTCTGATCCGAATGTTGTGGTAGGCGTCCTTGATGTCTAACTTGGTGAAGTATTTGGCTCCTCCCAGTCTATCTAGGGCTTCACTAATGAGTGGTAGTGGATGTCGATCCTTCTTGGTAACTAGGTTGAGTGCTCGGTAATCAGCGCATAGTCTGAGTTTGCCATCCTTGTTTTTGACAAACATAATTGGGGAACCCCTTCCTGACTTCACCCTTCGACTACATCCTTGGTCTTCATTTTGTTTGATGTATCGATGGAGTTCTTCCAATTGGTCGTAACTGAGGACGTATATCTTCTTGATAGGTACCGTTTTTCCTCCTTCCAGGTCAATTCCTAGATCGATGCCTGGTCGGTGGGGTGGTACTGTCGCTTTTTTCTCCTTTTGCAAATACATCCAGCAGGTGATGATATTCTCGCGGAACCGTGTCTCTAACGTCTTGGTCTTCGTTGTTTTTTTTGTTTTTTATTGCCAGCTCTCTGCTAATGTTGATAGCTTCCAGCTGAATTTCGTGGTCGACTTCATCCCATCTTAGGATCCCGGTTGTCTCTCCTCTTGGGTAGAACAGTCCGAAAGCTTTTGCCGATATCTCGTTGATTTCCATCTTTGGTTTGGCCGTCTGGCCCTTGACCTCTTGGTCCATGGTGGTGTTGGAGCTCCCGAATCGTTGATCTCCTCTCTTGTTATCGTCCAACTGGGTTACTTCTTGTAGCTCCCTGTTGTCGATCTTTTCGATGATCCGTTGTGCGATCTGGTCTCCTTTTTCCACTCGGTATGGTTGGTCTCCAGAGTTGGCTAGGACCACCTTCACTTCTCCTCTGTAGTCGGAGTCTATCACACCTGCGTTTGTCGTGAGTCGGTGTTTGACTGCAAGACTGCTTCGTGGTACAATTCGTCCATAGGTGTTGTAAGATAATCCAATAGCTATTCCCGTCCCAACAATTGCTTGCCCTCTGGAAGGAACGTCGGTTCCTTCAATTGCGTAGAGCTCGTGTCCTGCCGCTCTTGCTGATCCCTTCATAGGCACTCCGGTCTAAGTGGATAGCTTCTTAACTCTGACGCTCTGGTCGGTGGCCGTCGGGCCATCCTTGGCCTGGATCTCGGAGAATTTAGTGATGAGATTCTCTTCCAGGGCTTTTTCTTCGGGTATCGCATATGCAGCGGGCGAACTATTGAGACACCAAGTCGTACATCGTTCGCTGTTGAATGTGATCCTTTTGTCATTCCAATCGATTGTTGGATTGTGTTCTCTTAACCATGGCATCCCGAGGATGACCTCATGATTTTGGAGATTTGCCACTTGGAAGGTTGCCATTTCCCGATGGCTACTAATGTCCATAGGTACTTTTGTCATATGGGTAACAGGTCCCATAGCGCTTGGTTTTCCGTCCGCCAGGTAAATCTCTCTTGGATTTTTTGCTTTGATCATCTTGATCCCGTGTTTGTTGCAGACTTCCCTGTCGATTAAGTCTTCTGTTGCTCCTGAGTCAATCATGGTGTTGATGGTAACTGACTCCTTTTCGCCGTGTAGTCATATCTTGACCATGATATGGGCATTGTTGTGTTCGAGGGTTTCCGTGTAGTTGAGTGCCGCGTAGTAGTTTTCCATGATGATGGGTTTTCGTTCGGGTCTGTCCCTCAGACCATCTCTTACTGGGGACATTCGTCGTTTCCCGACTGTTCGGGTTCCTGTTCGACCTCGATATCCCTAATCTTAGGCCTGGTATGCCAAGGGGCGGTTTTCTTTGCAGGTTGCCAACTCCTGGCTTGTGCGTTGAATGGTTTGGGTCCGTCCTTTTTCGGGCAACTCCTGGCTAAGTGTCCAGGTTGTGCGCATTTGAGACATAGTTGTTCTCTTATCCTTCCTTGGAATTCTTCCCTCGAGATATTGAATCTCATTCGTCTCCGAGTCGCGTCCAGTTCCATAGGGTCGCCGTAATTTTGATTGCCATTATTTGTGGGTCGATATGTCCCGTCTGGGTTTCGTGGTGTGATGGTCTCCCTTTGGACGCTTTTTGTTGATGGCGATGCTTGGATATGTCTGACTGTCGCCAACTTGGTTTCCTTCCGGATTGCCCATTGGGCTAGGCCTTCGAGGTCCTTGTATTCTTCACTGCTAGCTCCCCAGGCGTTCTGCAATTCTGCGAGCATTCCTCCTAGAAGTAATTCTCCTCCGGTTCAGTCGTCCAACTCGGCTTCGCTAGCCACGAGGCGGAATTCGTTCCAGTATTCATGGACTGATCGTTTGCCTTGTTTCATGTTTCTTAGCCTGATCCTTGCTTCTCCCTTGGTGTCGATTACGCCAAATTGTCTTTGTAATTCTGCTTTGAATCCTGCCCAATTGTCCCATGTTGGAGTGAGTCGTTCTTCTGCGTAAGGGGTGATCCAGGTTCCTGCGTCGTCCCTTAGGAGGGTTGTCGCATAGAGGATTTTTTCCTCATCGTGGCCGTTCTGCCACCCTACTGTCCTGTAGTACACTATGAGTTGGGCTAGCCATCCTCGTAGTTTGTGTCGTTCTCCTCGGTAAACCTCGAGTTCCTTGGCTTTGGGTTTCCTGGTCCCTCCAGTTAAGGATGTGATGATTTGTCTCATCTGTTCCGGGCTTAGGATCGGGGTTGTTTCCGAGGATGTCGCTCCCCCTTGTTCTACTGTAGCTGCCATTGTGTTTCGTCGTGTCCTTCCTTGTTCTTCTGTTTCTTCTGATCCACTTGGTAATCGTGGTTCTGGTGTTGTCGAGCTTGGTGCCCTCTCTTCCGTTAAGGCCCTTTCAAGTCCTTCTCCTAGTGATGAAAGGTCGAGATTTTCCGCTAGGGGGTCGATGTCGTTTTCGTTGTTGGTCTCTGTTTTGTCTGTTTGTTAGGTACTGCTGGTTGACGCAACCAAATGTTACAATCCTCTCCTCTCCGGGTCATACTTGCAGCAGGTAACCGATAGTTCCCTAATGATCACTTCTCCAGGGCTTTAATATCTGTTGCGATAGCTAAGTCCTTTGACTCCTATCTAGCAACGTCGATCGCTAGGCTCATCTAAGACCGTCAGCTCTTGGTTCGTGAAGTATGATAAAGAATTTTAGATTGAAAGTATAGTCTATGAAAGAACTTAGATGGTTGCGTGAAGACCCCAAATCCTCTGCCTCTTTTTTTTTCTTTTTTTTTTTTTTTTTTATAATGCCTTCATTGTTTTTTAGGTACAAGAAGCTTCGTGCAGCGCTAGCTATGGAAAGAACAAAACCTATGAATCAAAACAAACAACAAAAGAAACCATCTTGCCGAGTCCTCCGCGTTTACTGAAAATACTTAGGCCAAAACCATTTGCCCAATCGTTCCCTCTGGAAACAATATATAAGAAAATTACAACGCTAAAACTACGTCTCATTTACGCGTTTTTTGCAAGGAAAAATAAACAAAGGAAGAATAAAACATCCAGTCAACCACAGCGCAGAAAGCTAAACAAAACCCCCGCGAGGAAACCATGTTTTATAGTCTTGGGTAGGGGAAGCAAAGGGGGGGGAGGAGTGGTCGGGGAGCATGTCCGGGGGAAAACCGGTTTTTGTGTCCGTGATGTACTCGCCTAGTGCTCGTATGAGGAGGGCATCGGACCATATTGTCACGTCATGCACCAGGGAGGAGACATCTTTCAGTAGGAAATCTCGGACCCGTGTGCGTGCAGGGCAGGTGAGGCTGGCGTGCCGGAAGGACTCTGGTCCGGTCTCGCACCGCGGGCTGGTTGGGTCTGGGTTCTCGTCGAACCACGAGGGGTGGGCGGCCAGATAGCTTTTCGCTGATCGCATTTGATGGATTCTTCCCGCCACAAACTTACCCAGTCCCAGAAAGGGGTGTGGGGAGACGGAGGGGGGGTACTCGTAGTACGGGAGCGCAGGATCGTCAGTGACCCAGTCTTGGATGAGCATGTTCCTAGCGCGGGTCCGGAGGGCCTGGTAGATTCTTCTCTTGAGATCTGGTGGGGGAATGTTCGTTCCAGGAGGGGGGGGGGCGTGTAGTACAAGGGGAAAGCGTGTAAGGCCCTCCTGTAGGGGGAGGGTGAGAGGTGCTAGGGCGTCAACAGGAAGGAGTTTCCTTATCGGTAGAGAGGGGACCTTTGTGCGCCAGCTGAGGGGGAGGTAGACGGAGGAGAGGCCTATTGTCAGGTGCCTGGAAGAGTCCTGGGCCCTAAAGGAGGAGAGGGAGGGGAAGGATTGTGGGAGTCGGGCCGAGGCCGGGTTGGCGTTCAGGGTGGCGCAGGGAACTCTGAGGGCGGCGACCCGTCCCCGGTACCTGCAGTAGGAGACAATGGGGGGGAGGCATGCCTCACGGGACAGGATGGAGGTGGGGGTGGAAAAAACGTTGTTCGTGGTCCATCTCTGGACCCTGTGCCAGAAGCCGTTCATGCCTCTGAGCGCAGCGTAGTTTGGGGTGAGGAGGTCTGCTCCGTAAGTGAGTATGGGGAGGAGGAGGCCACTGGGGATGGGATGGCAGAGAAAAGGTCTGACGCCGGCCCCTGGGGAGGAGAGGTGTTTGACAAAGGAGAAGATTGCTTGGGCTAGGGAGAGCCTGTGCCTGTAGTGGTGGGTCGCGTTGCGGGAGGGGGTGAACCAATATCCCAGCCATCGGACCCCTGGGGAGGGCCAGAAGAGGTGGCGTTCCAATTGGATCGGGGCACGTGAGGCAGGTGTCCCCTGGCTAGGGGTCCGCCATTGGATGAGTTAGGTTTTGGGGACCGAGAAGGACACGCCAATGTCCCGGCCTTTTGCTAGTATGGTGGAGAAGAGACTTTGTAGGGGGTGTATGTTGCCTGTGTAAGAGGGGGAGGCTACCGTGATTGAGAAGTCGTCAATGTACGAGATCATGAGGCCTCTGGGTACGGACATGTGCAAGGGGGCGACGTAGAGTAGGAAGAGAAGGGGGGAGATGAGGGACCCCTGAGGTGTACCCACCGAAACCGGGGAGGAGATGTTGGGGGAGCCCTGGAACACTAGGGTGCAAGTTCTTTCGGAAAGGAAGGAGGACACCCAGTCAACCATATACGAGAGGACACGGGAGGCCAAGAGTCTGGCTCTAAGGGTGGAGGCGTTGACATTGTCGAAGCCGGCTTTGATGTCTAGGAACATGGTGGAGACCTCCAGTCTGGGTCTCTGGAGAGTTTTTACTTCGTGCATGAGGGTGAGGCAGGCGTCGGAGGAGCTGAGTCCTGGCAAGGAGCCGCATTGGTTTGGGTGGAGGAGGCCTCTCGACCTAGCGATGGCGGACAGTCTGACCGTCATTACCCGTTCAAGGATCTTTGAGATGGCCTTGAGGAGGAAAATGATGCGGAAGGAGGCGGGGGAGTCGTAGGAGGCCTTGCCGGGCTTGTCCAGGACCACCCCGTTGGCGGTTTTGAGTGAAGGAGGGTGGTATCCGAAAGCTACGAAGGGGGAGAGGAGTTCGAGTAAGATCGCGGGGTTGATGAGGTTGACCCTCTTCCATACGGAGTAGGGGATGCCATCCGGCCCCGGGGCTGAGGTGGGGGAGGACTTGGAGAGGGCAAGTTTAACCTCTTCCTTAGTGAGGGGGGTGGCAGAGGGGTTTTTCTTCAGGCGACCTCTGCTGGGCAGGGGGTCCTTGGGGGGGAAGAGGTGGTCCAGAAGCGCATTGTTGATGGCGACTGGGCCCGAGGCATCGGGAAGGGAAGGGAACCTGGGGGTTTTTCTTGGGGCGACCAGCTGTTCGCCAGTCCAGATGTTGTCCGGAGAGGTCTTTGCAAGGAAATCAGCCCAGTATGAGGCCTTTGCTCTTTTGATGGCTTTGAAGTAGCCGAGCTTGGACTGTCTTGCTATGCTGTAGGAGTCGGGGGTATCAATCTTTTTGGCTTTCCGGGAGGCTTTCCTGAACTCCTTCCGGAGAGTGGTCAGAAGAGGGGTACACCAACTTTTTGATCTTGGAGAGGGGCGTGATCGGGGCGCCGTGGTTTCAATTACCGCTGTGAGCGCGGAGAGGGCCGAGGAGAACCATTGGTCAAGTTGGCTGGGGGAGGGGGTTGGAGGGATGAGCCAGTTTTTCAGCCTGTCTGTCAGGTCTGGCGAGTCGGCCTCCTGCCAGCGTGGCCTCGGTTTGTCGTTGTGGGGGGTGGGGGGGACAGGATGATTACAATTGGGGCGTGGTCTGATCCTGTCGAGGGGATGGATGATGCGTCCCAGGAGCGAAATGCGGAAAACATGTGTGGGTTGGCAAAGGCGAGGTCGATGGTGCTAGGCCTGTGGGTGCTTGAGAAGGGGAACCGAGTATAAACCCCAGGGGTGTTAAGGAGGGTGAAGCCTAGGTCTGAGGCTCGGTTAAAGTAGAGGGCGGATTCCTTCTCCTCTTTCGAGGAGAGGAGCCAGGAGGGGTCAGTTGCCGCGTTGGGAATATTAAAGTCGCCTGCAACTAGGTACGGATGGTCTAGACTTAAGAGGGCAGACTCGGGGGAGACTGAGTGAGGGAATGGAGAGAGGGGTCTGGCATAGGGGTGGCCGATTGTGAAGCGGGGGAATTTTGTGCCGAAGCATCCTTGGGGCGTGGAGACTTCTAACGTCATAAAGTCGTCTGTCTCGGGGGGGAAGGAAGGTAATACTGCCAACCTGCGCAGGAAGTCTTGCAACACGTAGCAGGCCACTCTGGGCCTTCCAACAGGAGGGGCAAAAGATTTGAAACCTGAGAAACTAGCGAGAAATCGCTTGGAGAAGGGGGGGTCGTGGAGGAGGACAATTTCAGGGGGGGGGCCTTCCGCTAGGGAAGAAAACAAGGAGAGAAACACATCCCAGCTACCCAGGCTGTTGTGTTGAATGAGGGTGAGGTTAGTCGCCGGAGCCAGTCCTTGGCGCGAGGTGGAGCAGGGTTTGTTAATCATTTCCGGGCGAAGCCCGATGGCTTAGAGGGAGTTACTGGTGGCAGGCCCCGGCCAGTGGGTGCTGGCTGGGACCCGCTGGCGGGGGCGGGGGCGTCTCGAGATTGCTGGAGGGGTCTGGGGGTGGACAATGTCGATGGGAGGGGCC
>Ga0307507_10006134_pt1 | contig 18819 bp, 25 predicted proteins | sample 7_EM_MG_FD_207223 | JGI IMG/M metagenome (GOLD analysis project Ga0307507, IMG submission 207223) | Populus trichocarpa ectomycorrhiza microbial communities from riparian zone in the Pacific Northwest, United States - 7_EM | ecosystem: Host-associated > Plants > Roots > Unclassified | place... | reverse complement strand
GTTTTTTTTGCTTTTAAAATTTTTTTTTATCCCCCCCCCCCCTCCTCCCCACCACCACCCTCACATTGTGTTCATTTTACGAGTACCGGTACGAGTACACCGTATCGTATTCTCTACGACTGCGACAAAATCCCAAGACACATACAAGAAAGGAAAAAAATCCTTCTTTTGTTAATTGCAAATTGTGTGATCTACAGGCGAGGTCAACCAAACAAATAAACAAACAAACAAATCCTCTTCTCTCGAACAGAAAAATCTAAGTAGTGGAACACGGGCTTTTTTTTTTTTAACGATGGAAAAAAAAAGTAACTTAAAAGCCCAGCCGCCGAGCCTCCTTCGGGAGGTAGGGGAAGATAAGTGAATGGAGGAGCACCCAGGCAGGTAGTACAGAACGGGGGGAAGGAAAAAGAAAAAAAGAAAGTCTTAGACTTCAGTAGTCCGAGCAAACGAATTGTTCTCGCTCAACCAATCAAGGGATTGAATTGGTAGAGAAGGACATGTGTAGTTTTGGGTGATGTAAGGTATATTTGATAGGCTATTCCGATATCTACTCGAGTAAGTGGATAAATGGGAGCAGGGTAGGCTGTGTTTTTCGCAGGTGCGAGAGAGAGGGGGGGTAGTTATGGATCTGGGCCACTAGATTTTCTATATGAGTGGGTGAATTGGCGTACAGTAGCATTTTTTTTCCCTTTGCTCCTTTTCTCTTCGCACTCACTGGCACCAGTGGTGAATTCCCTTCCCTCTCTCCCTCCCGCCAGGGAATGACAGCAAACAAGACAGCAAGCAAGCGAGTGACTCCTCATGCGCTCTTGCCCCAGCTCGATTGGATCGCCGGTAAAGTGCTTTACTTTACTCGCACGAACCATCATGCCTCATTGCATGGCCCTATCGCGCCGATATGGTGATGCATGGCTCGTACCCCCCCCCCGCCGCCGCTCCGGTATCCTAACCCCCCTACCCCTACCCTACTTCTGCTTCCCTTTCTCCAATCCTATCTGCCCTTACCTCCTGTGGAACATACAAAACTTAGGAGCTGTACCTCCGTATATCGTGGCATACCACGTCCGCCCACTTGGCGCACTCCCATTTCAACTAGACACTGAACCTAGGTTGAGTTAGCCTTGCCCCACCCTCCTGCTTGTTTGTTGCTAGCTCCCGCTCTGCCGCTGAGCAGATTGAACGATACCGCACGAAGGGAGGATAAAAGAACTGTGCTCAGCTCTCTCTCTTCGTGCATATCCCCATGCGGAATGCCCTCACACCTACCCGCTATTTCCTCGGCAGTGCAAAATACTTTGATTGGCGGAACAGTAAGGCGTCCGGGGAAGATAGGTCGTCTGCAGAATGTTTCCATCATGGATTGTCACTCATGCGTATCTCGACCTGTATTCGTTAGTGATGATATTAAGTTATTTGGTTTGAGAGGCAAGGTGGGCTATTTCTTAAATATGTCGCAGTTGGATATTGATATCCCCAGCCGAGCCTGATTCAGGAGGTGGGGTGAGAGAGAATGGTGGTGCATTTCCCCCCTCCCTCCCGACATTGTGCGGAGTGGTTACTTCGTAGGGTGGAGTGCAAAGGATGAAGGTTTCCTGATGGAGTTTGAGTAACACCGTACCATACCATATTCATGAATATAAAATACCCTACAGCCTTGGGGTATTGTCGCTCCTGTGTTCCTTTCCATTCATTACTCTCCCTTTCTTATGACGCGATAATGACAATGGGCACAAACCCCATCTGTAAGTGACGCAGCAAGAGAGTAAACAATATCGACACAAGGATACCGGCGCCCAAACAGGGAATAATAATAAAGGAAAAACAAGTGACAAGCGGAGGGTAGCCTAGTTTTGCAAAAATCAGGTGTGATATGTCCGCTTCCACCTCTACCTAAAAGAATGAAAGAAAAGAAAGACATCTTTGCCAATCGCGATGCTGACACCCGGCGCACCGAGACAATAACAGACACTCGGACGCGGGTCATCGAGATCTGATTAAAGGTCTGCCTGCTGTACCTCGCTCAGCTGTCTGGTGCGCTGGAAAAAAATTGTAGATACGGCGGCGTATGCTTGTCGGCAACTAGAAGCACTCTTTTTTTTTTGGTGGTGGTGTTTGTCCCCCCTTTTTTGGGCGTGAGCATGCGTGTCGGATTAATCGTCTTCCTGCAACACATTCCCTTTTCCCAAAGAACGGGGATTGGAAGGGCAGAAATTTAATAGCATCCTGGGCTGAATGGGCGGTGTAATCGTCGTGATGACAACCGGTCTCGGTCAGATCCCGGAGCTCTCTTTTGAAAGTAAGGTGGGGAGAGGAGGGGGGGCGGAGGGGCAAGATTTAGCAGATATACGATGCGCATTCCAATCGTGCATTCAGTGGTGGTTGAATGGTCGCTTGCAACGTATTCCCGCCCAAAAAGTAGTAATTCTGGAAACACTTCTCGTGCGAGTAGAAGAAGGGGGTGGGAGATTTTTTCCCCTTCTTCCCTTTTTTTTTTTCCTCTCTGCGAAACAGACCGCCAACGGATGTCCATGTGTCCAGTCGATCCATGTTTTGTCGGCCGGCATCCATTCAAACCCAATTCCCTCCCTCGCTCAATAAAAAGGCCTCGTCTCGTGTTGCATTTCGCGAATGTGTGTGCGGATGGCCATGAAAGATACCGCTGATATCTCGGTGTGGGAGTGCGAAAAGACTAGCACAAGGTAAACTTTTTGTACTCGGGCTCCTGGGCCGGCCCGAACTGTGCTTTTTCTATCTATGATTATGTTGTAATGGATGTGTAGTACCTCCGTGGTATTGGGTCTGCCTAATGTGAAGGCCAGCCCTTGCTCTTCCTTTCCTCCATAGCGGACTTTATTATAAGACGAAAATATTGATATATATATTTTTACTAAGGTTGCAAAGGAATTACTCGGCAATACGTGAAACTGGTGATTCTGCCAGAGTGGCACGGACACCTGCTCCATGGAGGAGGGTGGTGAGAAGGAAGTAGAGCATAAGGAATTGCAAAGAGGCAAAAGAGAGGAGTGGATGGTTCTGGTGGTGGTAGCAATCCCAGCAGTCGCTGTTTACCCGCCCAGACCCACAATTTGATCCACCTCCCAATGCTCACATTCTCTAGAGCATAAAGCATCGGAACCAACTTGAAATCACATTTTCAGAACCACAAAATCGACACGAATGTCCCTGACGTCTCAGCGCTCCCTTTTCAGTAGGAGGGAATCTGACAACAGTATGTCAGTCAGCCAATAGGGCGATACTAACGCTGTAAATTCAGGGAATATGGTTGCTAAACAGTTTGAATTGGACTGAGGGTGCTGATTGACATGTATGCATGTATGTATGATATGTATGTAGGTGTGATTGAAAAAGAGATAGCTCACTTCTGAGCCACTCCGGGACACCAGTAGCACATACAACGGGGGCGAAAGGCCGGATTAACGGTGGAACTCAGATCGAGGCGAAGGCTGGCGCATCGGCCGTTCCGATCCTTTGTTTAGCTAGCGGACGCCGGATAGGCATAGCTAGGATAAAACATATTAGATTGGAACCTTTTGTCTGAGCTTTTTGTTATGATATGTCAAAATTATTCGCTGCGAAGCCTTCCGGAGGCCACGTTCATATCATAAAAGACTGCGACGCGAACATGTCAGCTGGGTCTACTAGTATAGCGTGGGAGCTAGGGGACGCTTTTGTAAAGAGGAAGGAAGGAGACTATAAGGAGCAAGCAGGAGGGAATCCCAAACTCACAAGTACCCTAACACGAGCTCAAGGAAAAGGCTCTTTTGTGATACGCAGGAGATATCATGTCGTGAAAGAACCGAGGAGCGAGACGGATGTAACTGTGACGGATATATTCCGGGTTATCGCCAAATTTTACATCTGAAAATATTTCCCATGAGCCCTTTTTCCCATCGGCCAGTGGTTTCCCATAACTTTTTCAATGAAAAGACTCAGACCTTGCTTGTAGCTAGATACATTGCCGTTGTTGGGATCCCTAGCAGAGTGGAGTGGGGAAGTTGTCGTTGGCGGCCTATCACACATTCGGACACCTCTTAGCTAGGGTTTAATTTTAATTATGGGTACTTGTGTTGTGCAAGCCATGAGGTGCCAAATGCGCTCACCCTGGCGGCACATAGCGGGAGGTCCGGACGCAGGGGGTTGTTTCATGCTCAAGCTCTCAGGAACATCCGATACAAAAATAACTGAAGGCGAATTAAGGCTGTTGATTAAACTAAACGGTCTTCTTCGAGGATGGACGTTCTCCGGGATCTTCTCGAAACCAAGGTTGATCGTTGGATTTGATCCGGTAACTTTAAGTTACTCGAGACCACCTAATCATACTTGATATGTGCGGCCGCGGGCTCAGAGAATGAGAAGGGAAACCTAGAGTGAGAAAGGGAGATGGTGTGATAATGGGCGGAAAATGGAAACCTTTTTTCGTGAGGATCCTCTTTAAGTTATGTTGCGGCGCAAAACCCTACCAGGAACACGATCTCCCGACAACATCCCCCTCATTTTTCTTTTCTTTTTCCTCCAACAACACGACAACTTCCTTGCTAGCCACGCTCCTTCGGTATGCCGGTAAGGCGATGTAGGGCAAATCACCATGTGTAGGTATGATACGAGTACTATGTTCAAAAACGGTTCCGGCACGGAAACATCCAGTCGAACTAGATCTCATGCATACCCGTGGCCTTTTGGAAGATTCGTAAATGCCTACCATGCCTATATCGCGCCTACACGCGTTCTGACCCTTAGGGCACATAGGATGGCGGACTCTCTGAGACTTGATAGTCCGAGAAATTCTCGTCGACACCAAATTGTACGCTGCATCTTTACCGATGGAGGAACGATATGGATGGTGCCTGAAGGTAACTCAACACTTATTGTAATTGTGAGTATACGGCATGAGGGGGTCCAAGATCGAAAAGGCGCCTCCCATCCAGACCCTGCACATTTGTGCAATGCTCGAGCGCGATCCTGGGGTTTTGTCTAGGGATGCTGGGATCGTTCGCCAGGTGAGAAATATTTGGAGTAGGGTTAGGGGTTTATTCCGCACTGTTTTCCATCAGACTTCACCGCTAACATCTCGGAAGAATTTTTTGACCTTCCTCCGTTCGAATTAAAGAATCCCGGCCGAGCCTACTATACGGTACTCTTTAGAAGTACTAAGGCTTTAGAACAGCTAACATTGGATAGCTAGTTCTATAGAATCAGCCTTTTGGCCAGATGAAAGCCCCGCCAGAGACTTGGGGCGGTATCCTGTGCTTGTAAGCAGATGACCTTACAACAAACACTTGATACCCCAGACACTATCGCAAATATCCTCGTTTCACACGAGGGTCCGCGTTGGCAAGCCATAGAATAACCTAGGGGGGGATCCGCCAATCATCCTTTAGCTATAGCACGGTTTTGGAGTGAAGACATCTCTGTGAAAGTCTCAGCGCTCTTGACCCTCACCATGCTGGTAGGTTCTCTTGGAAGTAAAGAACCACCCTGGCCCATACGAGTTCATGTCCTCCTCCTCAACATCTCTGTCCTGCCCCCCTTCTCAGTACCTCACTTCTCTCAACGATGGCCCAGGGATGGGTAATATCAGGTTATAATCTTCGTGAGGTGTATAATCGAGATTTTTTGTCTTTGGCGAGCAAGCTACAGGAGAGGAAGGGGATGGAAAGGGGTGAGGGCACAAAATTTTCCGGCCAAGGGAAACAGTGCACTTGGTGTACATACATACATATGGCGATTCAGTGTCTGCATACGCAACCTCACCCGATACATCTACCGTACTCACGCCTAAGAAGGACAGAAATCGTAAGGATTTCAACTGGTCCATTCTTTTCCCAAGTATTTGATTCAGACTAGACTATCTCGGATCCTCCGGCGCGTTGCTAAAAACTATGCGTATAGAAATAACTCATCCAATCACATACCTCTCCTCGAAATATATCCTAATTGAGGCAGTGGCCAGCAAACTAACCCGACCGGATGACTCTGGTAATAGCAGTTCTAAGGGTTTAATATAAGGGCAATCAAGTTTTTTTAACAGACGATGGAGCTCTCTCGGTATTCGGCCAGCTGGACCGCATATCTGCAATAGGAATGGGAAGATTTCTTCCGGCCTTCCAATAGTTTTGTTCGTACCTTATTTGAGTAAACAGCCTGCTCATCAGCAACAGGGATTTCCATTGGGCTATCCAGCTCACCCATACGCATCCCCATAGCCGCTTCACGCGATTGGCCAACACTTGGATATACTGTACCTGGAGTGCAGTTACAAAGTATTGCAGCTGAATATAAGCATTTATAAGGAATCCCGCCGGCCACTTGCTGTCATTTCATAACCCAGCGCAGCTCGACTCACTATCATCAGCCGGCAAATCTTGGTTACAAAAAAGAAAAAAGAAACCGCCGGATCCCCTGGAGAGAGAGAGACTAAGGTTCAAAACCTCCCCGCTCCAACAAAGCGTTGATCTGTTTGGTCGGTCGGAATACCAACGTTGAGCACTAGTGCATTCTTAGACGAAACGGTTGCTCTGGGGGGGGGGGGGCTCAACAACAACCACCCTGAAAAAATCCTGCTAGCTTAGCAAAATAGTAGAGATGAGATCATACATAAAATCTTTGCGATACCACCATTGGTGGTTGAGCTGGCTGCCGCAACCTACTAGTACACCACTACGGCAATATATCGGACAAAACCGCTTTCAGAGGGACTTAAGGAGCGCTACAGAAAGAACTCGTGGGATAATATAATAAGCAACTGTGGTTGGACCGTTTTTCATTCCATTCCCGGGGCAAGGAGAGCTTTTATAATACGGTAAGTTAGAGTTGCTGATCATGAGGAAGTATGCCCAGAGCGAATACAGAATTTTTTCTTTTTTATTTTTTCTTTTTTTCTTTTCTTTAACGATTATTTCACCCAAGAACGCGCGCCGGTCGGTGTTTAATGTCCATAGTCTAATGTGTGAAACTGAGGACCCGCCATAAGCTATCATACGGTACATATCATACCGGTATCCGGGAACACAACCCAGAACTCTGGGTTTCGGGGTGGTTCGAGATAGTTACGGTAGTGGGTTTGCGTTAAAAAAAAAACCTCCGTGTCCGGGGTTGGTTGGTGGTGGGCCGTTTGACTGGCTAGCTGCAACAATTTCGAAACTTTTTATGTACTGTACAAGCACTGTAGATTAAATACAGTATTATATGAGCTTACCGTATCGTATTCTCTCTCTCTCTCGTCCAAAGAAATCCCCAACTGCTAGATTTACCAATTTTCACAATCTTGGTCCGCCCGAATAGGCCCTTGGTACTTGTCCCAAGCCAAGAAGTATCCGGAAAACAGGGGTTCGCAAGACATATGGCAAAAAATCCGTGCGCATCACAAATTCACCACTCGTATTTCCAGATACTTCTTGCCTAGGACAAGTACTTGTACAGTAAGAGCTCCGTGATTATCTCTACAATCCGAACCTGGTACGAGTAAATGGGCTTTACTAGTACACCAGTCAGTACTCGAGTACTCGAGTTAATGTCTGAGGCTAGGATTGTGCGGTATTATCATATGCTACCGTATGATAGGTGCCCACCACCTAAGATAATTTGCTTGTTTATCTCCTTTCTTTGCTTTTCCTTTCCTTTTCCTTTTCCTTTTCTTTTTTTCTTCTTCTTCTTCTAATTTTCTTCCGGTTCATAAATACCGGTGGTCCACGTTTAACTGACTGACGTTCCCGGGAGAAGGGGGTGCGTATCATACTGATCGAGTGACTTTGTAGATTATTACGCCTTGAAAGGAGTTTCCCCCTTAACTATGCTTCCAGATAAATTATCGGAGAATTCAAAGTACGGTACCGGAAAAGGCTCTAAGAAGTTAGTTGGCTACCGTAGCTCGCAATCCAGTTGTGGAAATACCGTAGCGGGTTTTTCCGGTGGGGGTTGGAAGCTTTTCCTTTTTACGAGAGGTTCCAATTTGTTTTTACTACCGTACTATTTGTGATTAGCGGCGGCTCTAATAATATTGTTATTGTCTGTCTATTTTCAACAGCAGGTGTTTTAAGTTTCTTTTCTCATTTGGGTTTCCTAGGCTATACTTTAGGGCGCCTACTAGGATTTTCCTGTATAAATTTCGCGAATAAATTCAAGGACTTAACTTAACAAAAACAATAATACAAAGAGGTTCCTGTGAGCGGGCGGGTCCGGGGGGGAACATAAAAAAAAATCTACTACCGGTACCGTACTCAAGTACGGTACCAATACTGCACCTCCCCCATCAGCGCATGGCTGATCCAGCAAAAAAAAGGAAGGAGAAAAAAATAAAATAAGAAAAATAAAATAAAACGGTGCCGCCAATATTAGGCGTTGGGTCTCTGGTTTTGTTGACATCGGGTTTTTTTCTTCTTTTCTTTTCCTTCTCGCTAACATGATCCGACCAGCACGTGCGTGCATGGGCGACAGGAGGTCTAGCCTTTGAGCAAGGGCTGGAAGGAGCGGCTCACAAAGCAGAAGAGCGGGAGTGCCAGATTTTCCCATCTCGACCAACATGGGAGTTTCTGGGGGGACTTTTCCCCCCTCCATTTCCTGTATGCCACCCCTTAAGCTCACAGCCCTCCCCTCCATAACCCATCTTCGCCCAGGGCGACATTGCAAACCCTCCAGGAGTGTTAGTCTGTTGATATACCAGCTCGGAATAATCTATACTGATATCCTCACCTAATCTGTGACTTTTTCGCTTTTGCTCTTTCAACAAACTGTCCAGATTTTATTTTTGGGAGAAAATATGGTTCTGGTATGATACCGCACCGCGCCAATGTGTTTAAAGGAGGGTAGGGGAGGGCCATGTGTGCGTACAAATCGCTGTTGATTTTCAATCGCGCAGCACATGGGGGAAAAAAAAAATGAGAGAAGGGGGAAAAAATTACCCATCATATTTTAATGACCATGGACAGCAGTGTCGAGGGGCACCATTGCAGGAGTCATACCCATTTGTGCAGGTACTGTACTTGCACGAGTGCTCTTGAGTATTTAGTTCTTATTTATCTTTCCTTGCCCCTCGGTCTACCAATCGTGGGGAATTGTGGCGAAGAGAGGAAAAGAAAAGGGGTTTGGGAGTCTGCAAGATGTCGCTTTTCTCATGATGTTTGTACCAAAAGGAAGGCCACTGGATTTTCCACCTACCTGCACCTAAAGTCTTACTGAGATCTTTTGGCCCGTTAGCGCAGGAGGAGGTTGAGGGGCCTAGCGACCGCCACAATGCAAGGAGCTGATTCGTTTTGGCAAGAGTGTATTTTAGAATATGCGCCAAGAGCGAGTAGCCTGAGACTTCTCAGATGAGTGCATTGGTCGATCCGGGGTCAATGATGGGCGCTTTGACAGTCAGACTCAGCATCGCCGGATCTGCGTGATAGTGGCATGATAGGGTCCCTCATAGGGCCCCCTCGCCAGGGTCAACCAGCAGCGATAACGATCTGCTCCAAACGAGGGTAAGAATAAAAAAAGGCGTTGAAATAAAAAGCGAGTGTGGAACTGCTGCCCGTGCCTTTTGACTGTGTGATATTTCTTTTACCCTTGTCCGTTAGGGATACCAACTCGCCGGCAGTTCTTTTTTTTTTGCTGGGGACGAAGAAAAGAAAAGAAAGGAGAGCCCCCATTAAGTTCCATTCATGGAGGGTTTGATTGTATACGGTAATTTGTTGGGGTAAACCCATTCTTTGGAAGCCCATGGTGAAGCTGTCCACCAGAAGGCGGGACCTTATGATCCTGTCACTCATTGCCATAATAATATTATGGTACGTGTACCGTACCGGTACAAGTACTCAACTCATAGACTGTTTTCATTACCGAGTCCGTTTTGAAAGGGCTTGTTTGGAGGAGCGTAGGCTCGGGCTTCTTGAGATAAGATCGGTATCAGACCATCTGGATCGCTGATGCGTGCGCTTGTGACAATAAGAGGGGGCAATGGGGGAAGGAGATCGAAAGAGGCAGCGAGCAGAGCACCCTACCGCTGTATGAAAAGTAGGGTACTCGAGTACTCGTACAAGGGGCACATGTACCATACAAACCTATGTATCTTGAGGATGGGAGCGTACACAACATACCGCACATAGACTACGGTTTTCTCACACACATGCTGTAGGCAGACACTCTCGCACACACAAGTGCTAATGCGGAATAAAAGTGGTGTAGGTTTTACACTCACCCACGCTCGTCCACACACAGCGGTAAAATCATACCTCACACAATCACATAAGATGTGCGGCTCCGGCGGGGGTGCCTTTTTTTTTTTTTTTGTTTTCGGAGGAAGAGAAATCAAAAAATCATACCAAATGGGTAGAAGTCCTGTATGTACTGTGTGATATGTATCTGTGAAAACGGGGGGTGTGTAGTGCATTAGGCTTGAAATCTGAAGGATTGTCTATTGGGCCTCGCTAAGCCCCGGTAAGCGAGCACGCAAGAAGTGTACTCGAGCACTGTACGAGTACCAGTACGGTAATGGAGGTTTGCCATATGCTGCGGTAGTCTGGCGGCTTCAGTGAGAGCTCCGAGAAGCAAAACGAGCAAAACGAGCAAAACGAGCAAAACGAGCAAAGATGAGGAGTGAAATAGAGAAAGTGCCAGCACTCGAGTATATACCAATAATTCTGTGCCCACAAGGATAGAAGAAATATCTGATGAGGATGCTATGCTCGATTCGACTCTGGGTAGACTACAGTAATCACCCAGAAAATGAGGGGCAGTGAATGGAACGAGCGCATTACCTCCACCACCTCCATACTGAAGCTTCTCCAAAAAAAAAAAAAAAAAAAAAAAAAAGGCCAGGGAAAAAAAAGAGAAAACACAAAAAGCAAGAGAGACGAAATCGAGTGGTACAGTGATCCTTAACCTTCCCAGAAAGGTTTTTTTTTCCTTTTGGGAAAAATTTACTGAACACAAACATAAACTTAGGAAAAAAGGAAGGGCCCAAAGGGAAAAGGGAAGAACCAAGCAACGGACCAAGCCATTCATGATAAGACACCAAAAAACTCCACTATTTCGTGTACTCTGTTGCTTGTGACTACCGTGAGATGATGTTTAGGTTAAGGAACGGGCGAATCGAGGAAAGCATCAAGGGACAGGCAGGCCTTTTTTGTTATGAAACCGGGCTTTTGTGAGAGATTATCACGACCCTTTGGATTTACCCTGTTCATCCCGCTCAAGTGGGGTGTTTGTATCGTAGCCTAGGGACTTTACTATTCCGAGACCTTTTGTTCGGCCCTCCCTGAAAAGGAGTTTGTCGCCAACGCAGAGAAATTCCCTGCGGACTAGTTGAGAATGGGGTTTAAAAGGCGAATGAGGGCAGTTAGAAAGAACTCACGGTCTCTGACAGAATTCAAAGGCAACGGTAGCTCTGTCACCAGTCCTCATCAGGTCCTTATTGATGTCGATAATTCGACATGTTTGACTGACAGGGCCGACATGCAACATGGCCTGGTATTTCGGTTTTATGGTGGTTGCGTGTGACAGGATGAGTACTGGAGAAGAATGCCGGAACGTTAGATCTCGTAGGTACCAGTGTGGGGTGTGAGATGTAAAGTTGTATCTAGTCCTTACCTTCTGCAACAAATTTTTGGTGCGCCTTTGGAGGACTATCAGTTCTTGGGAGCACAACCATCCCCTTTCTCACTTCCCTTCGTCGCACTTTCTTCAAGGCAAATGAAGCGCTTTGGCCAGCGGAGCAGACTGGGACTGCTATACGTTTCCGTTCAATAGACCTAATGGAGGTGGTGATAAAGTTCCCCAAACTGTCTGGGCCAATGAGTATCGGGTCGCCTGCATGGATCACACCGCTTTTAACGACCCCAGACACCACAGTCCCAACGAATGGTACCGAAAAGCAGTCGTTAACGTGGAACTCGAAGGAGGTATTGGTATCGAACTTTCCATGGAACGGCAGGATATTGAGGAATGTGCGGATGTGATCCAAGCCTTCACCAGTGACGTTTGAAACCTGGAAAACTGGACAGATCCTCTCACTGACAAATTGCTTCGCGGTGTTGACTACATCTGTTTTATTCTTGATGAAAATCGGTATTTTCCTTGCCCCAGGAGATTTCAGAATTTTGGTTATTTGGTCAACAGTTTGCTTGAGAATTTGGGGTGGGCAAATGTCGATTTTTGTTATCACAACCAAAACCGGAACATTCAACGCCAGCGCAATACCCAAATGTTCACGAGACATCCCAATAAGACCGTTGTTCGCGGCCACCATCAGCATCACATAATCCGGGGAAGTTCCCAAAAGGCCAAAGACGGTGGTACGGAGATATCTCTCATGACCGGCAAGATCAGTAAATGAGATAACTTTCGCAGAACGATTCCCAATCTCGTCCCATTTAAGTTTCCGGCCGGGGTCATTGCTTCCCACAATTTTGGACTCAGCGTCATACCCAAGGATCTCCATCCCTATGAAATTATGAGAATGGAATTTCGGTGCAGAAAATAGGGGATTTATACCCACGGAACTAGTTCTTCCTGACTCGATCTCATGCTTATGTCTAAAAAGGTTGACACGAGTTCTACCTCGCCCATCATCAAGTGTATTTTTTGTTAGGACCCCCAGCATAGTTGACTTCCCCGCATCGACTGGAGTTTACGCAGTCAATAATCTTGGCCCCAATTGAGAGAAGTGCGTGATATCTACCATTTCCGACAACAGCCACCCTAATTTCCAACAGGCCTTCAAGAGACTCGGGCTTCTGACGTATCAGTACTGTTGATGTTACACCTTTTCCATCTGTCGGCTCTTCCCCATCAGTACCAAGATTGCTTGTTATGAGCACCGTCACGGCCGCTCTAACCTCTGCGGCTGCAGTTCTGACGGCCTCCATCGCCTGCTCATATTCTTCTTTGGTGAACTCCATTGACTCGGCATTGTTATTATCCACCCCGACCTCGAACAGTGTTTCCCCGCGGCCCTCCTTTATCCTCGACAATAGAAGCTCCCGGAGTCGAGGACCATTCTCTTCACGAGGACCCAAGAGGAGATCCTTGAGAGCTGAGTTTGGTTGCGAGTCTTCCGCAAGTCCTAGGGATTCAATGATGTCGAGTTCGTCGTGGTCTTCTGTAGCATCACCAGCAGCTGTCCCACCCGGCCTCCGAAGCCTCTGCTGCTGCTCTACATATTCTGCAAAGTCGCTTAGTGCAAGTTCTCCCGCGCGCCGTCGGTCGTAAGCTATCTGTTTATCGGCTCTAGCGGAAGTCGCCATGATGGTGGGTAGTGAGATGAGTTTCCTGGCTCTCAATGGGCTGAGGGAGTGATTGAAGAGCGATTAGCGAGGCAAGTTATAAATCTGCGGTATTCGTACGATCATCTGCCTATTTTTTGGTGGGAAAGGTAATTGTAGTAAGTAAATAGGGAGTTTTTTTGAGTGAGCTTCCAACGGGAGAAACATACCGTGGTTGAGCTTTATAGCTGTGAGGAAGATTCCTCTGAGTCAGGGCCTGCGACTTCTGAAGTGAAGCGAAGAAGGGACGGATGAGATGACGCTGAACCCCGCGTGAGTCACGGGTTGTCACCGAGAGTTTTTTTCCCCCCATTTTCCATACATGACTAGTATCGATTTTACCGAAAACTTCCATGAAGCCGGAAAGGTCACCGTTTTGCTAATGAGCCTAGCCCGGTTTGTCGCATTGCTCAGTTTTCATGTTCCAACAATTAAAAGTGGGGATATGAGTGATGATCTATGATGATAAAAGTGCATGGAGCTGTTTAGATCATCTTGCCACGTGATCTCTGAGCTCGCGTTGAGGCGAAACGCGTCTTCTAACTTCCTGCTTCAAAGGAATTGACCAGGACCGCCTCTTCCAAGCAATCACCATCCTTTCCCCTTGTTAGCGATAAAGAAAAACGATAGAGGGAAATAACAAACAACAAACGACAAACGAACCCAAGCGTCATGGAGTCATCCATAGCTCCTTCGGCAAAAAAGCGCTCTTTCGATTCCCCTCCTTCGGAGCTATCGCCCCCTCCAGAAGATTCCTTACTACTGCCGACTCAAAATATGGAGGGATCATCGCATATAGATAGCGATGGTGGTTTCGACTCTAGGTTCGATCGAGAATTCAAGAGCATTGTAGGCGGGGATTTGTCTATAGATGCTTTGAGGCAGTTGGAAGAGGTTTCGGCAGGAGACATTCAGAGAGGCGAGACAATATTCCTTCTTCCCTTTTTCTTTCTCTTTTGCCTAATGATAAACACTAACAATCCTTGATTGTAGCTATCAATATGTATGGTGCCCTTGAGACGTTACTGCTGGCTTATTTACTGAGACATATAGGTACTTTGACGGATCTTGGAAAACAGCGGCCCCCAAGAAGCGGAAGGTATTTCATGATATGTCTGTGCTGGTAGCGGATACTGGTAGTTCTAAACTACCTAAAAATATTCCTTCCAAAATTTTTCTTGGTCAATTTGGTGCGGACGGTTGGGCTACCAGAAGCGGCTCAAACCTGCTCTCATTTGGTGATGCGGTGGGAATTGAGCGCCAAAGAATGCGGCTGGGAGATACTATACCAAGTGCCGGAGGAAAATCGAAAGGAAAGGCGCTCGTTGCAGATAGCTCGCAGCAGGGCGGAGCAATAGGGGGCAAATCCACGCCGTTAAGACAGCGTAAAACTCAGGACATTGTCGTTCGATTTACAAACTCCAGGGGAGAGGAAATAGGTCGACTCTCCCAAGATACTGCTAGTTTTGTGTCAACTTTAATTGACCAGGGAATTGCATACTTTGAGGGGGTCTGCATCCATGCCGCAGAGAAAATTCGGACGAATGATACAATAGATTTGCAGCTTAGCTGCTATTTGTTGAAGGAGTCATTTGAAAATAGCAGCTTTCGACCTGCGGATACAAATCGCGTTGCAGATATCTTTGCGGCTAAAGAGACTCAAGATGAGAGAGTTTTAAGATTAAGGCAGGTGGCATTGGTGAAGCTTTTTCAAAAGATGAATCTTGAACCCAAATCCACAAACCTTGTTACGCAAAAGCACAAAGCCGCGGGAATTCTCCAAGCTGCGGAAATCGCGGAGCAACACGAGATTACAAATATTAGTACAGCAAATAAAGCTCGTAAAACTATAGCAAGTGATGCGGCTGATGAGTCCGGCGATGAGGAAAACCAAAGTGTTGAAGAAGGAAAGGAGTTGGAGGAAGATCAACTTAATGCGCTTTATCGTTTGTCGCCCGTTCAAACATATTTTCGATCAAAGTTACTAACTTGTTTAATTTGTTCAGAGAAAGCACAATCTTTCAATTCCGATACCCCGGAAGCAGAGCCTGCTGACACGTTTGCAATGAGTTTACGTCGATACCAGAAACAGGCTTTGCATTGGTTTCTAAGCAAAGAGAAGAGTACGAATAATCGTGTAAACGAATCAATCCATCCTTTGTGGGAAGAATATCAATGGCCGAACACGGAGGAGGATCATAAAAAAGTTATTCGCGACTTAGGTCAAGATAGCTTTTACGTCAACCCATATTCTGGAGAACTCTCTCTAAAATTTCCGAAGCAGGAACAGAATTGCTTAGGTGGGATACTCGCTGATGAGATGGGCTTAGGTAAAACGAGTAAGTTATCCATACTATATCAGGACAGATACAGAGTCCGCTAATGGTTATCTAGTCGAGATGTTAAGCTTAATACACACCCATCGTCCTGAACCTCCAAGTCCTAGCATACACCCCACTAGTGGTTTCGGTAGACTACAAAGGCAGAGCGAAGAAGTCGTACCAGCTCCATTTACAACACTTGTTGTCGCTCCAATGAGTCTATTAGCTCAGTGGGAGTCTGAGGCTGAAGCTGCTTCAAAACCTGGCACTTTAAAGACTTTGCTTTACTATGATTTACAGAAGAAACAGAATCTCCAATCGTTATGTAATGCCTCGAATGCTGCAAACGCACCAAATCTCGTTATAACCAGTTATGGAGTTGTACTTTCGGAGTTTGGCCAAGTGGTCGCTTCAGGTGGAAAGCGTGGAGCACATGGAGGTTTATTCTCTGTGAGATTCTTTCGGGTTATACTTGATGAAGCACATCATATCAAGAACAGGTGAGTCCTTCTAGTAGTTCCAGTTTATTCAATAATACTAACCGTCAATAGGACAAGTAAATCGGCAAAGGCTTGTTATGAGCTCAGCGCAGATCATCGTTGGGTCCTTACGGGAACACCTATCGTCAATCGGCTAGAGGATCTTTTCAGTTTAGTGAGATTTTTGCGAGTTGAACCTTGGAGTAATTTCTCCTTCTGGAAAACGTTTATCACAGTACCTTTTGAAGAAAAAGACTTCATAAGAGCCCTTGATGTTGTACAAACTGTTTTAGAACCACTAGTTTTACGGAGAACGAAAGAGATGAGAACTCTTGATGGGGAGCCGCTTGTTCCCCTTCCTAAGAAAACAACCGAGATTGTATACATAAAACTTTCCAAGGCGGAGCTCGATGTTTATAAGCACATTGAAGCTAGGGCAAGGAGCGATCTCGCTCGTAGTATTGAGGTAGGTGTAACTTAATAGTAAAAGAGAAATAATAATACGGATGTACTGACTTGTTATAGATGGGAACAGTTTTGAAGTCCTATACTAACATATTTGCACATGTCCTGCGGCTCAGACAAGCTTGTTGTCATCCGATATTGATCAGAAAAAAAGAGATTGTCGATGATGAGATGGTGGCTGAAGCAGAATATGATGCTGCTAAGGGGTTTAGTGATGACATGGACCTGAACGCTTTAATAGATCGGTATTCAGCTGAAGAAAGTAATGCATCGCCTAATCTTTATGGTGCAAATGCCCTCAAAGAGATTAGGGATAATGTAGAAAATGAGTGTCCCATGTGTCTGTCGGATCCGATGCCAGATCAAACCGTAACAGGCTGTTTACACGCAGCATGCAAAAGTTGTTGGGTCCATTTGATTGAGGTAAGTGTGAAATAGTTTCTGCTGGACGGTAGTGAGGCCAAGTGTATTATTGCTAACGTTTTAGTAGACCGCAAAGACTAAGCAAGAATTGCCTAGATGCGTGAAGTGTCGTGAGCCAATCAATGAGAGGGATCTTTTTGAGGTTATAAGAAGCGATTCCCCAGCCGAGGAGGGCAGTCAGCTTGACGGCTCTCAAGGTCAAGCTGATACAACTCTACGCCGGATCAACTCTCGTTCGTCTGCAAAAATCGAAATGCTGGTTGAGAAATTGTCGGAAGTCGGGAGGTCTCACCCGGAAAGGAAAAGCTGTGTTTTTTCACAATTTACAACCTTTCTTGATCTGATAGAAAAAGAACTGCAGAGGTATGGTACACTACGAGATGTTTGCGCGAGTAATGCGCCGCGATAAAAATTGACAAGAAATTCCAGACGTCGAATCAAATTTCTCCGTTTCGATGGATCAATGTCGCAGCAAAAGCGGGCTGAAGTCGTTAATACTTTTAAGATGGGCCAGGGCACTAATGTTCTCCTACTAAGCCTTAGAGCTGGTGGAGTAGGGCTCAACCTGACAACCGCAAGCCAAGTTTTTATGATGGACCCTTGGTGGAGCTTTGCCGTTGAAGCTCAAGCCATCGATAGGGTTCACAGGATGGGTCAAACTTCTGACGTGATGGTCCACAGGTTTGTTGTTGAAGGTACCGTGGAGGAGAGAATGGTGCACACTATTCAAGCAAGGAAGAAGTTTATGTAAGATGTTCTATGTCAAGTCAAGTGCTCTCCTTCCTACTAACGTTCTCTTTACTTCTGATAGCGCCTCCTCCTTAGGGATGATGACTGATGAAGAAAAGAAAAGGGCAAGAATGGAGGATATTAAGATTCTTCTGGGTAAATAAGTGAGGGCGAGAGAGGAACATAAGGTTTTGATATTTGTTGTATTACGGGGGGTCTTATAGAGTTTTGGGATTCGTTTTTGCTCTTCGCTGTTTTTCTTATACCAGGTGCACGGTCGGTTGTGCCCGTGTACAGCTTGCGCTAGAAATCAGGGTTATAAACTGTAGATTTAGTAGCATAATCTCTTTCTCCCTCAGCGGCATTTTACGGCTTTTTGCAGTATCATAAAAGCAATGGTGTTGTTTCTCGGCGGGCAACCGTTTTTGACTTTGCGGTTTATTTTGGCGTAATGCCTTTTCTTCCCATGATACTATACAGACTAAGGTGATTCGTAAGGCTGTAGAGTACGGCGAAATTCGTTAGCTACATTTTGCTCCTAGCTATAACCAATGATTCGTGGTACCGCTTTTGGAATATATTCCTCCTGAAACCTCATTGGAGCTAAGAAGAACCGAGCTAATAAGTAGACACCCTAATACCGTCCAAGGGATCGTCGTGTTCCAAATAGGGTCTAAAAAAACAAAACATAGACAGACAAAAGAGCCTTTGTTCTGCGGTGTGTGGCGGGGGGGGACAGGGATAGCGGAGCTTTATCTTTTGTAGTATGAGGCGCAAATTCCCTTTGACTGTTTCTGCTCCCGTCTTCTTTTCAATCTGTAACTGTGAAAGGAACTGCAACGAGTCTCAGTGTGCTGGGGCTTGATACTAGTCCTTTGGCTTGGCTTAGTGATGTTGTTCTTTGTTCTTTTAGACCGGTTCCACCCTGCCCATGAAGGCTGATTCCCCAAGCCCGACACCATACCAGCACTTCGTTCTACATACCGCATGGTGTCCGCGTTTACCAGACAACAAAACGAACTTCTCTCGCCACCACCGCCACACCACTGCCACCCAAACCCCCGTTATACTTACCAAATCCAAAAGTCTACGGAAATCTTGGCGCCAAGTGAAAATGTGAGAGGTGATTTATCCGCTCGCGTC
>Ga0307507_10006133_pt1 | contig 18819 bp, 2 predicted proteins | sample 7_EM_MG_FD_207223 | JGI IMG/M metagenome (GOLD analysis project Ga0307507, IMG submission 207223) | Populus trichocarpa ectomycorrhiza microbial communities from riparian zone in the Pacific Northwest, United States - 7_EM | ecosystem: Host-associated > Plants > Roots > Unclassified | place... | reverse complement strand
TATCTTCCCTACTTTAGGGTTATTGGTTCCTTCTCCTATAGGGCACCCTAGGGTCCCTCTATAGTTTATTTAGGCGTGTCTTAATATACTTTATAATATTAGAGTTGCGTTCCTTTTACACCCTTTGCATTGCATTGGCTTTAATATATAGTTATAGGGAGGGAATATTGGCTTCCTTCTTAAGCAGTGCTATAGCCATTTGCTTATACCCGCCTATTATACTCCTAAGGCAGGCTGTTTAGACCTTTTAGAGTGGTTTAAGGAGTAATTTAAGGGGGCCTTTTTTAGTTTCTCCAGTGGCCTAAATGCTAGATCTATACGTTATGGTTAGCCGGACAACTGCTATATATAGTAGGCGTGACCTCTAGAAGCATGGACCCTATATAGAATTAATAATCCTAAACATAGCGATATACTGTGCTTGGCCCTTATAGGCCGCTTACGCCGCATATGCGCTCCACTAGAGCTTACTGTCTACCTACACTCCTAATACCCTTAGGCCTTAAACCGGTTAACCCCTAAAGCCTTAAATATAGATTATATGCTAAAGATCTGCAGATTAGTTACGTTTTCTTATAAAATGGATTAGCTGGTATTTCTTTAGTGAGAATTGGACTCTATGTCGTCTTGCCTATTTTATATAGGTATTATAGGCTTTCTCTAGTGTCCTGCAGTTCTCTACGGCTATTGGCCTATATATAATTAGGTTTATATTATTAACAAAGCCTATCCCCTAGGTCGCCCCTTCCTTAAAGGTATTAAGTAGGTTGCTTATAAAGAAGAGAAAGAGTATAGGCAACAGAGGTGATCCTTATGGTGTTCCTATTGCAACTATAATAGAGGGGCTCTAGTATCTGCTAAAGACTAGTAATGTTTCTTTCTGGCCTATAAATCCTTAAACAAATTAAATGATCTATTCTAGGAAGCCCTTTGCCCTAAGGATGTATAGGAGCCGCTTATAGGGTATATTGTTGTAGGCGCTGCTAATATCTAGGCTAAGCATTAATACTATAAAGTCCTTTCGTATAGCCTATGCAGTTTTAATGGTAGTAGTAAGTAGTATAAGTGCTAATAGCGTTAAGCGATTCTTTCTTGCCCCTATTTGGCTTTGTAGTAGTAGGGCGTGTTCCTTTACTATATCTGCTATATGGTCCGCTATAACCTTTTCTAAGATCTTGCTTAGGGTGTTTTTTAAGGCAATAGGGCGGTAGCTTCCTGGGATTAAGTAGTCTGCTTTACCTTCTTTTTATAAGATAACCGTCATTATGGATCTTCCAAGTTGTAGGTAGTAGCCTATTATAAAGCATACTCTGGCTATATCTGCAAGCTAAGGTGCTATAAGTAGTCCACAGGTCTTTAGGGCTTCGTTTAGGATCCCATCTAGTTTTAGTGCTATATTGTTTAAAAGGCGGCTAATGGTTCTAGCCATTTCTTTAGTTGTTATATCGCTGTTAACCCTTAGGTAAGTTACTGGTGTTTTACTAGTAATGTCGCTAAGGTCTGCTAGAGCCGGTTAAGGGAAAAATCTTTCTATAAGGATCTTTGCCTTCTTGTTATTGTTGCTTATAGCCTATAGTTTGCCTACTCTTTATAGGGGTGGTAGGTGTAGATCTTCTATTAGGCGTCCCGCCTTTTTTTTTTACCTATTTTGTTATGGTCTAAAGGCCCTTATTATAGGGGAGACTTAGGTTAGTAGTGTGTTTGTTTATAAACCGTCTCCAATTATTCCTTGTTTTTTTTCTTAGGGTATTCTTTAGCTGGTTTCTTATGTCTTTATATTATCTCTCGTCCTTAGAATTGTGGCTACTTGTATATTTCCTCCTTGCTTGTCGTTGGCCGGCTATAAGGGCCGCGCACTGTGCGGACTATGCGTGTTGCGTATAGGGGCCTGGTTTTAAAACTGGGTAATACTCTTTTAGCCTACTTTTAATTGCCGCCTAGATCCTTTCTAGTCTTTAATTAATTTCCTTAGGGGTAGCCAATGAGCCTTGCTTGTTTAGTATTGGGTGGATTTCTTCTAGGTCTTAGAGTTGTTGTTTAATTATATTAAGGAAGCTATTTATATTAAGCTTCCTTATTGCGTATCTTTTACCATTTAGTTGCGCCTTAATGTCTAGATCTAGTTATATCTGGATAGGGATATAGTCTAAGGTAAGTGCCCATTCTTCTTTAGGGGAGCACCTTTTGAGTCTTTAGTATAGGTTTTTGTCCATAATTATGAGGTTAATTGTACTTTTGGCGGTGCCCTATTGCCATATAATTGCACCTAGGGGGGTAGCTAGCTTAAGGCCCCTATTGTCTATAGCTCTTAGTAGGTACTCTACCTATTAATTAGTAGCAATATAGATGCCCCCCCACTGTAGGTGGTAGAGGTTTATATCTCTTAGTAAAATAGACTCCGCGTGTTTAGTTTCTAGCAAGCTTATTATAGATATAATATTCTCTGTCTATGCTACCCCTTTGACCCTAGGGTTATAGACATTAATAATTTATACTGGTCCCCTATATGTCTAGATGGTTATAACTGCAATATCTAAGTTAACTGCCTACTATGACTATAAGGTAAGGCTAATATTTTTACTGATTATAAAGCATATATGTGTGGCTGCTTTTGGTTTATACAGGAGCTAGAATCCTTAGGGGCAGTATATTAATTATATATAGGTATTATAATACGGCTCTTATATAGCAAGAATATGGTATTTCTCTAGGTCTAGACTATCTAGTAGGGGCCTTACTAGATAGTGGTTCATATTGCCACAGTTATACTATATAATAGTTAAGTAGCGGACCCCTGGTAGGGGTCCTTCGCCTCTTCTTTACTCCTTGCTTCTTCCGTTTCCACTTTCTCTAAAATGTTTAGAACTTCTGTCTCCTATATTTGCTCCCTAGCTACTACTTATTTTATATAGAGCTTTCTATTTCTGTATCTTATGTTCCTACTAGCCTTTCTAAATCTAAGTCTGTTATTGCCTCTAGTTCTTCCCCTGTTCTTACCAGTTAGCTATATGCCCCTTATAATCCAGCTGCGTGTGTTATATTTACCGCGTTAAATCTAATTCTTAATTGTCCCGGCCTTAAACTTGCCGTAGCCGTCTATGGGGGTCTTCCTACTGGGCGTTCTCTCCCTTGTGTCCTATGTGTCCCTTATGTCCCTATTTAGTCTGGTAATATTGCGCAGCATTGCTTTTAGCCTGTTGAGGCTTGGGATGGCTGGCTTAGCCCCCTAGTGTTAAAGGTAGGAAACGCTAGGAAGACACCTGCGTCCCCCTAGCTTATTGCCTATTGTTTCTATTTATATAACCTAGTGTGCAGTTGTTCCCGTAGCTGTTAAGCCCTTTCCTTCTGTCTCCTATATTTAATGTAGTCTTCTCTCTCCTATGCCTTATGTGTGCTTTGGTGATAGTTTACGCATTTTATTTGGTCTTGATTTGTATATTGTCTTATATTATAGGGGCCTACACAGTGGCCGCAGCACACCTGTGCTGTGTATGTGGATTGGGTGTGTCCCTATTATGCACAGCAATAACATTATTCTAGGTGTAGTCTGTGGTTGTAGAGCCTTATGTTATATATAAGGCCATTTATAATTATTCCTTTTTGGATAAGGAGTTTTTGCATTCCTGGTGTATGTACGCTGACGATAAGGGAGCCATGCGTTCGTCTATCGTTTCCCTGGCAAGTCTCTGGCGCCCCTTGTGTCCTCTCATTGTTCTCATTGTATGCTTGGTTTGTATTTTCCTGTCGAAGCTATTGGATCCGGGTAATTACAAGTCCTGGTATAAGGCGTTCCGTTTGTTTTACTATCTCCTATATAGTTGCTGTATTGTCCGCCTGGCGTCCCCTTTCTACCCTAAGGCTTATGGGAACCGACAGGACTTCAACTGGGTGATCTTCACGAAGCACTCTAGGATACATTTGTATTATAGAGCTACAAGAGTTATATACAAAGCAGAGTTGCGGAGGCCCTCTTGCCAGGGCCCTCTATTATAGTTTTCCACTTCGGACGCCTATACGTCTGTCTGCTTCCACAGCAGCTAGCTGACCAAAACCAGCCACTGCCTATGTGCACCTGATTTGCTCCATAAGCCTATCCTTGTAGCCTGCCCCTGCCTAAATAGACCGACACGCGCGTCCGTCCTTTCAGGCTATACAGACAGTGTTGTTGACAAGGTGTTGATCCTTCCTCTGAGACAGGTCCACCAGGAGTCAGAGCCTAGTAAAGGGGTAAGGTTCCTGGAGTCGTCCGTCGCTGCCATTGTATACCACGCCCCACAGCTATCGCTGCTTCGCGTTACCTGTGACGCTCTTGCGATAACAGGCCGACCGTGTCTTGCAGGCGTGGGCCCATGATAACTTAATGCCGCGCAGCTATTGTCCCTTAGCCGCCTACTAACCAAACTTGTTGTCCTTCTATCTTAACCAACACCTGTATCTAAGTCCGTTCTAGCCTATCCTATGGGTCCGTTCTAGGTCCGTTCCAGGTCCATTCCAGAGGATTAACGTTGTAGGATTAACGTCGTAGGATTAACGTCGCCTCGTTAATAGGTGGATTAACGTCGCTAAATGTGGTTAATGGTGTTGAGATTCTTCCTATGCCCTTGCTGCCGTAGTAGTCTTAGAGCGGAACAAGTATAGAGGTGCCCTGTCGTCCCCTTAGACCTATTGCTTCTGCCAGCAAGTACAAGCGCTGGCTTGTGGCCCTAGATCGGTCGTCTAGGTAGAGAGACGTCGGGTAGTTTTTAAAACGATTCCTCTGTTCTTCTGTGGTGTTTTTCGAGTCTTGGCACGCCAAGACCCGCGAAAACTCTGCTGTTCTGATGGCGTTAAGGACTGAGCATTCGAAAGCGCCCTCTAGCCACGACGTAACGCCGCTGCATCAGTAACAGACGAGATCCTCACTCTCAGCTTGACCGTGCGGACAAGATGAGACGGAAAAGAACCCCCATAGGACAGTATGGGTCGGATCTCGATTTTGGTGTTCTTTTTTAGCGAATATTAATACGTTACCCGCTATAAGCATATTAGTAATAGTTAATTATATAGGTAAATATTATAGCAAGAAAGAGAAGAAGTTAACTTCCTACTAGGAGCTACTCTAATTAGTATAGCTATACGCTAATAGCCTTTATGCCTTTAGTTTGGTAGTGGCTAGGTTTATAAATAAGCTTATTACTAAACGCGATTAGTTAGCGTAGGAGGTATACCATCTGCTTCTTAACATTTCCCTTTATAAAGGCTTTAGGAATATAGTAACTTTCAACTACCGCTAAGAGGACGATTAAAGCGCTATATATAAGCTTAAGGATAGCTAACTAGGAGGGTATAGACTATCTAATTATAAGAAATATAAGCGCCGCCTAGATTGTGACGGGCTTGTATAACTGCTTCTAAACCAAAGCTTATAGATTGCTACTATACAAGAATACTAAGCTGAGGAGAAAAAGAAGTCTATTAGAGACTGGCAAGATACAAAAGGTCGCTAAGGCGCTAGTAGTAAGCGAGCCAATAGCAATTTTCCATCCCGGGGATGGAAAATCCTAATTGGTTAGCTCTATAAGTAGTGCTGGCAGAATTTAGCAGAATTTGGCAGATTGCCTAGAAAGCGGCAAATTGCCCTAGAAATGGCAATGTAGCAGATAACGTGCTCTAATACCGTTATATTACCCCCCCCCCTTTCTAAAAAAACCTACCCTTAGGCTTTATCCAAGTTCTTTATTATTATTTAGATTATTATAGTTATCTAACCCCTCTTTCTAGCATTCAATCTAGGTATCTAGTTTACGTAGTAGTCCAGGGAGGTCTGGGTGGGTTAGGTAGAAATCTCGCAGCTTATAGAGAGAGTACTTAAAATTAGAAGCAGGGTACCATTCTAGGATTTTATTATAACCTACCTAGCTCGCACGGTATTTTAAGGTACTACAGTCCTTCCTAACTGCTAAGATCTCTTTAACTTCCTATTCCTTATCCTTTACAATCTAAATTGGCGGTGGGGGGTTATTATACTATCTAGGCAACGGGTTGTCCGCGGCCTTTTATAGTTAGTTTAAAAAGAAAACAGAGTAAATCTTTATTAACTCTAGTAGCTTAGCCCTAAAAGAGTGCCCTACCTCCTTAAGAATCTTATAGGGGCCAGCTATTTAATAGTCTAGTTTATGGCTCAGCCTCTGGGTCTTCTAGTCTTTTATTAACACCTATACCTTATCTCCTGCTTAGAAGTCTACCTCGCGGCAATATTAGTTTACGTCAGCCTCTTTCTTCTCTTGTGCCCTTTTTATTATTACTTAGGCAGTCTCCTAGGCTCTATATATTCTCTTAGTAAATATCTAGGCCTCTTTATAGCTAAGGCGTTTATAGGCCGTTATAGGTCCTATAGGTCTATCCCAATTAAAAAATGTTTATAGCTTATATCTATAAAGTAACTTAAATGGCTATATTCCTATACTATTATAAGGGAGCGTAAGCTATGCGTAGTCTATTATAGGTAGCAGTTCCGACTAGTTATCCTAGTAGTAGTTAATAAAGGGGCAAAGTCGCTAGTCGAGGTATTAGTTTATAATCTTGGTTTAGCTATTAGTCTAAGGGTAGAACATAGTAAAGAGTTTAATCTAAATTCTAAAAATACGGTAGAATTCGTCCTAGAAGTCTAATCTAAATTAGGGTCTATAGTTAGAAATAATTAACTTAGGAGCGCCATAGATCTAGTAGATGTTGTCAATATATATACGGGCCATATTCTTTATAGTTATAGTCTTAAAGCAAGGGAGGGAAATAGCTTACTTACTTAGTTGGTTAACTACTACAAAGGCTATATTATAGCCGTGTTTGTCCTTTAGGAATAATTTAAAGTCTATTATAATATATTGCTAGAGGCGTTTAGGAATTAGCAGTAGTTATAGCCATCCAGAAATCCAATCCCTAGGGGTATTTACACGTTTACAAGTATAATAGTTTCTAATAAATCGTTCTATATTAGATATAAGCCCTCGCCAACAGTAACAAGATGCTAGTAGTTAGTGGGTTTTATCTTAACTAGGGTGCGCTATAAAGACTTAACAGTGGGCTTTATGGATTAGCTCTATTTATAGGTTATTAACATCTAGCACTATAAGCCATTCTTAGTATAAGAGTAGTCCGTCTTCTATTTATAAATTAGGGTTACCTTTTATAGCTTAGTCGCGAAGGGTTTTTAGGGATTTAGCTATGCGGTTTATAATTAAAATATAATTAATTAGTCCGATTAGTTTATCTAGAATCTCTCCTTCTAAGAGTGCTAGCTTATTCTGTTTAGAGCTTAGTTCCCTAAGAATCTATAGATTAAGCTATTTGGGATAGAGGAGGGCACATATCTAGTGCTAAGCCTTTAGCTTATCTTATAGCTCCACATCCTATTCTCTCTAGGTTAAGGCATTAGCCTTAGCATTTTATTTACTAGGGCGGTATATAATTATAAAGAAGAATTAGGAGAGTATTTTGGCCTATTAGGCCTATTAATCGGTAAGCTGCTTTATTATTATAAAATACTTAAGGGCTTTATAATTAGTATAGACCTTAATCTAAGAGTCTACGCTTTTAAGCTCCGCATGCTACTGGAATAACAATTATATAATAGCCAGCATTTCCTTATTATGCACCTTATAGTTATACTTAGCTAGGGCTATTATTTTTTTAAAAAAAATGCAATAGGGTACCACTTACTATCTAGGTATAGCTATAAGAGAACCCCTACTACTAGTCTATTAGATGCGTCCATTTCCAGTATTAATTCTAGGTCTAGGTTATAGTAACAGAGAACTAGGGAGGAGATAAGTCAGTTCTTTAATTCCTTAAAGGCTTCTCTATAGCTATTATTAAAAATAAAAGGCGTATTATTTCTAGTTAGTTATATAAGAGGCTTATCCATAACCCTATAATTATAGATAAACTAATAGTAGAAATTATAAAAGCTAGAAAAGGACTAAATACCCTTTATAGTATAAGGGGGTTTCTAGTTATAGATTGCCTTAACCTTCTTAGGGTTAACTTTAATTCCTTTTATACTAATAATAAACCCAAGATACTTTATGCGTTTTACTCTAAACTCGCATTTCTTAATATTAACTTATAGGCCTATATTCTACAGCCTCTCTAAAACCTTCTTAACGTAAGCTTAGTGCTTAAGCTTATTATCTAAGTATATAAGAATATTATTATTATTCATTGCTTAACGTCCGATTCGGATCCCTGTTGGGCCCACGCGGACTACTCCTTATATACATGTGGGGAGAAAACTCTATTTGAGAAAACCCCGTGATCCGTCTCCCCGCCTTTTGGGGCTCGCTTGCGAGTCGCCTGCGAGTCACCAGTGGTGCTCTACTACCTTACTTTTTGACCTCCTTGGGAACCACTGCTGCCGTAACAAACCTACGGACGCGCTATATATAAGAATATTATCTAGATATGCCGTGCAGAACTTATTAAGGTAATTAAACAGGACATTATTTATATAATATTGGTATATAGCTAGCCCATTTATTAATCTAAAAGGAAGGACTTTATATTTATAAGAACCGTAGTGGGTATAGAATATATTAGGTCTTCTAATACAAGGTCTATCCTAATTTAGTAGAAAGCCTAACAGACATTAAGCTTAGTAAAGATTTTAGCTTAACTTAGACGTATAAGGGTCTTATTAATTAGGGAAAGAGGGTAACAATCTTTTTAAGTAATGGTATTTAGTTTCTAATAGTTAATATGGAAATAAAGGCCTTTATTAGGCTTCTTTATAAACAAAATAGGGGAAGTAATGTAAGCTTTTGCAGTGTGAGGATTAAATAAGCAACTTGATTCTAAATCTATGGAAATTAAGTGAACTAAATACATGAAAGTAGACCCCGAACTCCGAAGTCTATGACTCAATATTTGACCGTATCCGAGACATACAAGGGTAGGGTCGATCCTGTCTCGGAGCCCCTCGGGCGACGATCTTGGGTCTCAGCGTAGTGCTAGTAAACTGTTACAAGTAAAAGGGGCCTAACTTAGCTTAATAAAACCTTTATAGAGGTTATTAATTAAGTACTACTTTATTACTTTTAGTTCCTTTATAGTTTGCTAGTAAATGGGGCTATAGCCTAAAGAGTTGTCGGCCTCTATTTAAATCTTATAATTATAGGTTTAGTAAGGGGGTAGTATATTTAAAGCTGCTTTTAAGAACGTGTCTTTATAGTTTAAGAGGTAAGTAGGGAGGAGGTACTTTACTAGTTTCTTATTAGTTTCCTCCACTAGCCCTTCCTCCTTCTTGGCGATAATCTAGTTAATTTTATATAAGCTAGTAGTAAAGACTTTATTATCCTTCTAATATATATTAAAGTAGAAACCTATAGCACTAATTACCGCGATATCTACTATAGGGGTATTATATAATAATAGGGGTGTTTATAGTCTTAGGGGTTTTTAATATATTAGCGTTATTCTTACTCCTTTTAGGTCTTATTATATCTTCTAAAAACTATCCTTTATATCCTATTAGTATATCCTCTTCTATATTAGCCGGATCTCTGCAATTTAGAAGTTATCTATATTACTATCAATTCCACTTCTATAAGTAGAGTCCTTCTTAACTGTAGCGCTTTAGGGGAGTATTATTATTGGTATAGAGTTCCTACCGGCCTTGCGGCGGGCATCCTCCTAGGCAAAGGCTAGATTGCGGTCCCTAATATCCTATTAATAAATAACGTTAGCCTTCGCGGCTAATATCTTATAGTTAGTTTAAATTTCTCTAATAAAAGAGGGTGATTTTAGTCTATTCTCCGGCCAGACGAACTGTCTTTATTATATATTCAACTAAATATTAAAGTAGGACATCCATTTTTGGCTAAGGATAATATTATAGGATCCTAGGTCTAGGATGCAAAAGGAAATACCATACTAGCGTTATCTATTAATAGAGATATACAGCTTTAAGATATAGGTAACTAGCATACCAGCTTAACTATTATAGCCTTTTACTTAAACAGGCTTCTCTAGTTAGGTAGCATTTATATTTAAGAACTTAGCAACGTTATTCGCATAAGTAGTGTTTATAAAGGTAAAGCTATTTACTCTAGTGTTAATGGGGGCAGTTATATTAACTCTATATCCATTTTAAGATACTATACATAGAACCGTAAAGTGTTTTCCACCTATTAGCTAACTTAAATTAATCTCCTTAAGATTAATAGGATACCTTAGGGGGGAGTTTTTCCCTAGGATTCCTCTTTTTTAACTTATTAGACATTTCTTCTTCCTCTATCTCCTTAATATTACCTCTATCCTTTAGCTCTAGGCAAGACAAGACAAAGTAACTATCCTTTTTATAATTAAAGCATATAACCATAGCAGGGTTAATTGGAGTACTGTGACGAGTATTGGCTAAAGGTATAGTATATGGCGGGTTAGGCGAGGCTTACGAGTAGGCAGTTATAACCGCTTTTTGTATAAGGGCGGTTGTAGTTTATCTTCTAATGCTAGTTCCCGTTAGTATAGCGGATAAGTTTTAGTCACTACAGAACCGCTTTAGTTAATTAGAATAAGCATTAATTTATTTTAGTTCTGAATCTAGCAATAAACATTAAGCTATAAGTCTTTAATAGGTTAGTAGGTTGTTTAAGGCTACTATAATCTTTTCTTATAGCCAGACCGCTAACTTATTATATAGGTCTAAACAGTAGTTCTTAAGGGGAACCTAGCCTTTGTGTAAGCTTTTACAGTGTGTAGAATTGCATGAGCGACTTGATTCTAAATCCATGGAAATTAGGCAGAATATATACATAAAAGGTGTAGGTAATAAAGGGGAAATTGATTGAGTCGGTGACCGAGTCATTGACCGAGTCGGTGAGCGTGTTGGTGAGCGAGTCAATATGCAGGCGAGTCAGTGGTGGTTTGGCAGGGTACCATAGTCGGTTACACTTTGCCTACTAGGTATAAGAACTAAGTCTAAAACTTAGTAAAGGTTTAGTTTAATTTTATTATTAGGCGGTTATAGTTATAATAGGCATCCTATACTTTATTTGGATTAATATAGATAGTAGCTAGATGCTATATTATCTTATTAACAGATATAAACCAAATAGGTAACTCGTCCTTAAACTTAGCCTAAAGGTGTTACTAGGCGTCCCTAATGGTTTAACTAAAGAGGTAGAGTATTTTAGCTTCTTTAGAGGGGAAATGGTTGTAGTTAACATGGAGCTTTCCTCGTACTTAGATCCTCTAATTCTTAAAGGTAGGGTCTATCCCATTAAATAGCGGTTAAGAGTTAGGGAGCTTAACGGATTTTAATTACTTCGCTATTATATCTGTACTACCTAGGGTATCGCATTTAGTGGAGCGAATAGGTTAACTAGGGCTCCTATTAGGGGAGATTGAGTTGTTTTATAGGGCTGCGAGGCTCCTTAGAATCTCGTCTAGAGTCTCTTACGTAGCTTTAGCTGCAAGGCAATTAGCTGCCTACTTAGCCGCAAGATTACAAATCTGCTTACGCATGCTTAGGGTGTTATTGTTATCTTTAATTTCTAATCCTAACTAGATCTCGTGTTCCTCTTAAGTAGAGGCGGGTCTTTTAGATAAACTTGCTTTAGGTACCATTATTAGCTTCTAAAGGCGCGTTAGAATTATATAGTTTGGTTCCAATTCTGGGTTTCTTTTAGGGGTGCAGGTTAAGTACAGTCTGGCCTATAAAGTAGGATATTATTAGGGCCTTCCTAGGCGTAGTAGTGTAAGTTTTATATAATACCTAAGTATAACGCGTTGACGCGTCGTTGCAGATAAAGGTCTTCTTTTAGGGTGGGATATTATTAAAGCCTTCCCAGGTAATATAGGGAGAGCTTAGTATAATATAACGGGCTTGTATAACTGCTTCTAAACCAAAGCTTGTAAATTGCTACCATATAAGAATACTAAACTAAGGAGAAGAAGAAGTCTATTAGAGACTAGTAAGATATAAAAGGGTCGCTAAGGCGCTAGTAGTAAGCGAGCTAATAGCGATTTTCTATCCCAGGGATAGAAAATTCTAATTGGTTAGCTCTACGAGTAGTGCTGGCAGAATTTGGCAGAATTTGGCAGATTGCCCAAAAAGCGGCAAATTGCCCTAGAAACGGCAATGTAGCAGGTAATATGCTCCAGCACCGTCACATAGATAGGGTAGAGGACGTCACTTTTTTTAATTTTCTACTCTATTTTAATTACTCTACTTATAAGCGTCGGCTAAGAGCAAAGCCTTAAGTTATTTACCCATAGAGGGAGTATAAGAAAGTGGCTACTTATACTAATAGATTTAGGGCCCCTAATTATATGGCTTCCTATTAGGCTTATATTAACTCTTATTAGCACCTGCTTAACTATTTCTACAATTAGAAACTAGAGGAAGGTCGCGAAACTACTAATAATATTAATAAGTTTAAGGGCGATTTTGTAGATAACCTAGAGCTATACTAGTCTTTTAAGGCCCTATATGCCCGCGTCTAAAATACTAATAGAGTTAAAATTAAGGATCCTAATAGGCTTAGTAATAAGGAGCTTAATTATAACTATAACTGGGGTACGCATCGTAGTATATACCTGCAGCTTAATAATAGGACTTATTAGTAGGAAGCACGTTTATGGCCTCTACCGTAAAGCTGCCTATCCTAAATAGCAACTCCGTCTTCCTTATAACTAGGCTAGCGTTATATTTATAACGCCATAGTTAATTACTATAGGCAGATTTAAGTGGGCCTTAGCCCCCCCTACTACAAATTAATATTAATAGAGAGGCAGAAACCGGCAAATTATATCTTATTGCTGTTCTCTTTACTACGCTCTATACTATAGCAAGGGCTAATAGTAAGCCGTTGCTATTGGCTTAAGCCGCGCCTACTAAGGTAGCTACCTTTAATATTAATAGTAGGACTATATACGATCTATTAAAGCTACTAGTAAATTACCCCTTTAAAGAATTGCCTACTGCCAGTCTTATACCTCTATAATAAGCTTTTAAGGATATTTACTATCTTATCCTTAACAAGAAATCTATAATTAGGCAAGTATATCTGGCCTAGATTAATCGCCGTCTCCGTTAAATCTACCCTATATATAACAACAACTATTTTAGAGGCTTAAACATATTACTATTAGGCAATTTCTATTAGCTTCCCCCTATAGGTTAGGCGGCCTTATATAATAATCTACCCACTAGCCTATTAGAGCTTACTAACTATATAAAGGGAGCCTAAAGGCAATTAACCAAACTACTGTCCTAGATTAAGTTATGCAGTAGGGCGGTAATAATGCTAAGAGCTCTATATTTAAGACCGCCCTTATAGAGCTATGTAGTAATTCTATAAGTAATTTAACCTAGAGGCTTTTTTTAACTAGGTATAAGTAGGGCCTACCTACTAATAAGGTTACGGGCTTTAATAATATAATTCGGCTATATAGTATACGCGCTGCTATAGGTAAATATAATACTATTCGGCTTCGCGACCTTTTACAGCCGGTAGTAGCTATTAAGTCAGTTAATACTAGTATAGATGCGTAGAAAGCTACTCCTAATTAGTGCAATACTATAGAGAATCTAGCCCTATATATTGGCGCGAAAGTAATACTAATATAGAATATCTGGGTTAAACTAGGCTCAGTAAATAGTACTACTGGTACAGTTAAAGATGTTATATAGAAGGAACACGCAGATATTAAAAATAATTAGCCCTAGTTACTACTAATTACGGTAGATGGGTATAATGGACGTACCCTATTTACTTAGCAGGATAGTAAAAAAGTTATTTCTATATTTTCCGTGCTTTATAAGTAGGAGGGTATAAAAGGCTCTTACTTACGGCATTAATTTCTAGTTACTTTAGCTTTTGCTCTTACTATATATAAAAGCCAGGACCTAATACTTAACTGGGTAGTTCTAGATATTAAGAAAAAGGATAAGACAGCTAGGCTAACTTATATAGTAATTTTATAAGTTAAGAAGCTTTTAAGGCTTATATTTAAATATAGATTTAATAAGAAACAATTTTAGTTATTTATAAATAAGACTAAAGAGGCATAATAGAAAGATTTTACATAGAGGCAGTAGCAACTACTTATAAACAACTTTTCCTAAATAGAAAATTATATACTATCTTAGAGGTAAGCGGAGAATATGGCATTTGTCTTAGTTTTTTAACTTTTAAACGGCTTAACTACGAAGTCCAATTTATCTAAATTTTAACCCCCCTATCCGTTCTACCTTTTTATTACCTTTAAAGCTGTTAGATATATATATAATAGTATATAGGGAGAATTAGCAGTATTGCCGGATTAATATTACTACTATCTGTAGTGTTAATCGATTTTTAGATTTTTTTAGATTTTTTTCTTAGGGCGGAAATATTGCTTATATAATAAGTTACGTAACCTCTAAAAATGTATATTACTTCTAAATTAACCCTACTTAGTTACTATAGTAGACCCTTTTAGTAAGATAATACCACCTAATAGTAACCAAGTATGAGGGCATAAAGAGGCTTTGGGGAAGATTTGAAGGAATAATATAAATTCTATCTAAATCTAAGGGTATATAGCTCTTGCAGAGTACAAGACGTTGCGTGAAGAAGAGAAAGGAATATAGGAAACTTGTAACTAAATATTTCATGGTCTTGGCAGCAGACGCGTAGGCACAAGCCTACGCGGATTTTAATAGGTTTTAACTAAATTCCATTACGTTAGTGGAATTTAGTGGAGACTGGTGGAAATTAATTAAGTTAGCGGAATTTAGTAGAATTCAATTAACTTGGCAGAATTTGGCAGAATTTGATTAAAGCGTCGGAATTTATCTGTCGAGTGTTTCACCAAGACATTCCTACTGTAACTGGGCTAGTCCCGTTACACCAAGACGCCTTAACTACTACTCCTTTCGCAGGCCTCCTCCCATCTATAAATAATCCCTCTTCTATACCTACTCTTCTTTTCTTTTTCCTTATAGGGAGCTAGAGTTGCTCTAATACGCCTCCTTAGTCTCCATTAAGGGATCTATTAGTTAACGTAGCGATATAGACAGTATTGGACGAGGAGACGGGCGAGAGAGAAGATAGGAAGGACGGAGGAGTCTCTAATAGGTATTAGTTAAGCAATATTAATAGTTATATTATAGCTGTCTAATCTCCTACTCGCAGACCTCTTGTCTATAAATACTCCCTCCTTTATATCTTCTTTTCTTCTTTTCCTCTTCCTTATAGAGCTAGAGGTACTCTAATACTCCTTCTTAGTCTCCCCTAAAGGATCTATTAGTTAATGTAGCAATATAGATAGTATTAAATAAGGAGATAGACAAGAGAGAAGACAGGAAGGACAGAGGAGCCTCTAGCAGGTATTAGTCGAGCAACGTTAATAGCTATATTATAGCCGCCTAATCTCTTATACTCGCAGGCCTCCTCCTATCTATAAATACTTCCTCCTCTATACCTTCTTCTTCCCTCCTCTTCTTCCTTATAGAAGCTAGAGGTTCTCTAATACGCCTCTTTAGTCTCCACTAAGGGATCTATTTGTTAACGTGTTGCGATATAGACAGTATTGGACGAGAAGATGGGTAAGAGAGAAGATAGAAAGGACGGAGGAGCCTCTAGTAGGTATTAGTCGAGCAACGTTAATAACTATATTATGGCCGCCTAATCTCCTATACTCGCAGGCCTTCTCCTATCTATAAATACTCCCTCTTCTATACCTTTTTCTCCCCTTTTCTTCTTCCTTATAGGAGCTAGAGGCAGCGGAGATTTAAATAATCCGACGGTTAATATTATTGGCCAATATTTGGTATTGGCCAATATCGCCAAATTACCCAATATTGGCCAATAATTCCTGGCATTCCCCACAACCCTAAATTTCCTTTACAATATTCATTATATATACAATAAAATGGCTTCTAATAATGAAATATTAAATTCTATACCATCTGCTAGTATGGAGAGATTAAAAGATAAAAGAAACCCTAAAATCTGGTGCTATATACGAGATCTATATAATAATAAACTAAAAAAATACTGGAATAAGCAATATATTTTATATTGCAAATACTATATAGAAAAACCATATAGCGCAAAGTGTGTTATAAATTTCCGGAATTATCTTACAAAGAAGTATAAGATTACTGTTTCTAAAACTCTGGGTATTGTTTATTAAAGTACTAAAGAAAAGCTTTAAGATCTATATATACAGCTTTGTACAAAACATAATTATATAGAGGTTGATTCTCTTATACTTAAAAACGCTCTTAATAAGGAGGCTATTACGGCTGCCCTTATTTCCCTTATTACCGTACGAAATCTTCTACTTTAACTTATTAAGTGGCCAGAGTTCTATGCATTTTGCCAGGTCCTTAATCTAGAGGTAAAGGGTTTTATTATAATAGCCCATATATAAGTAAGAAAGAGGATTAAAGAATTAATAAAAGACATTATACAAAAGAAGCTTTAGTTAGCAATATTAAGTATTTATCTTTTAGTTAATATTTAGACCTCTCCTAATCGGCATCTTCTTCTTAGAGTTTGCGCCTACTTTATTAAGCAAAACTTAAAAGGACTCTCTGGAGCTCTCCTTGCTCTTTATACAGTACAATCTTATAGTAGAGAGGATTAGTTCTTAACTCTGCTTTCTATACTAAAGGACTATATGTAACGGAACCTTGTAGCTTAGACTACGGTGGGTTCTGTTATTGGGCTGGGTATATAGGTACGACAAAAACAACAACGTAATAACAACTGGTGGAGTGGTTGCCTAACAGACTAACTCCAATTGTATTCTGAGATTCACTACAAGGAGAGAACTATCTACGGTAGGGACTGAGGTCCTTTAAATACACAACCGTACTCCTAAGAAATCCTCTCTTATACGTGAGGTATATGTTATCTGTATTAAATATAACGTCCCTTCCGTTTAATATAGTTAATACATTTAACACTACGTGACCTTGGTTACTATTTCTTATTATATAGTTTTACCGGATCTATTCTGGACTATGCCTATATTAACTAACTAGCTTCCGCCAACTCTTCTCCAAGTAGTTATAATATTATACTTAAAGCGTTTATAATACTATCTCCCTCCTCTTTATCTTCGTCCTTAAAGATTCCTAACATCTCTAAGTTGTCCACTAGAGGTGTGATGTCTGTTTAACCAGTCTAGTTAATATCCTTGCTTATTATACCTAAAGCTTCTTTTTCTCTTTTCTAGGTTAAGCGTTGCCTTCATATAGTTTCCTCTATACTGTCACTTAGTAAAGTGATAGTGATTCCTTGCTCAAGGTGCGCAAAAGAGGGGTTAGTCTATATTACGCTAGCAAGTCTTTTATCTTAATAACCCTCTTCTTGCTCTAAGTGCACTAAAGTAAACGTTTAATTGTCCTGCGACGTTCGCTCTATCTCTAACGCTAAGTATATGCGTTCTATTACTCTTAACAGTTTTTAAGTTCCCTAAGTAACTTATTATAGGGTCTTATGTTTAATCTACCGCTATAAAGCTTAATAGTAAGCTGGCCTCCGCGCTACTTAAGGTTTAACGTGCCTTAGAAGAGTCCGCACACGTCCTTAAAGCTTAACATTTAGCTTATGCTTGTCTTTAACGCCTTAAATATATCTATAAGAAGGTCCGTTCTAAGAAGTAGAAACTGGTTTAACAGGGTCTGTCTAAGCTAGGTAATAAAAGGATTGGCTCTTCTCCTATAAGGGAAATAACTCTAAGTAGCTCGGCAATTGCTCCTCTTAGGTCCCCCTTAGGTAACTCATTCTTTGGTAATCCTTCTTTATTAATATTACCTAACCTACTTTCTTCTAATACTCCTATACCTTTCCTATAGCGTTTTTTAGGTTGCTTAGTGGTTTCTAGGTAGTCTTACTATAGCCTATCTACTTTACTTTATACTACGTTTCGTTATCTATATCCTTATAACTAATAATCTTTAAAACTTGCTATTTGTCTTCCTCTTGTCCTTTATATATGTCTGCCTTATAGCCTAGTGGCTTAACATTCCCGTGTGCTGGCTCTAGCATTGCAATATACTATATAGGGTAGATTTTTATTTTGGCTGGTAGGTTTAACTTATATATAACTAATAAAATTCTTTACTTAACTTTAAAAGGTCCTAGTCTAACGTGGTCTAACTTCTTGCTTAGTTATTAACTCTTGAAATTTTTATATAGTAGCTATACTTTATCTCCCTTCTTAAGATCTGGTCCCTTAGATCTCTTAGCATTATAGTACCTTTTTATTTATTCTTATACTAGTTTAGCTATTTCTTTAAGGTCTATATAAAGATTTATTAATGTCTCCATTCTTTATTTAGCTGTGCTACTCGTCCTTTTTGCTTAATATAGCGATAATAATGTTCTTGGCTTATATCCGTAATTTGCCTTAAATGGTAATGTCCCTATTTCTTCTTATAGTGTTGCATTATATACAAACTGTATAACTGGTAATAGCAATACCCAATTATTCTATGCGTGATTAATATAGTGCCTTAGATACTACTCCAGTGTCTAGTTTAGTCTTTCCGTTTATCCGTCCGTCTGTGGATAATATGCTATAGATATTACTGCGCAAACCCCTTATTTTGCTAAAAACACTTCCTAAAATGCTGCTATAAATCTTAGATCTCTATCCAATATAACCTTATCTAGTGCTCTGTGTCTTGCAAACACTTCTTTTATATAGATTCTAGCGATATCTTCTACTAATATCTCTTTAGTGCATGCTATAAAGTATCCCTACTTTATTAGCTTATCTACTATTACTAAAATCGCGTTATAATCTTGTCCTATAATAGGATCTCTTAACTTTGGTAACTTA
>Ga0307507_10006131_pt1 | contig 18825 bp, 21 predicted proteins | sample 7_EM_MG_FD_207223 | JGI IMG/M metagenome (GOLD analysis project Ga0307507, IMG submission 207223) | Populus trichocarpa ectomycorrhiza microbial communities from riparian zone in the Pacific Northwest, United States - 7_EM | ecosystem: Host-associated > Plants > Roots > Unclassified | place... | reverse complement strand
AGATTTACTACAAGGAGAGAACTATCTACGGTAGGGACTAAGGTCCTTTAAATACACAACCATACTCCTAAGAAATCCTCTCTTGTACATAAGGTACGTGTTATACGTATTATACATAGACGTACACCGTATATACCTCGTATACTGCGTATAACATTATATAACTCGCTTACTATTCCTCGTCACATAGTTCCACCAGATCTATCCTAGACCGTACCTATATCAACCAACTAGCTTCCTCCAACTCTTCTCCAAGTAGTCGTAATATCGTACTTAAAGCGTCCGTAACAGTAATACAGCAGGGAAATGGAAAGAGACGGGCTGCTTACTAGCACCACTGCTCTTTAATGCGGTTAAGCAGACAGGTACTACTAGGTTTGTAATCCTCCTTTGCATATTCTGCTTCGTTAAACGTGTTAAGCTATTTGAGGTAGTACTTGGGCGGGTGGTCTTTATTAGCGAGAAGCTATGCCTAATTATCATTGTTATCGTCACTACTAGTATCAATGTCAGTCAAGTCTGTGCTAGAACTAGCTTCGTCAGTTTTTGAATCCGCGTATTCACTCTCCTTAGACGAAGAGTATTTGTCTGACAGGTATCGTTACATGTTGCGTTGTTGTTGGCGAATCTGTTAAAGAAAGGAGGGTTGGTGTAATGCTACTGTTAATAAATGCTTGAAGACGAGCGAGGTGGACGGTAAGCAGAACAGGCAGGTCTAGCGGGAGAAGAGAAGATGGGTAGCTATTCGTAGTCGACAAGCAAGGGCAAAGCCATCTTAAGTATGCTGGCCAGCTAAATTTAGAGGGGCCTATTTTGGCGCCTAATGGTGATAGGAGCGAAGTATGTAAGTATGCGGCGTACCTGGGGGTACCTTGGCGCTAATAAAGGCCAAGGGTGCCTTGCTCTATTTGCACCTACGCTAGGCCAATACAGGCAATCCGGACAACCTTAGTGCTTGGGCCACCAGCCGCAGGTTTTGGGGGGTTTTTGGGCAAATCGACCTTAGAAAACGGCGTCACAACCCGCCAAAAACGGCGGCCAAGTCGCCGTATGATTGTTTAAGGTAGTTATGTATAAGTTAAACCTATTAGCCAAAATAAAAATCTACCCTATATAGTATATCGCAATGCTAGAACCAGTATAAGGAGATGTTAAACCACTAGTTTATAAGGCAGACATGTATAGAGGACAAGAGGAAGATAAATAGTAAGTTTTAAAGATTATTAGTTATAAGGATGTAGATAATAAAATATAGTATAAAGTAAAGTGGATAGGCTATAGTAAGACTACCTAAGAACTACTAAGTAACCTAGAGAATACTATAGGAAAGGTATAGGAGTATTAGAAGAAAGTAGGTTAGGGAGTATTAAAAAAGGACTACTAAAGGATAAACTACCTAAGGGGGACTTAGGAGGAGCAACTGCTATATTACTTAGAACTGTTTCCTTCTCTAAAGACACTGTTCTCTTATTACCTAGCTTAAAAAGACCCTATTAAACAAGTTTTCACTCTTTAAAACAGACCTTTTTATAAACTTACTTAAGATAATAAAGACGGGCATAAGCTAAAGCACGCGCTTTAAGGGCTTAACGCTCCTTTTCCCTTACTCTCTTAGTATAAGTATAGTCCTTATCTTAAAGATAACAAATTTTACCTAAGGCGCTTAAAAGCTTGTTATTAAGCTTTATAGCAGCAGATTAAATATAAAACCTTAAGGGAATTTAATAAGGGAATTTAAAGACTATTAAGAGTTATAGGACGCGTACACTTAGTGTTAGAGATAGAGCGAACATTATAGGATAATTAAACGTTTACTCTAGTGTATTCTAAATAAGAGGAGGGTTGCTAAAATAAAGGACTTGCTAACGTAATATAAACCAGCCCCTCTTTTATATAATAAGAATATAAAGACAGCATAATCTTACTAAGTAATAGTATTGCGGTAATAGTATAAGAACAATAAGCTGTAGAAGAAGAGGCTAAGGGTTTAGAAACCTTAGAAGGTATAATAAGGATATTAACTAGATTAATTAAACGGATATTATACCTCTAGTAGATAACTTAAAGATATTAGGAATCTTTAAGGACAAAGATAAAGAGGAGGGAGATGGTGTTATAGATGCTTTAAGTACAATGTTATAACTACTTAGAGAGGAGTTAGAGGAAGCTAGTTAGTTAATATAGGTATAGTCTAGGATAAATCTGGTAGAACCATGTAACAAAGAATGGTAGCTAAGGTTATATAATATAATCTATATAATTTGTGTAATCTATATAATCTATAGAACAGAGCAGATAGAGTATATATACTTTATAGAGTAAAGGGATTTCTTAGGCGTATAGTTGTGTATTTAAAGGACCACAGTTCCTACCCAGATAGTTCTCTCTTTATAGTAAATCTTAGAATACAATTAGAGTTAATCTGTTGGGCAACCACTCCACCAGTTGTTATTACGTTGTTAACTAGTCGTTTATACCTACATACCCAGCCCATTAACGAGCCCACCGTAGTTCTTGCTACAAGGTTCCGTTATACATATGCTTTTAACAATGCGTTTTTTAACTTTAATAAAATTAATATTAGGACTGAGCGATAGCCGTATAATAAAATTCATACCATTTAAAAGCCCTAAGTCTTAAAAAAAAAGTGACTTTATGTAGTAATAATAACGTATTATATAAATAAATAAATTAGATATCCGCAATCTCCATTTTATGGATTTTGCTTATGCTTTTAACAAAACTCGCTAAACGCCCTTAGACGTGATTTTGCAATTTGGAAGACGGCGTAGGTTATTCCGACGCTAGCTAAAAAATCACGTCTGAGCTCGCTGAGGTAAATAAATTTTACCGTTGCCAACACTAGGAATCTTTGTCCCATTTTGGAATAGCCTACTGCAAACACTGCAAAATCCAGGCACACCAACACGCGATCTGACCGCCTTTAAGATCAAGAGTCCCAGACATCTTTTTCCCCAGCAATTGCCCGCCATGGACCGCATCTCAGACTACTCAAGCTACGCCATCGCTCTAGCCGCCCTCATCCCCCTCCTCCTGTTCCTCCTGTTCCTCCGCCCCGACCCTGAAGTCCCGGTCCCGTACACCGTCCCTCCGCCGCCAGAATGCCATCCCGACTGGAAAGGAGAGATTCTCGACTCGCCGTCCTTGAATGTATGCCTCTCCCCCCTCTCAGATAGCGCTCCTGGCTAACCGCAAGTGTGAAACGGAAAGATTCCCGGCTCCTCGGACATCCAATGCTACTGCCCGGCCACGGGAGCGTCGCTGGGCCGGATCACGCCAGCCACGGAAGCTGATATCGACAAAGCTGTGATGCGCGCAAAGGAGGCGCAGGTCGAGTGGGCCAAGACGACGTTCGCGCAGCGGCGGAAGGTGCTCAGGACAATGCTCAAGTGCGTCTCCTCGTGGCCCCACCTGCCATTCCCCCAACCAAGTCTCAGTCAGCTGTACGGGCAAGAAAAGTAATTGTGAACGTTGCGGTGTTCTAGGTTCGTGCTGGAGAACCAGGAGATGATCGCGCGGGCCGCGTGTCTGGACTCGGGCAAAACGCGCATCGATGCCAGTTTCGGCGAGATTCTGGTTACGGCGGAGAAGCTGAAGTGGACGATTGATCATGGAGAGGAGGCGCTGAAGCCGGAGCGGCGGCCGACGAACTTCCTCATGATGTATAAGGTTAATGAGGTTAGATGGGAGCCGCTGGGAGTGGTGGCGGCTTGCGTGAGCTGGAAGTATGTTTTGCCTAGTTTCTCTCTATTGCTATCTATTTGCAGACAATGCTAACGCTACTCTAGCTATCCTGTAAGCCCTCTTACCCTTCCCATCATCCCCACTACCTCCATACAACCATCTTACAACCTTCCTACAACTACTCCACCACTCCCTCAAACCAAACACATATTAACCCCCCTAGTTCCACAACCTCCTGGGCCCGATAATATCCTCCCTCTTCGCCGGCAACGCCATCGTCCTCAAAGGCTCCGAAAGCACCGCCTGGTCCCAATGCTACTTCACCTCGATCGCGCAATCCGCCCTCCGCGCCTGCGGGCACCCTTCCTCCCTAATCCAGCCCCTAACCTGCTGGCCCACCACCGCCAACCACCTAACCTCGCACCCCGGAATCGCGCACCTCACCTTTATCGGCTCGCGGCCCGTCGCCCACGCCGTCGCCGCGTCCGCCGCCAAAGCCCTGACCCCGCTGTGCCTGGAACTCGGCGGTAAAGACGCCGCGCTGGTGCTCGACGACCTGCCCGCCAGCGACCTCCCGCGCGTCGTCAGCATCCTCCTCCGCGGCACCTTCCAAGCCGCAGGCCAAAACTGCATCGGCATCGAGCGCATCATCGCCCTCCCGCGCATCTACCCCCAGCTGCTCGCGCAACTCACCCCCCGCGTCCGCGCCCTGCGGCCCGGCTCCGCGCTCGACAGCCCCCCAGACCACAGCATCGACGTCGGCGCGTGCGTGTCGGCAACCGGCTTCGACGGGCTGGAAGAGCTGATCGCGGAAGCGGTGTCGCAAGGCGCGCGGCTGCTGGCGGGCGGGACGCGGCTCGCGCACCCGCGCTGGCCGCGCGGGCACTACTTCGCGCCGACGCTGCTGGCGGACGTGACGCCGGAGATGCGCATCGCGCGCGCGGAGCTGTTCGCGCCTGTCATGCTCGCCCTGCGCGCCGAGTCGCTCCCCGCCGCCGTCGACATCGCCAACGGGACCCCCTACGCGCTCGGCGCGTCCGTCTTCGGGTCTGACCCCGTGGCTCTCGAGACCGTCGTGCGTGATGTCCGGGCGGGAATGGTCGCCGTTAATGATTTCGCCGTCTACTATGCGGTGCAGTTGCCGTTTGGCGGGTTGAAGGGGAGTGGGTATGGGCGCTTTGCGGGGGAGGAGGGGCTGAGGGCGGTTTGTAACACGAAGGCGGTCTGTAGGGATCGTTGGCCGTGGGCGGTCAAGACGGCGATTCCGAAGCCGTTGGATTTGCCGTTGGGTGAGGAGCGCAGGGCGTGGGAGGTTGCAAGTGGAGTGGTGGAGTTGGGGTATGGGGATTTGAGGGGAAGGGTGGTGGGGTTGAGGAGGGTGGTGGGGTTGTGAGGTTGTGTGTTTGCGTGAAGGAAGGGAAATGAGGAGGGTAAGAGGTTGAGAACTGGGGGCGCGGGCGTGGGCGCGGGCGCGGAGTGCGGGTGCTGGAGCCAGCCGGCATAGTGGGCGGGGTCGATGTGGGGTTGGTGGACGGGGCGGGGATGGGGGGCGATGGTGAATAGGGAAGCTGCAGGCTGGCGTCTGGATGTTGGATTCTGAGGGCTGGAGTCTGGGGAAGGAAAAGCCTGATGGATGATAATGCTAATAATAATATACGGCTAACAACTCCAGTAATCTATTTATCTCGCAGATTCTAGAGAGCTACTTAAGTCTAATCTCAAACGACACGCTTTCCTACCACAACGACGGTCTAAGGAAAGACGGCAGAGAGATTCGCGCAACACCGAGCAAGCAAACGCCAAACCGGAAGAACGGTGAGTGAGCGCCAGAGCTTGAAAGTCGTTATGTGCAGTGGAGCGGATGGTAGCACGAGCAGGGAGTACGAAGAATTACAAAGACTACTGCTTAACGGGCCAAGTTTGCCGGCGGCTGCGTGGGCGGGCCTTCAGGGGTCACGTAGGCCTGGTGGGCGCGAGTTAGCACTGCAGAAAATAGGCAGAGACGAAAGGATGAGGATACCTTTGTCATGCCGCCGTCGACAACAAAGTCAGTGCCGTTGACGAAGCTGCTCTCGTCACTGGCGAGGAAGAGCACGGCCTGGGCTTGCTCAATGGCTTCGCCGAAGCGGCCGGTGGGGAAGTGGATCTCGCGACGATGGCGCTTGGCCGCGTCGTCTCCGAGCCAATCTTGAAGAAGGGGCGTGCTGGGAAAATTTAGAATAGAGTCCGCGCTTGAGAATTATGCGGGGAATGGTGCGGCTCAGGGATTAAGGGACGTGGGTTGTGGGTAGCTGCGGTGGAGTTGGGACGTACTTTAGTGGCGCCGGGCACAATGCGTTGAACCTGAATCCCTCTCGTGCATGCACAATGGCGAGTTCTCGGGTCATGGCCAGTACCGCGCCCTTGCTTGCTGTGTATGCGAGCTGGGGAGTTGCGCTTCCCACAAGAGCTACTACGCTCGCAGTGTTGATGATGCTGCCTTTCTTCTTCCCGAACTTTCTCATGCTCAGCACAGCATGCTTGCTGCCGTACCAAACACCCTTGACGTTGATATTATGCGTCAAGTCCCAGATCCTGTCTGGGGTATCAACAGCATCTGCGTCGTTAGCATGCATGATTCCGGCGTTGTTGAAAATGACATCGACGCCGCCCCAGGAATCGACGTGGGAGACCATTGCGGCGACGTCGGTTTCTTTCGAAACGTCGCAGATGATGGTATCTACCTTTTCAGCATGAGGAACCAGTTCTCTGACTTTGGTAATGGCATGCTCGAGTGCAGGCCCGGATATGTCGGCCATAAGGACACGGGCGCCTTCACGAGCGAAGAGGATGCAGGTCTCTAGGCCGATGCCGCTATGTGGGTTATTGAGAAGTTTTGGAGGCAAATGATAATGGGAGATGATACGAAAGTAAGAAGCAGACCAATTGACTCTAGGGAACCTGGTAAATATAAATATAAAGCTGAACGATAAGAAAAGAGCTATTGTCATGTTGGGGGTTGGTACAATTGTGAGTCAACTTAGAACATCATGTAAAGAGAGTGCGGACGATAACGTAGCATGTCAATAGACGGGTAAATTTCATATAGAGGATGATTCTCAAGACCTAGGAGTAGTGATAGGATGAAATGTAAATGTTCAGCCTACCCTGCTGCTCCGGTAACAATGGTATTCTTGCCACCCAGTCGACCACGTGAGAAAATATCGCTGCCCATGTTGAATGATAGCAGCAGTAATTCAGTATAAGTTTATACGGATGGCTCTCTCTGTTGGATGCTGCCTCGAGTCAGATGCAATTCCAAGGAGAAAAGGGCCAAAAAGATTTGCGGTTGTTGAAATCATGACAAGCGTCAACGCAGGTAATAGCCGTCAGATGAGCGAGGGTCCGGCGGTCCTTGCATAACCGCAAGAGAAAATGCGATTGCGATGAACAAAGAAAACCTACAGACGACAATAGCAGCAAGACTTCTTCAGACTACTACAGAGGCATAAAGAGGAGGTTTACAGAGAGCGAGTTGTTGAGTTGAAAGAGAAAGAGAGAGAGAAGACTATACGGAATGATTCGGTGACAGGAGCCCGATTATCGGCCAGTCGAGATTGCTGTTAGATAAGAGGCCAAGCTAGTGGCAGACAACTAGCCCACCGTTGCCACCTGGCTAGTCCCTATTGTTGTGCTGCTTACTAGTCTGGCCATGACTCTGGATGCCATTGAATGAATGCTGAGGCTTTTGTACACTGTAACATCACGCGCCCTGTCTATCGGACCCTCGAGTCCGATTTCGATTCGACACCGCATCCTATGACGTCTGTGGAGGGGTGCGATAGTGTTGCAGAGGGGAAGAGAGAGATCCTTTCACTCTTCGGGCGGCTTCGAGTGAATGTCTCTATAGAAAAATAGCCTGGATAGAAGTTTAGTTGGCAGAGGCAACGAGAGCGATTTATGTAGCACAAAGCACAATATTCGCCGAGATGCAAGATGATGCGGCGCACGCAGGCTTCCCCATGTCCACCCCCAGCCTCAGCGGGCCTGCTCTACCCTCATTCGCCAAAGCTCACTCAACTTGCAGGAACCACCCATATCAGCGGCTTTGCCCTTGTCCCGCAAGCCTGCTCCACCCGGGCCTATTGAAAACTACTCAGTTACTGTCCCGACCTCAATTCAATTCCAACTTCTCTTCCTTCCCTCCTCCCCCACCAGCCCCGTCATGGCCGACCAGAACCTCCCTGAGGTCGCCGTCGAGACCCTCCCCGAGCTCCTCAAAGACGACAGGGCGGTCAAGGTGGCGGGCGTCGACGTCGATGGCATCCTGCGAGGCAAGCTGATGGCGAAGAAGAAGTTCCTGTCCATCGCGCGCGAGGGCTTCGGCTTCTGCTCCGTCGTCTTCGGCTGGGACATGCACGACCAGACCTACTTCCGCGAGCTCAAGATCAGCAACAAGGAGAACGGCTACCGCGACGTCATTGCCGTGCCCGACCTCTCTTCTTTTCGCAGGATCCCCTGGGAGAACAACGTGCCCTTCTTCCTCGTCAGCTTCCTCGACCCGGACACCCACGCCTCGCTGAGCGCGTGCCCGCGCTCGCTGCTGAAGCGCGCCGTCGACAAGTTGGCCGAGAATGGCATGGCTGCTATGGCTGGAGGTAAGCTGCTATATAGAGACGATGGTTTCTCACGGAGGACGGCCCGGGTGATGGGTGGTACGATTGCGATGCCAGCAGCTAATTGTGCCACTCCATCTTCTTAGCTGAATACGAGTTTTACCAGTTCAGAGCGCCACAGACCCATGACGGCCCCGAACGGAATTCCTCCTCCACCGCCTCGTTTTTGCGAGACAATCCCGTCAATTCACTTCCGTCCCTCACTGAAGGCATGTTTGGATATAGCTTGACACGGCCGGTGCATAACCAGGAGTACTATTATAGCATATTCGACACTTGCGCGCAGTTTAGATGCGGTATAGAAGGATGGCATACGGAGAGTGGGCCGGGTGTGTTCGAGGCTGTGAGCGGGAGATCGCAAGTCCCGAGATCTAAATGCTGACGGTATTTTCAGGCACTCGAATTCGGCGAGATAACGCAAATGGCAGACAAGGCAGCACTATTCAAGTCAGTCCATCCTGTTTCTCGAAACTGTAACATACTGGTTGACTGTTGGCGCAGGCTAGTTGTCAAATCTTTAGGTAGCAAATTCGGCATCACACCCTGCTTCATGGCGAAACCGCGGCAGGGGCTTCCAGGGAATTCAGGCCACATGCACGTCTCGCTCGTTGATAAGTCCGGCAAAAACCTCTTCTACCGGGAAGAAGAGGACAAAAAGCATGAATGGCAGGATCTCCGCCATCTTTCCGATATGGGCCGGCATTTCCTTGCTGGTCTCGTGGATGGATTAGCTGACATCATGCCGATTGTTGCGCCAAATATCAACTCGTATAAGCGGCTGGTGGAGAATTTCTGGGCGCCCGTGACGGTCTCGTGGGGTTTGGAGCATCGTGCTGCTTCGATTCGATTGATTAGTCCGCCAACTTCAAGTCCGAAAGCCACGAGGTTTGAAGTCAGAGTGCCTGGAGCGGACGCAAATCCTCATTTTGTGCTTGCTGCTATCCTAGCATTGGGTTGGAGAGGTATTGAGAAGAAGATGGAAATCAGTATACCCCCTCTAGGCAAAGGAGAAGATGTGGGAGGAGCCGCCGATAAAGGTGAGAGACTTGCGAAGTCGTTGAAGGAGGCAACCGAGAGGTTTATGAGGAAGGGGAGTGTTGCTCGAGAGGCGTTTGGAGATGAGTTCGTGGATCACTTCGGTGGGACAAGGCAGCACGAGATCAGATTATGGGATGAGGCCGTTACGGATTGGTAGGTTGAATATATTCATAAACTTGACTCTGACTAACAGCTATCAGGGAAGTGAGACGTTATATCGAAACAGTTTAAGCAAACGACTTTCCTAGGTCTCAATGCATCATGGGCATTTCACCCGAGATGAGTGTAGAACCACATGTATAGAAGTTAGAAAAGACAATTATGACCAGAATACCCATAACAGCATCAAACTAACCCTTTAAAGTGTTATTAGGTCACTCCAGATGATATCTCCAGATACATTAAAGCTTCAATTGGTTATCGCTGCTCAATTAATACATATGCTTAATGCTCCAAGGTCTCCCATACCTCCAATATAACTTAGTAGTAAAGAGGCAGAAAAGATTTATGTAGAATATCGAAAGCCTACCAAAGCCCTGAAACAAAGCTATACAACACTAGCCATCTAGCTGCAATGCCTCGCACCTTGTGGTGTTTTATTTTCCAGTTCCCCATACTTTCCCTTCGGAACAAAACTCCCGATTGCCCCTCCATAGTAATGACGTCACGTGGAAATACCCCGCCAAACCCACAAATTTAATGCGCATGAACCAACCCCTCAATCCCTTTCGGCATGCGCTGCTGTTTCAGAAGCCTCCACATCTCGCCACTCCTCCGCACTCCATATCGAACCCCAATTCTTTCCCGAAATCCGCCAATTGCTCCAATTACTCGAATAACTCAAGCTCGAAAGCTCGCAACCATGTCGACCGAATCTACCCAGTCAAAAGCCTGTTAGTAATTGCATGAGAGAGCTGAGGGAGCGCGAAACTGATCAATCGAATACAGGCTGCAGCCTCCCGGCCGTCGTGTCCGAGGGCTACGAGCCCAAGGGCGAATACATCACCGTCGATGGCATGAAGACCTGTACGCCTCCCAAATTCCCCTCACCATCCCCACACAAACACTCATTCCACTACCTCCTCATATTCATTCCGTCGAGCAAGGCAAGATGATAACCCTCCAACTCTACAGACGCCACCGGCCCCTCCACCGCCACGCGTGCAATCCTCATAATCTACGACATCTTCGGCTTCTTCCCGCAGACCATCCAAGGCGCCGACATCCTCGCCCACAGCGACAAGGAGCACCCGTACCGCGTCTTCATGCCAGACTTCTTCGAGGGCCAGCCGGCCGACGTCAGCTGGTACCCGCCGGACAACGAGGAGAAGGGCAAGAAGCTGGGCGAGTTCTTCCAGACCAAAGCCGCGCCGCCGAAGACGCTGCCGCGCGTCCCGAAGGTCGTGCAGGAGATTTCGGCCAAGGAGAGCAAGCTCGAGAAGTGGGGCGTTGTTGGCTTTTGCTGGGGCGGGAAGGTGAGTGCTTGTCTCGTGTCCTGGCCAGCTTCTGGCTACCCTTTACCTGTTGTCTGAAGCCACCAAATGGGTGGAAGGGCTGAAGGGATCGATTGAGCGTATTTTGCTAACTCGCCGCTGCCCGGCCTCTAGATCGTGAACCTGTCCTCCCAGGAGGGCACTGTCTTCAAAGCCGCCGCCGCCTGCCACCCGGCCATGGTCGCGGCCGCTGACGCGCCGGGCGTTACGATCCCGTATGCCATGCTGCCCAGCAAGGACGAGGATATGGCCGAAGTCGAGAAGTGGCAGAAGGGGCTCAAGGTCCCGAATATTGTCGAGCACTTTCCGGATCAGCTCCACGGCTGGATGGCTGCAAGGTGAGTCGAAGTCAGATTCATGTTCCTCGAACCAAACCCCTCCCTTTCACCCACGTCTACTGTCTACAGTTTGCCAAGCCGGATGGGATGAGGGAAGAGGTGGTAGGGCAAGGATAATGCTAATGTGGTGATTTGTGCAGATCAGACCTTGAGGATCCGAAAGTCAAGGCCGAGTACGAGCGCGGCTACCAGACTCTGCTCAACTTCTTCCACGAGCACTTGTAAGTGCACCTATTAGCCTCTAGTATACAGAAGGGGACATTTAGTATGGAGAGAGCCGCAATACCAAGATGAGACGAAGCAGCGTCGACATGAACATAAATGCAGAAAAGGGGGCTAAGTGGGACTTTTTATCAGGCACACAGAAAACTCGAAGTCTAAGATTTAGTTTCTCTGAGGTGTGAAACAATTGCACTAGATGGAGGCCGAGGTGGATGCGAGTATATGCCCAAGGGTGCGCGGCCTAAGACTGACGTTTCTGCTTCCATCATTGATGAGAATGTCTAATCCTATCCCTAAAAGTAAATACATCAAAATATGTTAGTCTTGGTCATGAAACCATCCCACTTCTACACGCCGCGAATGCTTTATCCATCCACCCAAAACATCAACCATGCCTCCCCTCTGCTAAGCATCCAACTTCAACCGCTCAAGCAACCTATCAATCTTCCCAAGCAAAATCTGATAATTAATCGCATCCTGCGCAACCTCGTCGCCCGCAAGCTCGCCATCCAGCGTGCGCACCGCGCCGCCCAGCATGTCCGGCGCATAGGCGTCCGGCTCGTCCTTGGGCGGCGAGCCGGACGAGACGTCGACGCCTTCGTCCCCCCGGAGAGACGGGGCAGTGAAGAAGCGGTCCGAGGCGTGCATGGGCTGGCCGGTGCCGTCGTCAGCATCTTCGTCCATCATTTCGTCGATGCCAGAGTCTTCGAAGCGCAGGCGGAAGCGCTCGGAGAGGTAGTAGCGGATGCTGTTTTTGGTCTGTTAGCAGGGTTCGAAGCTCGACATATTATGGCTGTTGAAGTTCAAAAGAGACAGTGACGATCTCCACCATGACCACCAAAACAAGGTGATGTGTCGGTTTCAGGGTTTTAGGGATGAAAGAAGGGAAATGGAAGGAGAAACTAACTCATCGATCAGCTCAACGGTATCCGTCTCCTGCCTCCCAACAATCCTCGCCGCGCTCTCCCTAACCAGCTCCGCAAACTCCTCTTCGTCAATATACCGCTCGAGCCTGTACGCGATATACCTTGCGCCAAACTCCTCCAGCCGATGCACCCGCGTGTCCCACCCAGCCCGCACGACCTCGTACACGTCCAGCACGTCCTCGGCGTCCGTCTCCCCGCGCGGATTGACCGCCTCGACCGCGCTGGTGGACCCGTTGCCCAGCGTGCTGATGATGACGGCGGCGCGCTGCTTCAGCTTCTCGATAAAGAGCGCGTCGGCGGCGAAGAGCACCTCGATCGCGATGTCGAGCCCGAAGTCTGCGCGCTCCGTGTACAGGAACGTGAGCACGACTTCCAGCACCGCGGGCGTGCAGTCCAGCGTGATGATCTGCAGGTGCGGCGTTGGCTGCGCTTCGCGGAAGGCGGACGAGAACATGGTTAGGAAGTACTCGGAGCGTAGCAGCATTGCGCGGTGCGCGGGGTAGAGGGTCGATTTGCGTGGGGCACGGTGACGGGAGGGGGAGCGTGATTTCGCGAGGGGCCCGATTGGGATACCGTTGAGGGGACCGGGGGTGCTGCGAACGGTGGGTTCAGCGGGTGCGTCGTCGTCGTCGTCATCGGTGGGCTCATCGTCGGCGCGGAGGAGCACGTCGGCGAATATGCCGTTGTTGCGGTCCCAGCATACTCTGTTAGCTTTGTCGGTGTCAATGGTTACATTGTTTGCGAGGATATTGTCTTGGAACCAAGTGTTGAGTTGGTCTCGGCCGCGGTTGACTTCTTCGTTGCGTCGCTGGCGGGTAAGTCGCCTGTCTCCGCCTTCCAATATGCTTTCAAAGAGACGGTCAATCTCTAGCTGTCTGCTGATCTTGTCGATGCCCGTAAGTATGGCTTGTTCCTCCTCGCCACCACCTAGGTCTGCTGAGACCTCTGAGAGGTACAGGTGTCGCAGTGCGATTTCGAAGGACTGAATAGGTATATTGTTCGAAAGTTTCCATGATGTCATCTCTGGCGCTGCAGCCAGCTTCTTTGCGAAGTATGGAGACCGTACGGAGAGCAGGAACTTGTGTAGGTGGAAGACCTCGCTGGATGTCATAAGAGTGATGTCTCCGGTCTTGGGGTGTTCCAGCGTTAATAATGACGTTATGTGCGCCGCGAGAGGCTGTAGAGGATCTGTCGATTTGGCATAGTCGTATGAGAGGAGGAGGTTGCGTATGCGGTCGTTGAGGGCGTTATAGAGGCAACGTTCGCCTTGGAAGGTATCTCGTTCGCACAACGCGCTGGATTCAAGGAGTAACTGAACGACTTCGTAATGCCCGCAAAGGCTAGCCTTGTGGGAGTAGACATTAGCATGAGTTCTGAAAGATTTAGGCCAGCAGTAATTTCGGGATGTCATGCTTTGTAATTCCAACATAGTATCCTCGCAGCGCTCTCAGGAAAGATAGAGAAAAATGTGTTTACCAGAATTAGAGGCGTATAATCAAACTTATCCCTCGCATTTATATTGACACCCTCTGTAATCTTCTCTTGGCAGACCTTCAAATCTCCTCTTCGACATGCCTCACAGAATATTCTGAAGCTCTCGCTGAGGTCGAGCGGATTATCTTCTTTCAGTTTTCCAGCAGAGATGGCCTGTGCTTCGGCGTGAAGGGCGGCTTCAATCTCATGCTTCTTTAACACCATGCTGGCGGATAAGAGGGTGAATTAAAAACGAGAGGAGGGAGAAATGGTAGTGAGTGGGCAATTAATGATGTTGGAGTGGCGTAGGACTTAGCGGCGATAAGTTGTTGGCGGTGAAATCTTATCAATCACGTGTATTTGCTGGTCGCGATGTCAAAATGTAGCTCGTGCGGTTGCTTAGCAACACATATGTGTGGTAAACACCCGGCCAGGTACCCAAAGTCACCCACCAATAATCCCGACTCTTCTGTAAGTACCTCTTGATGCAACAGTAAACCAATCCCAACATACAACTTTTCTTTCAATCATATTCTCTTCTCAACATGACAGACGACGACAAGTACGAGGTTCTGGAAAAGATTGGTATGAGAGCTTCCTATCTAGCACAATGCTTCGGGCTTGCTGACAACCTCAAGGCCATGGCTCCTTTGGAATTATTCGCAAAGTTAAGAGAAAGTCCGACGGATATGTACATCTGCCTCTTCATCCTATTTGCTTCCATTCTCTCTAACAATCCATAGGTCCTCTGTCGCAAAGAAATCAACTACCTCAAGATGTCGCCCAAAGAGCGGGAACAGCTCCAAGCTGAACTTTCAATCCTGAAAGAGCTCCGGCACCCAAACATCGTCGCATACTATGAACGGGAACATCTCAAAGCTTCGCAAGACCTTCACTTGTATATGGAATACTGCGGTAATGGTGATCTCGGCAAGGTCATCAAAAGCTTGACCGCTAAGAACCAATACGCGGAAGAGGAGTTTGTCTGGAGCATCTTATCTCAAATCGTCAGCGCGTTGTACAGATGCCATTATGGAGAAGACCCGCCGGAAGCTGGTCGCAATGTAATGGGACTTGGGAACAATGCGCGGCCATTGAAGTCCAAACAGGCACAGGTGATGATCCTACACAGGGACTTGAAGCCTGAAAACAGTAAGTAAAATGCCATTTCCTACCGATGTTGAATTTACTGACGCCCTCAAGTCTTCCTGGGTGCAGATAACTCTGTCAAACTCGGCGACTTCGGTCTCTCAAAAATCATGCAATCGCACGACTTTGCCTCCACATATGTCGGAACACCATTTTACATGTCTCCAGAAATCTGTGCGGCTGAGAAATACACTCTTTACTCGGATATTTGGTCGTTAGGGTGCATTGTTTACGAGCTGTGTGCCAGGGCGCCGCCATTCAATGCGAAGACACATTGGGATCTCATACAGAAGATCAAGGCAGGGAGAGTTGCTCCGATACCATCTTGCTACTCTGCAGAACTGCAGAAGGTTATCAACAGCTGCCTGCAAACCGTTCCGGATCGACGACCAGATACGGCACAGCTGCTAAATCTACCTATAGTCAAGCTGATGCGGAAAGAGCAGGAGGTGGTCCAATTAGGCCAGCATTTGAAGGCAGAGAAAGAGTTGGCGTCGCGAGCGGTGAAGGAGGCTCGGGATAAACTGGTTAAGCGGGAAGCTGAGCTAGAAGCAATGCGCATTGAGATCGATAACACAGTCCGCCGTGAATGGGAACTCAAAGCCAGGCTAGAAATCGACCGTCAGGTTGCATTAGAGCTTGAGAAGCTTCGCAAGACTTTCGAAACTGAAGTAAGCAAGCGGGTTAATGAAGAGCTCACCAAGCAGTTGTCTGGTAACACACTCAACTCACCTGAGATGCCTCCACGATCTTCTACGCCGACAATCCAACCAATGTTTCGGCCCATCTCAGCTCCCTCAGAGGAGTCGCAGAGCTCCTCAACAAGCACGCTAGGTACAGCGTCTGACTTCCCTAGTAGCACAGATCTTTCATCGCTGTCAATTGACTCGTCGGATGAAACCACCAAACCAGTGACTTCAAAGCGGTCTAGCCGCACTCCCTTCACTCGAGCGAAGACTATGTTCGCTGGTAGCAATGCTGCTGCTGCAGTAGCTTCACCAATGGATGTCCAGATGGGAGAAACCAGCCCCATGTCTATCGCGTCACTATCGCTTTCTCCTCGACGGACGGCACCGCGGAAGAACATCTTCGCTGCCGCTACCACCGGAGAAAGGTGGGAACCCGAATTACCGTCATCACCTACCGAGGAGGAGTGGAATGGCGATTTCGAAGACGACGACGATGGACTCCCTGTACTCCCCTCTCCGACACGAGCCAAGAGCGCTGCCGGGAACAGGAATACGAACGAAGATCCCTTCAAAGTCCTCGTCGCAGCGCAGAAGCCGCTGTTGAAGCCATCCCAGCACCGCTTCGCAAGCGCGCCAAACCTCTTCGCGCCAAGTAACGCAGGGCCAGTAATAAGGCCACAAAGTGCAGTGCCAGTTGTTGCAACAAGTCCGAGCAGAAGGAAGAGCAAGATGCCAACTGAGACGCTGGGAAGCCCGGTCAGGAAAGCCGCACTCGCAGGCGGCACTTCGGCTAAGGAGTCGAAGGAGAATGTGGGCTCGGGGGCATTGAAGAGCAAAAAGGGCAACGAGCAGATGCGCATACAGGCGATGCGAAATAACCAGCTCCAGGGCCGCACGCTAGTTGAGCTCCAACAGGCAAGAGGTATCCCAGTTGCCGCACCTCATGCTGTCAGTGAGGATGAGGGCAAGAAAGCACTCAGTAGACCTCCCATGTCTCCAGTCAAAGTTGCCGAATGGGATCCTGAGATGGATGAAATGCCGAGTCCGTTTTTAGTGAAGACGAGGGGAAGGCCAGGGTTGACGAAGTAGAAGGACGTCGTGTCTTAAACTCTGCGTGTCTTACATGATTGAAAAGCTTAATGGGGCGCGCGGAGTCCGGTGTTTGATAATAGCTGGATGAGACGTTGTTGATCCGAACGTTGGCGCATGCGCTGCTTTGCTTGGATGGAACGAACGGTGTCTATTTCATAAACCCACTTTGCACCTTAGCTTATCTCCTTTGTATTTTTTTCTCCTAGATTATGGGATCATTGGTGCGAGACCCTTTTGGGCATGGACGGCGGCATTCTTAGGCAAAGGGTTTGAAGCTGGTGGTGAAAAGGTGTTTGGGAGCCTTGCCTTGGAGGTGTATTTTAGGATTGATATGGGGATCATTCACACTTACACTCATATTTATGTGCTATGCGAGGCTTTCTGAAAAATTTTCAAGCCCATGCTTGAGCTGATGGAGGATAGCTAGAACAATGGAGATATGGCATGTGATGAAGTTCGAATTCGCAAAGTTTAAATTGTGCCAAGACATTCACTCCATCCCCGCAGCTATTTCTTATGAATTGACATATCGGACTTTTTGACCTTGGCAATACATTACCTCTTTTGCAGCCACGGCCCAGTGAGCCCACATACCCCGTGATTGTGAATGTACCAAAACATCTCCTCGAAAGGATCAGATCGGATACAAGGTCGGCCATCCTTAGCTTCAACGCAGTCCCCAAGCTTCCTCTCTATGCTGTTAATCACCATAACTAGGTTCTACTGCTGAGAGGAGTACGTTGAGAGCTGTTATAAAGATCATCAGAAAAGTTAGGTTCATTGTCTAGAAAAGATGGTCTTTCTGTCTTCCACTTAACATTTCCGCAATTTCCTATAATAAGATATAATGTTAATTATTCTCTTGAAATCCAAGCAGCTCTTAAAAAGATGAAACTGAAATCTAACGCAATTGAAAGGTGTTGACTACAGGCGGGGCATTTATACATTCACCCTTCATGAGGCCTTGAAGGTAGAAGCCTACATGGACCTAGAAAAGGGACCGAATCGGGCAATAAATAGAACAAATAATATTAATAATATTGAAGTATATTATATAGTAACTCTTTGATTAACGTCTGATACGGATCCTACTGGCCCACGCAGACTACTCCGCACAGGGGGGAAAACTTATGTATTTACAGGAAGAAAACCCCTGTAGTTGGGGGAGGAAAAACCCTATGAGCAGCCTCAGTAGGATGAAAAACCCCGATTTGCCATATTTGCACGTAGCTGCGGCCCTATGGGCCTACAGCACGTCCTCCTCCTTAGATGTTTTGAACTCCTTAGGAACCACTACTTCTTTCTCTAGCTTATCTAAAGCTAGGGTTCACTACGTTCTAGCTAGGCCTTGCTAATTAATCGCTATATATTTGTTACTGCCTCTCCTATATCTTAACTATCCCCTGTGTGCTATCTCTTGTTAACCATTACTATATACACCTTGCCTCCCCCCCCCTAGAGCTATTAAAGGCGTAAGGGGGATTTATCTATTCTACCATCCTAATACCAAAAGACAAAAGCGGGATGTATATACCTGGGTATCTTTTATGCCTAGGCCCTAGTTACTAGGCCCTCTCTAAAGGCACTACTCCGTTAAGAGGAGACAAGGAAAACCATACGGGGTTATCCGGCTAACGGTTTCAGTAGTATTACAGCAGTACGGCAAGTAACCGCATGCTCCGCGGGCGACCGCCCTAGGGGTTAGGAGGGGCCGTATATTTGCTTATACATTTGTTTATTCGCGCGTTTACTTGTTCGTCAATATAAGGTCATTAATACTTTCAATTTAGGGGTTAGGGGATGTTATCGAGTACTGTTTATCCATGTTGGATCGTACAGGTGCCCTAGATAGGAGAACAGTAGTAGTTATTATATTATAGAGGGCCAACAGTGGTGGTTTTTAAGATCTTACCATCCGAAAATTTTTCACCACCGCCCTTAACGCCCACAACCACCACCAGGTCCTGTCCGCACGCTGTGCGACGTCTCTGCGTTGGCTCTGGATCTGAGCTTCGAAGACCCAGGTTCGTAGCCATCACCACGTA
>Ga0307507_10006130_pt1 | contig 18829 bp, 14 predicted proteins | sample 7_EM_MG_FD_207223 | JGI IMG/M metagenome (GOLD analysis project Ga0307507, IMG submission 207223) | Populus trichocarpa ectomycorrhiza microbial communities from riparian zone in the Pacific Northwest, United States - 7_EM | ecosystem: Host-associated > Plants > Roots > Unclassified | place... | reverse complement strand
TCAGGCCGGACCATTACTTAAGGCACAGTTTAGAAATCCGGCCGGGCCGGCTGGGCCCATGTGACACGGTGGGCTGTCACATCCGGTTACTCCATTGGGTAAGGCATGGGGTGACTAACATATGTGCAAAGACACAAGTATAGAAGGGACTCCCCGCCGCTCTAACCCCATTGGAAGGCAGTTCCCGAACAAAAAGCCTAATTGCTCTCCTTTGCGAACTTGTACTTGCCACATGCAACGCTGGCCTTCACCAACAAGTGGTCATTAAGGAAATACTCGTTGGATAACTGCGAAAGGGCAAGGGCAACTTGTGGTCTAAATATGACGGACGGATCCGAACGGTGAATTCACTTGATCCATCGAATGACATTGCGGGGAAGCTGGGGGAAAGCTAGAGAAAGTTGAGAAATCAGTGCAGGGTGGTCGCGGAGACACGGTTCGTTCTTCCGATTTGTCCTTATTTCACTCTCTTCCACGCGCATACATCGTTCCTTTCGCAAAGCTCTCGTTTCTTGCCCTATGGCACAAGAACGCCCCAGCATGAACAACCACATACTCTTGCCAGCTTCTGGCTCCAGCAAAACCACGTTTGAACCGATTCCTCACGTTCCTGCGTACTCTTTGATAGCTTGGACTTTGGGGCGTGGATCTGTGGTACATGAACGAGCGCTATTTTTCATCGATATTCAATGACTCATGAGATTTGGCAGATCTGGAGAATTTGGCCAGCGGTTCTGTTTCATACCCTCTTTGCTACAGGTGAGTGCGATGTGAGTTGCATCCATTCCATTGAAATAACGCTTCTCACAGCAATTACTATGACTTCTATGCGAGGGATTATACATTTGGAAATCCCGAATGTCATGCTCACAGTTCTCGGTACGTCTCGGTTGTCAAGGAAGCATAGCTCATACTTAGAAATGTAGGCGTCGTAATCGGTTTCGTCATCTCTTACAGGGCCTTGAGCGGGTACGAGTCCCTCTCAAGCCTTTGCATCAACCACTCCTGAATCTTTCGTATCCTTAATCTTTCGTAGCTACGAACGTTATTGGGTCGGCCGGACGTATTGGTCAGACGTGATCAAAAACGGGCGAACCCTAGGTCGCCTCGTCTGGTTTCACGTACCTCCGCGTCTCACTCCCAAAACCCCCGAAGAGACCCAATCTGGAGAATGCCAGCGCTCGGTACAGGAGATGAACAAAGTCATGTCGGAGAAACGTATGGCGCTGGATCTTATTGAGGGGTGTGTTCACTGTTTGTTATACCTTCTTTCATATTCACACTTACCCGTTCATAGATATGCAGTCTCTCTCAAACATCACATTCGAGGTGCTTCTTTGATCATGTGACACCCTTGGATACCTATTGACAACGGTCAAGGCGAGCTTGGAATCTATTATGAAGACCTCTACCACCTTATTAGGCCTATGCACGAGGTAATCTCCTATTTTCTGCCCTCGCGTTTCCTGATGGATCGTTGTCCCAGCATATCCACAGTGATGCTCAGAACATCCGACACGCGATGGCCGAGTCTGCCCTAGCCTTACCTAGAAAAGCACAGCTTATTACGACGGAAACCCACATGCATTCTCAACAAGCACCTCGTCGCGTCGGCTCCGATCTTTCGCTGGAACCCTCCGACCAAGTGGACTCAGCGATCAACGCTTACGGTACCTTTGACCCTACCCAGCTCATATCAAGCTCTCCGCCTGGATCTTCCCATCGGCCACCTCTAAAACGCACCGGACCTCATTCTACTCGTTTCTCCAGTGAAAGTCAGCATCAACCTTTGCTCCCTTCGATGCAACCACCTGCAAATACGGTTATGGACAAAATATCGCCAGACTTCATTCCTTTTCCTGGGTTGGGAGCCTTGTTTCAGTGGTTCCGTCCCCAGCGTTCACTGGAATTACCGCTCTCACGCGACGCTGTGAGTGCGTCGTTCCTTGTTGGATGCTTGACCTCATTTGCTTTTAGGAAGCCGACCCAGGTGCGTCTTCACAACCCCAGCGCCGATGGCAGGGACCTGTCCATTCAAGACTGTATAACAAGCACCGGCCCAGAGTTGCAGCCTTAGGTACCGGAGAGAGTTTGCCATTGGAGATCTTGCGATGCCTCAGCGAGTGGTTCAGCGTCTTGGAAGATAGGGGCACGGTTCCGGGTTCGTTCGTCCGTCAATGAGTGTTTCCCATTTTGAGTATTCCTATTAGGCTCCAGCATGGGGTTTATGATTATGGCTGTTTCTGCGATGGAAGAGAGTCTTAGTGGTACGTCTATTATCCGTGGTTCTGGCTCAGCACACAATTTTTTTTTCCAGGGCTTGAACGCATTCTTACTACTCCTCTGCCATTGTAAGTCGTGCCGCACAATTTATGGCTACTGACCAACACTCATTTACAGTGTCTACTCGGTTCATATTAAGTAACTTTGAGGTTCACTTGATCTACTTACGCAATACTGATTATTTCTTTTGTCCAGACAGTACGCGCCCTTCTACATCTTGGTATTATGGCGCCTTGACGTCGCCTTAGCACCGTTTGGCTCTATCTCTTCTTTCTCCCCTTTCAGCTAGTCAGCCTATTCGGATTTTACACCATCCCAGGCGTCGCTATCGCCGCCTTCATCTACCTTGGATTTCTCGCTGCAGGCGAGGAAATTGAGCAGCCTTTTGGTGCGTGCTCCCTCTTGCTTTATTTTCACGGATTTAACCTTTCGCCAGGCTATGACGATGTAAGTACATGTACAAGACACCGACGAACGCCTTACCTAACAAACACGTAGAACGACCTTGATCTCGACTTATTCTGCCACGCAATTATCCATGCAGACATCGAGCAACTGAAGGCCTCGCCTTGCCTCAACGCTTACCTTGGCCCTCCAAGCGACAAGCGCCTGCGGCCGGCGGGCTCGTTGTCCTTGAGACATATGACTTAGGTTGAGCAGGACAAGAAGCCAATTTTTGCAGTAGCGGGATGTTCAAGTCGTATGTTCCTGTCGTCTGAGTGCATACCACTGGATATGGACCCATTCTTTTCTTTTTGGACTCAACCGCCCTTATGGACCGATCATGTTGTTACTCACAAAATACTAGTCTGATATACCATCCCCAGTCATTTTCCAAGCATCCTTCTCAAGAGCTGCTTCAATTCAAATGTGGGTTCGGTCAAAGCGCAACCTTCCAGCTGTCATCTGTTGCTCAAAATTTGAATTACCCCAAACCATGCAACTGGGCCAAGGGTTGGAGTTATTTTTTACGAACAGGACGTATATGTGGCATTATCCCTATCCTCAGGCTGAACCTTCTTTGCCTTATGACTGACTTTTTGTTTATGCCCCTCATCCATCGTCTTGAGAGTACATCAAATTCAGGGGCCAACTCTAAAATGGGGATCTATCCGCTGCCCACGACCACGGCGTAGCTCTTCAATGGCACTCGCTGTCTAGCATTACTGTACCATTTCGATTGGTTCGTCCTAGGGTGTGACCTGTGACCAGATGGACGAAAATTTGTCGAGTTTAAACCGAGTTTACTCAAGTCCAATATAAGCCGACCAGGGCTACAGTCGCGGACAAACAAAGACAACAATTTTCCTAAACCATTTCGGGATGTCAGACAAATGCTCAGATTACATTTTAAAGTGTCAAAACAGTACCTTAGGGATCCAATGGACAGATCCTTACGAGCCAATTTTTGAGAAATGTCCTTTTGAGAAACTATACCCCAAAAATATTGGCCACACCCTCAATGCTTACCTAAAATCATGAAAAAAAGCGCAATCGACGCCTTTTTTAAAGCCGAGATTGATGGTGCACTTTCCAAAAAGTTCAACAAGATGTGACTCTGAAAAAAATTGAATAAAAATAATCATTTTTAGTTGAATATTGCTCGTCTCCGTTACATGGCACGTAGAAAGTTAAAGAGAAACATCGCCGGACTTTGAAATCAACCTAGACCACCTCCAGACAGCTTTCCTGAGCCTCAGGAGGATCACCCATCACCAACCCCACCTCGCGAGCCAAGTCCATGTCCAAACAACCCTGCAGATGGCAATGACAGCGACGTGTCATTTGATGAAGAGAACCCCCATTACAAGAGGGTGGTAGCTCAAAGGAGTACTGGCAGTATTCTGTTTACAGTACTGGGGGTGGATTAAGTACAGATATCGTCGAGTTCCGGGGAAGACATTCGACAAGGCCAAACAGGTGACTTTTGATGGGCTCGACACATGCCCTGTGGATGTCATTCAATGATTTATGAATCATTCCTGGTGGTTTATGAGTACAAATCACATAAAATTAACAGGAAAAGTGGAGGCGTGGGCCGTCTGCAAGCAAAAGAGCCATAGGTCAGTTTCTCAAACCGCAATGATGCACCTCGACGCCATAGTCAACCCTTAAAATTTGCTTAAAATGTCCCTAGATGACCCAACAACTCGCCCAAACTTTTGGCCACCTTAATTACTTGTGGGAAATTTATAAAAAGCATGTTTTCTGACGTTTTTTGACACTCCGAGTTTGAATCTGAAGTCAGATTGCCGAAAAATTCAGTAGTTCTTGAGATATCAAAATTGTTGTCTTTGTTTGTCTGCAACTGTAGATCTACTCCTTCTCAATGACAATCAAGCCCATGAACCTCACAAAACATTGTGGTCTCTTCTCATGTTATGATTCAAATCAGGGAAATGACAACTTGCTTGATTGGGCTTATACATCTGATTTCAGTCTAAGTTTGATCTGGGGCCTTATTTGGTCTTACATGAAACATTTTGTCTTATTCTATCAGATGCTTCACCAGCTGGTCAGTAAGATTGCAGTCAGACACTTTTAAGACACTTCCAAATGGTGTCAAGCCCTCTATGATTTCTGAATCTGTACCTCAGATGCCTTAATGGCATCATGGTGGATGTCAGCAGCAAAACATGGTTCTTACTTGTTTCTTACTACTTACCCCAATGTAGGAGATTGGTAGGAGATTTATATGAGTGAAGGCAGTACCACCACAATAATTCCAATCACTGGTTGTGATCTCAAAGTGGCACAGCCAATGTTGTCTACTTTACAATGCAACTATGAAATGAAAAGTTATGAACAGTGAATATACAGCTGTTTCCATATCAATAGACCCATTTTGAAAATATAACGCTCAGCGCTTTTGTTTAGTTATACAAATAAAACTAACCAAATTTGGTCAGACTTGAGCAACATCTGATGGTGATGCATTTGAAAGTTGACATAGTTGAACTTAGCCTGCCAATTTGTCTGACCAAATTTGGTTAGTTTTGTTTGTACATGCTCCACAATTAAATAAAAATGCTCAGTATTATATTTTCAAAATGTGTCTATTGATATGAAAATGGCTGTAAGGCAGTATAAAATAGAAAGAAATATAAACTATAAATATTAAAGTTAGTATAATGTCTCAAGAATGTGATTAAGCATCATCTGATAATTTGTGCATCTATCAGGATGTTGTGTAGTTGTGTGAGAGCAGTGTTTGCAGGCATAGTAAGGCATTACAGCTAATTAATTATTGATGGACCCACTTTGCATTTGCACCTCTTAGGATTTTTATTTACTTGTGGAGTGGGTACAAACAAAAACTAGCCAGATTTAGGTGGAACTGGCTAAGTATAGAACAGAATCTCAGCTTGAACGATCATTGTGATCAAAGATGCCCTCCAAATCTTGGCTAGTTTGTTTGTACCTGTTCCACAAGTAAATAAAATTGCTAAGAGGTGTAAACACAAAGTGGGTCTATCAATAATTAATTAGCTGTAAAAGATGAGAAATCATGGATTTGCAACTGATGCACTTTCTTTCACAGTCATGCACTTTTGATCTCTGACATGGCAACAATGGCAAGCCATGACAAGACCTGTTTTAGGCATACAGCAGAATATTTTCTAACCAAAAAATTACCTGGGATGAGTCCAGTATAAGGTTGTTAAATAGTATATAAAATTTGAAGATGTCTGGTGAAGATTTGAGTGAGTTATTGAATGGCCCCACCTGTCCAATGTAAGGGACAGGGTTACTAACCCTGACCCACATCGCCTGCCACCTTTTGACCAGTCACACATTGTCACAGTCCAGAAAAGGTTTGAATTCAAACTCAGCGCAGCAGCCAGAGCCAGTTGTCTCAACTCTCAAGCAAGCTGTGGGCACATTTCCTTAACATCAGGTAGACAAACACTTCAGTTAATGAATCCAAGGAATGTTGGAGAATATTATACAGACAGATTTATGATACAATATGTTGAGATGTGAAGGTAGGAGACACGTATATTGTTAGACATGTATGACACATATGTAGATGTTTAACTATGTAGAGTATTATGTAATGCATTGTAGACTTGTATGTCTACACTCCCCTTCAAGTTGTCAACATATTTTGTTGGATAGGAACAGTGGGTGCATTAAAACCTCCCAGAAGGGTAGGGAAAAGCTACCACATATTCAAGTTCCTTCCAATGTCGACTTCATTCCCATTTCAGCAATGTTACATCGGCTGTTTGTTCAGGATCACAGCAAGAATCAATTTTGATTATGCCATCATTTATTGCATCTCGTACTCTGTGGTATCGAACAGCAATGTGTTTGGCATGGTTGTGGAATTGGGGGTTCCTTGCCATTGAGATTGATCCATTAATATCGCCTTTAATCATAGTAGGTGCTAATTCTTCATAGAGGTTTCTGAGCCAGTAAGCTTCATGAGCAGCTTCAGATAAAGTGATGTATTTGGCTTTGGTTGTCGAAAGAGCAGTGAATGTCTGTCTTTTAGAACACCATGTTATTGCTCCCCCTGCTGCGATGAAGATGTACCCAGCCATAGACTTGTAGTCATCTGTGTTGGCATAGGCCACATCAGCAAAACCGTGAAAGAAACCATGGAATAAATCGTCATTGTCGCCATGAGAGCTGGAATACTTTATTCCATGAGATTTGGTGCCTTTTAAATATCGTAGGATTCGTTTTAATGCTGTGACATGTTCCATGGTTGGATTTGTGGTGTATGAGGAAAGATGGTTGACAGCGAAAGCAATATCTGGTTGGGTGGCATTGGTGAGGAATTGTAACTCGCCTAATAATTGTGCAAAGTAATTACTTCGGCTACCTTCATTGCCTTCTGGATTTGGTAAAATTTTGACTTTTGGATCCATTGGCATTGAGACGTGATTACAATCTGTCTAATGTTCATGTTCAAGTATTGATTCGATGTAGCATTGTTGGGAAATTGTAACAGTGTTCCTGGTATGAGAGATTTTGATGCCAATTATTTTCTTCAGCTCTCCCATGTCAGTTACTTCCCATGAGGCCTTGATTTCTTCTCTCTTTTTCGCATTAAGTCATCACCTGATATGAATAGAAGGAGATCGTCGACCCAGACAGTGATTATGGAGATTTTATCTCCATCACATTGTACGTAGGCACAAGGATCTGAATAAAGTCTTGTATAACCGAGATTTTTGAGCTTGGTGTCAAGTTTGTGGTTCCATTCATGGCCTGATTGTTTCAAGTCATAGATGGTTTTGATTAACTCACAAATTTGCCCAGTTCCATTGTCATAACCTTCTGGTTGTTTCATGTAGACCTTCTCCTTTGAAATGCTGTTGAGATAAGTGCCCTTGATGTCCTTCTGTTGAATTTTGTATCTGTTCTTAACCATAAGACTGAGAATGGCATGGACTGTTTGCATGTGTACAACAGGTGAAAAAATTTCAACATAATCATACCCTGGATGTTGGGCATATCCTTTCGCTACCAATCACACTTTGTATTTGATGAGTTTACCAAGTTGGTCACATTTCTTGATATATACCCATTTATTTGGGATAGGTATGGCATTTGGAGGAGGATTGACAAGTTTCCAAGTTCCCATTTCTTGGAGTTATTTAAGTTCAATATCCATAGCACTTTGCCATTCAGGCCAGTCATATGAGGCCTTGGTTTCTTTGAGACTGTGGTGTTTGTCTCCTGCTGTAATGGCATATATTTGATCATCATCACTGTCAACAATGAGATTCCCCTGTTCGTCAAGTTCATCAGGGAAGGGATCATTTAGAGTACGGTAGTCGACTCGTTTCCCCCTTGTTCTTTGTTTGAATGGTTCTTCCTCAGTTGTACATTTCCCATTTTTGTTTGGTTCATCTGTAGTTTGTACAGGAATTATATTCTCCCCTTCAGGTGTTGGATCAAGTTCAATGTCATCAGAGGGAGGAGGAGTAATATTCTGTGTGAGAAAATGGAAATTTCATGAGGATAGTATTTTGTGTGTAGATGCATTGTAATAAAGAACAGAATTAGAGCTGTCATTGTAGCCAACATAGGCTCATCACGCCGATTTTGGTTGTATTTTTCGTTGTTTAGCCTGTCCTTGGTGTAAAATCCAGACAGGCGCACCGAATTTGCAAAGGTGAGCAACATTGGGCTTATTATTATGCCATTTTTCATAAGGGGTGTGGTTGCCAAGAGGTGAAGTGTAAGCTCGATTTTGTAGATAAGGTGCATGAGCTATGGCAAGTTCCCAAAGAATTTCTGGGAGTTCATAAGCATTGATCATCACACATGCAAGCTCAACTAGTGTTTGGTTCATACATTTAGTGATTCCATTTTGTGCTGGAGAATAGGGTGCAGTAGTTTGAATTTCAATTCCTTGTTCAGCACACCAATTCCGAAGGTCTTCATTTATGACTTCCTTTCCCCAGTCGAAACATAGTGCCTTTGGTTTTCTCCCAAGGGTTTTAAGGCATGTAACATAATTTTTGACACTTTGAATGGCTTGTTCCTTTAATTTGGTGAAGTCTAGGGAAGTAAATTGTCCACAATCATCAACAAGAACAACATAGTATTGATTTCCATTGATGGAGGAAATACAGTATTTTCCCCACATGTTGATATGTGTAAGTTCCCCAGGTTCTGTCATTCATTCAGAAGATTCATTGAATGGTTCGACAGTTTGCTTTGCCTCTGTACAAGGGATGCAGTCCAGTTTGGGTGTCTGGGTATCAACATTGAATCTGTTGATGAGTTTGAGGTTGAGTAATTTTTGTAGACCTGAATAGCTGATATGGCTGAAGCATTTATGCCATGTTTCCCAGCTTTGAGCAGGTTCGGAGGTGAGATAAGACTGAGGTGTTACAGTCATAGATTTCATAGTCAAAGATTCTGGTTTTCGAATGGTTAATTTCATTTGATATAAATTGTTTGAGATCTTCTTGCAGCAAGCAATGGATTTTCCATCTTTTGTAATGAGGATAATAGCTCCTCCCCCTCCTGTATATTGTCATCCAGCTGTATCCCATCTTCCAAGTGAAAAGAGGTTGTTGGGATTTGACAGGATATATAGGATGTTCTCCAATCACAAAAGATACTTGTGTCCATTGTGAATGGATTCAACCTTGACCATTCTCATACCTTGGGCAGTGGTCCTTAAGCCTCCAACACCAGAGACATTTTTGTCTTCTAGTGTTTGGTAAGTTGTGAAGGCATCACATTGATTGGTGATGTGGGAAGTAATTCCAGTATCTGCTACCCAGTCATCATAATAGGAAATGCACTCATCCATTGCCAAGCTATCCAAAACATTGAACATGTTGTAATTGTAGTCTTGTCCTTCTCCTTCATCCACCATAAAAGAGATAACCTCTTCCTCTACTACATTTGCAACATCTTTCTTCTGCTTCTTTGCATCTCCTCCCCCATTTCCTTCTGACTTCCTTTTCTTCCCATTCTCATCCTTCTCCTTCATCCTCTTCTTTCAACAGAACTTGTCAATATGACCCTTCACTCCACAAAAGGAGCACAGCGGGGTGTTGTTGAGGAAGTGACAATCAGCATCGTTGTGGTTATTGCGCTTGCAGTGTGAGCACCATTTTTTATTGTTGTTTTTGGTGTTTTTGCTGATGTGCTGGGTGAGGTTGGGTTTAAAAGGTATGAAACAGGGTTTCTGAATCGCAAAATTAATGCAATACATAATACTCTACATAGCTAAACATCTACATACAAGTCATACATGTCTAACAATATATGTGTCTCCTACCTTCATATCTCAACAGGTTGTAGGTCCTGTTCTCCTGATGTATTCCTCATGTATAATGCCAATGAATTCTTGAGAAGTCATGAGTTTCTTGGGATTTGTCTTGACAATATCAGTCCTTCATCCAACATAGTCTTCAGTGAAGGTGTCCCAGGATTGGGGCAAGGACAAGGATATGATGACTTTGAATTGTGCATCAGAGATTTTGAAGTCAGGGTCAGCAGTGAGATTAATTCAAAGGAAGTATTGTCTCAGTTGGACAAGGTGTTTAGGGATGTTGTCTCTGTTGACAGCTTGTAATTGGTGTAAGTTGCATGTAAAAGTGATTATGGTGTTGTGGGTTTTGTTCTTGTATAAAGCAAGGAGCTGTTTCCAGCATTCGAATGAGGTACCAGGTCATCTGAGATTCATCATCTCAGTGGTAGATATATTCGAAGTTAACAGGTGTTTTGCATAATTGTTGTTCTTCAACCAGTTTCTTGCACCTTGAGGATCAATGAGCAAGTTGGGCTTCTCGATTTCACCCTGAGTGTATTTGTAGACCTCACATAGTTGTAACATAATATACATCCTTTCACACCAAACAATCCAGTTTGTTGAGTTGAGGAGTTCATCGCCTGATAGTTTAATGATAGCAGCATTTTCCATGCCTTGTATGGCAACAATTGTCAGCAATTGATACACATTGTTGTCGACATTGTTGTCCTGGTGTGGTGTGAATAGGGGTGATCCTCAAGGAGTTGGTTGTTGAGAATCACATCTTTCCACATTTGACATATTGACAGTAAAATCTGCAAGAGCTTATTTCAAAAGTCCAAGGGGCTTCTTAAGCATGTGCAGGGCCCATAACCTGTTGAGATGTGAAGGTAGGAGACATATATTGTTAGACATGTATGACTCATACATAGATGTTTAACTACATAGAGTATTATGTAATGTGTTGTAGACTTGTATGTCTACACAATATGTGCTGATAGTGATGAGCAAGGGTTTGGAAACCTGTGTGGGTACACAGGTAAGGGTACTGCAGGTATGGGTAGAGGTAAGAATCTTTGGACCCTTGCCAAACCCTTACCCTCAGCATGGGTGACAGGTTACCTGCACAGTTCTTCAACGGGTCACCTCCCAGCCACCTGCTCCACCGATGTGACTATGTAATCAATTGATCACGAGCTATTGATTTCCCACATCCACAAACAATCAACAATGCTGCTTCGACTACTTCCATTCCCCACCCACCACATCAATGCGATACAACAACAATGGTGATGACGTTGTTTGTCCTCACCATCCAGTGTTTGTGCCAGCCCAGGTAAGACACATCCCTCCCTGCTCCCTCAACTGACCATCAAACTAGATGCCACATCGCTGATAGTGACATGGCAACCAAACAACAAACAACCAATATTCTCGTTCATCATCATTGGACACAACACCACAACAGACAATTGACAAAACGATGGACGACACAACAACAGCATGACAATGTCACAGGACAACAATGGGACAGCATGTTGCTTGCACAGTACACATGCCGCTCACCCCCACCCTCCTCCTCTGTCTGATATTGAACCCAGGTGCCACATCGCTGTCAGCGATGTGGCAACCATTCGACAAACGATTGATTTTCACCTCTGTAGCTTGCACAGTATGCACACCACTCACCCCCACCCTCCTCTCCTGTCTGATATTGAACCCAGGTGCCACATTGCTGTCAGCAACATGGCAACCATTCAACAAACAACAAACGACCAATTTCCACCTGCCCTGTTGCCTGCACAGTGCACACACGGCTCACCCTCACCCTCCTCCCCTTGCATCCAGGTGCCATGTTGCCATTGGCGACATGGCAACCAAACATTGAATGACTGATGTCGTTGTTCTTCATTGTCATGGGACGGGGACAGGATGATGACATGGTGACAACTCACAATGTCACACTACTATTGCTGATAGATATACAAGTGGTACCTGTAGTATAGAAAGACTGGTCCAGACTGAAGGTCAGACTGGTCCCAGACTTGCAAACACTATTGACCCATGCCTCTACCCCCGATGGGTTACTGACCCTTGCAACCCCAGATACACCCATACCTGTACCCACGAATTACCCTGACCCTCATGGAGGGTACGGGTTTTGGTAGGGTACAGGTATAGGTCATTGTGATGACACCCTGGGGTTACCTGTCCCGATCACTATGTGCTGAAAGATAAGAATAGATGCAATATAGAAATGATTATAGGACAGTAGAAATTTGGTGGAATTCTGAGAGAAAGAATCTATGTTGTCACTGTGATGATGAGTTAGGAGGATTGTAGACTTTTCAAATAAACCTGGAAATCTGACTTGTTTGTTTTGAATGCATTGTGTCAACATTGTGTGGCATTTGCTGGTTAAAGCTCCAACATGGCATTCATAAGATTGTGTGACATGGGCTGTCTTTTCTATCTTGTTTTCCTCACAAGTTACAACATTATAGGGCAAATGAGGCTTACATTGTGATATATATGTATGCTAGAGTATGTATGCAAAGTTTGACCTTGATTGAGCAGGTTGTGCTGAAGATATTTGAAGTGGTCGAAAGGTGGGTTGCGGCCTATGTGTGGGTCGGGGTTAGTAGTAGTACTGTACTAAATCAATCAATTCATCACACCCTGTGACCTGTGACTGACGCGATGAAATTTTGGTTTCGTCGCATCGCTTGGGGAGGTGTGACTACTTGAAATTTTCGTCAAGCTGCAGGTGACTCTGAGTTGGCCTGTTTTTCCATAAAAAAAAATTACAGAACTAAAAGCTGTTATAAATGACGGGAGACACAAAAAAATAGACATTAAATTTTAAAAGGCACAATTTCGCATTTTCCGGACCTCTGAGGATTTCGTCGCCAGCTCGTGTGACCTGTGACTTTGCCAGATTTTGTCGATTTTGGACTCCTTGTGACGCGTGACCGACGAATTGATTGAATTAATACAGTAATAGTACTCGCTAAACGTCTGTGACAGCATTCCCACGAATTTCGGCTTCTTCCGTTCTTTGTTCCGGCCGGAACATGGTTCGCTCTTGTCCAGTGGTCGTTTTGTGACCTGCGAGGAGCGAACCGCGCAAGCGGTTCGGCGACGAGCAGGCAATTAAAATAGAAGAGTATTTAGGTGGGCTGTATAATTACATTATCAATTACCTTCCATTGTTGTTGTTTCAAAACAAAGTCGGGGACTGGCGCTTGCGCCGCTACTGGATAAGTATGATAGACAGAAGGCCCGGGAAGGCCAATACCTGCGCGTTAATCTGTCAGCGGCTCACAGCATCGGACATCTCCATCCCCGAAATTGGGGGGTCTCCTGGCGGCGTCCAGCGCTTGTTTCCTTCTTTCGCCGTCTCCTTCCCTTCTCCAGACAACCCTCTTCCTCCATCTACCATGAGCGAAAACAACGTCTTCTCGGGCGCTCGGAACGTCATTGTGAGCGGGGCGGTCAGTGTACCCGAAACAGTGCGTGAAGCCCTTTCCTATGCCGATGCAGCTGTTTCCACGCAGATTGGTTGTACTGAAGTAGTAGCACCCACGACTGCTACACCTGCAAGCGCGGCCACTACCTTCTTGGCCACAACGACGCTCGATGCCGACAGTGCGTACCTCGACGCTGCTGCTGCCTGCCACACTGACAATGCAATGACAGCACCCGTGGCCCCCGCTGAGCTTGCCGACCTCACCGCAGCTGTCGCCGCTACGGCCCTCAATTCCGACGATGGTGAAGAGGATGATGAAGGTGACAAGGACAATGGAAGGTCGTACCACGTTCCTGCAAGCACTGAACCCGGCCCTTTCTACGTTGTCATTCGTGGATTGCAAGTCGGAATATTCGCAGGCTGGTGGGTTCTTTTTAACGTTCAATTTATAAAACCATTCTCAATGACTTTGTCCCAGGACTAATACCTCTCCCCTCGTCACTGGCGTCTCCAAGGCTATTTTTTGCCGTGTAGCGAGCGTTCACGAAGGCCATGTTAGCATGCAGCAGGCCATCGCATCGGGCTTCGTTGAGCAATTCCACAAGTGAGGTTAGAGTACTTGTCAATCTGATATCTTGCCCAGAATTTTTTGTTGATCTCCTGATGTTTCAATGTATTGTTACAATTGTTACAATCTTGTTGTCATGTACTCATGAATACACTGCTGATTTTTGACCACTTTACGGCCATTTTGGCTGACCAGCAGCCTAACTGGTCATGACCTGGGTCATTGACACCACTGGTGTTTGATCCCGGTATAAAAAAACACCCCTCTAGTTCACTCTGCGACCCTTTACACCTCGATTTACAAAATGAATCAAAATTGCACCCTGATTATGAACACAGACATCAAGCTTCAAGTCGTACAAAAATGCTCTCGGTGAGTTGGGAAAATCTAGGTGACTATCACAAGGGTGGAATGGAAGAAAAAAGAAAAGAATGTCATATCCAGGCACAAGTTGCAGAACCAGAATAGATATGAGTGGAAAAGAAACTTTAGATTGATGGGCAAAGAGTGAGCAAAGGTGCAGAAAACGGATGCTGAGGGTAGTTGAAGGAGACAGGGTAGATGTAAGGGAAGATTATGATTGGATGCAGAATGAGTGAATGGACAAGTTGTAAGCAGCCACTGGGAAGTTAATTGAGGGGGTAGAGAAGTGACCAAAACCGACAAGGGAAGAGGCGGTAGAGTGCAAAAACATAACCAATGGAATTACGAGATGTCTTTGGATTCTTAGCATTGAACCAACTCGCGTGGAGGTAAGAATAACCATCTAATCAGCAGAGACGGTTTGTGATTCGTTTACTTAGTGAGCGAGGGTGGCCTGAGAAGCGGACCAGTTTGGGGGGGGAGGCTGATGGGAGAATTAGAGAAAGGGAGGTAGGAGCGGAGGGATGTGTGAGGGGAGAAAGTGGTCCTGGGGTCACAAGCGAAGTGACGAAGGAAACAAGTTCCGACATCATTTGAGAACCCTGGTGAACACGCGAGACCATAGACAGAGGAATCGGGTAGGAGGGAGGAGCGACACGTACCCGACCCATCCTCTTGGTTCCCGCGGAGAACGGCGTGCGCAATTCCGAGGTAGAGGTTCAAGAAAAACCGGAGTCTATGGACATAGCTTAGGTCAGTTTCTTTAAGCCGTATGCGTAAAAAGTAGTCGTACGTACCACCTGCATGTTCATCGGGTACGTGCTGGAACGCAAGGATGAGTGATCGAGAAAGGAAGTCAATGTGTCCGTGACTCACCCTCGTCAAGACTTTATCGGCCTTTCGCAACGTCGTTGATCTGTGAGCTGGATGACATCTGAAAGGAAGTCTGTGGATAAACGTCCTGGAGTCAACAAACGAGTTTCACCTCGGCTTCACCTTGTCGTCCGTATTTTTCTTCGCCCCCGTCGGCAGTCTTAGAGTCTTGAGGTGATCGTTGGTGGTTTGGGAGCTAATAATCAAGGGTATGTCGGTCTTGGTAGGCATAGATTGATATTGTAAACTCACCTTCCATTCGCATCAGCATTATAATCACATATATGGATGATCCAGCCATCATTTGGAACGTTGCCGCAGAGTTACATCGCTGCGCGAGTGGGTGGGCTATCGGAGACCCCACCACGCCCTTACCTGACAGAGAAACTAAACAAAGTGCAAGCATAAGTACGTCTTTGTGAAAATATGCGGCCATGATCGCACTAACCTTCCTCCAGTTCCCTATCATCTTCAGGCACGCCGATTCGTTTCCTCGTTCCCCACAGGTGCTTCACCAGCTGCCGCTCGTATTCAGAATGAAGCTCATCGCCATCACCTGCACCTTTTCGTCGTCTCCGAGTCCTCCCTGCCATTCCGCAGCCCCCGCTGATTCTCACAACAGAATGCTGTAGTCGCCTGACCGTTCCTTCCCCCATACGAAAATGGGAAGTTGTAGCCGTCGGGCCAGTGAGCGCTGAGTGAATACAACACTCAGGGGTGTGTGCAGTTGGGATAATGCCTAAGGAGGTGCGTTATCTCTCAGAAAATGTATGGCTCTGAGAACTACTAACCTTTGTACTTATGGTAGCGGGCGATGAAGGTGGCAGGCCTGGTTGAACGCGATAATGTTGTATGTGGTTTTGTGTGCAGCGGGGAGAGACTGCGAAGTGGAAACTGAGCCTATCTCGCGAATGTGCAGTTGAAAACGACGTACGACCTTCGGACCCCTCTCGGCGATTATACTCATCGCCTTCCGGTCACTGCCCTTCGTTACCTCCCCACAACCTCCTCGTTTCCACGACCCCGCTCCGCCGATGCGACGTCATCATTACCGTCTCCGCGATGCTGTCGTCGCGTTTAGCATCGTCGTTGGGGTTCCTGAGATAGTAGGTGCGCAGAAACTGGTTGTTTAGGGAAAACTGTTGAGCAATCAAAGCAAAAACCTCAAGCGACGACATGAACCGTTTCCAGAAAACCCAGGGTTTGAAAGCGCGAGCATTCTGACTTGATGAAGGCAACCGTATTCCTATTTTATCTCCGTTCTCGACAGCATCTGCACGACGAGCTGGGTAGGCATTTCCTCGTTTCGTGGGAGGGACGGGGATATTGGACCTGTATGTATGTGGAACGTAGTCGTGGAGGGAGCGCGGATGAGGCTAAGTGACTTCACTGGGTCTGGAGACAAAGATGAGGTTGGTGAGGAGGTGTGTCGTTGTGCCGAGGCGGAAGACCGAGCTGTAGTGGAAAGAGGCGAGAGTGATCAGGTGAGAAGTAAGGCTGCGACCGGCTGAATAGACAGTCTCGAGTGTGTGACGGATCTGAGGGATCTGTGACACGGGCCAGGGTCCGGACAACGCCAAGAAAGGGTCCCGGAAACACGGAGGCGAACGAAAATAGAACAGCACGCCAACAACGACGACGGCCAACAACTACAGTTGCGGACAAACAAACACATCAAATTTGTTATCTTGAGAACATGAATTTTCTGGGCAAAACCGATGCCAGATTTGAACTCGGATGGTTGAATAAAGCCTAAAAACAATGTTTTCATAGAATTCCCACGATGTTTTTATGGTGCCAATTTTTTTTGACAATAATTTCAGCATATTTACCTATATGGGTGGCAATTTGGCACCCGAAAACTGTCATCACAAGGCTTGAAAGAAGCTGATATGTCATTTCTATCTCAAACATAAGTTTTGGACTAGTGTTGCCGTGGTTTGGCTTGGTTCCAGTTGAACCGATAAACCAAACCAAAAATAAACTATGATAACCGAACCACCGGTTTCTCGCTTAATGTGGTTTAGTTACATGAAAAACCGGTTTTTGCCGGCTTGAACTGGTCACGCCAACAGTTTGAGTCCTAATTCAGAAGTAGATGTAAGCAGATGGGTCGTTGTTGATCTTGTCCTGGATAACGCTCTGATAACGCCCTCGCGTCGAGGTCTCCTCAGTGCGACTTTGCTCCCGCAGCGACCTTGCCGAGCATTGTAGCACCGAGGGAGCCTCCATGTTGTCACCTGCGAAAAGCCTTCGCTAACGTTACACCTTCTCTTTTGCAATATTCTTCGCCATTGGTCCTTCTACAACTCTCTGCCTTGTGCGTTCCTTCCCAATTTTGTCCCCCCTATGCATACAAAGTCGTCAGAGCATACAACGTCATCAGATTAGTCCACAACTCAAATCTGAGGTACGCTTTCATCCAGACTCCCCGCAGTCGTGACTACGCTCACCATCCCATTGCGAACATGAGGTGCCTTCAAGGGGACCTGCCAGCCATCACAGCCTACTTCTGCAACACCCTCCCCCCCAGCAACACCCCACTTCAGACGACCCATGAAACGGGGGACATCAACACTCCTTCAAACAGCCTTGATCTCGATCTCCGACGCCCCCGTCTCATAACAACCACTCACGTTCCCCACTTGCCTTTTCAAAATTATCCGCAGCCAGGCCAGCAAGCAGTTGGACCTGCTCAGCCCAGTGCCATGCCGCCACAACACTCTCCTATGCCTGTGGACCACCCCCTTATCATTTGAAACCAAGGATGACTTTCTGCAGCTAAGCGTTGTGACGATTGGGGAGAAGTGTGATATCTTAGGTACCTAGAACATGGTTTATAGCAGGCATAGGTGAGTTGTCTGTCATTTCCGCTGCCTGCTGGAAGTGAACTAATATGCCATCATTGTCGTTTCATCGTAGTTAACATGAAGCGATCCTTTGTACCCTTTTCCATACTCCCGATGCATCCCCTCTTTTCCATTTTCCTTGTGATCAGTACATGCCACAGCACTGCAAGCTGCTTTTCATTTGGAGTTTGTTTCCTGTTTCAAATAAATTAATAGAGTGTTTGTAGGAAAGGGATTGAGACGTCATGTGTTCCGCATTGTATTGGAAACAGATTCTTAATAAAAAACCTCACTGACACGAAGTTGCCACAGAAGTATGCCACCCCGCTCTAACAACACAAACAATCCACAGAATAATCGGCGCGGTCATGGCCGTGGTCGCGCTCGCAGTCGAGGATGCTCAGCTGACATGCCAGGTACACTTTCATCTACTCCATCTTTTAAGGAACAGGACTGACCAAACACTTATTGTTGTAGCTACTTCAAATGCTCAGTGTGAGCCTCAAGCAGCGCAATCACTCGGCGTTTCTGAAGTTCCTATGCCACACCAAGGTAACACCCCTTTCTATGTGTACCATTGGTGTGCTCATGCTTTTCGGTCAGATTTTACTGCCCCAACTCCTGATAGTCCCTTGAATCCATTCATATCCACCAATAACTTACCTCCCGGTGAAGGCTTCTTGCATCATCCACAC
>Ga0307507_10006129_pt1 | contig 18830 bp, 28 predicted proteins | sample 7_EM_MG_FD_207223 | JGI IMG/M metagenome (GOLD analysis project Ga0307507, IMG submission 207223) | Populus trichocarpa ectomycorrhiza microbial communities from riparian zone in the Pacific Northwest, United States - 7_EM | ecosystem: Host-associated > Plants > Roots > Unclassified | place... | reverse complement strand
TTCAGAGTTTCATCGCTGAATGCATCTGATGTTTCATGGGCCGTCGTAACTGCATCTTGGAGCTAGCCATTACAGTCAAATTTCAGTCTGGGAGTTACAAAAGCAAATTCACTCACCTCCTTTATTTTTATATCTAATTTCTTCATCTTTTCGACACGACTACGGTCGTCGTCAAGGCCGCGTAAAGCGTCGACTCTGTCCTTAAGATATGCACCAAGGCCGAGGCCAGTACTCCCAGCGTGCCCACTGATGACAGCAGACAGTCTATCACGTTCAGCCGTCACGCCAGAGAGATAGTCCGATAACTCTTCAAAGTCCAATTGTTTCTGATCCCTGAGTTTTAATACTGCTCTGTTTGCATGCGAATATGTGAGTAGGGAGTGGAGGTGCATCAGAAGTGGGTCGGTTGTTGTTTGTGTCTGACATGGTATTAAGGGCGAGTAAGTCATGTTATAGAAAGAGACACGTACTGTATGTCTAAGAAGTGCGGAAAACTCGAGGAGAGTATTCGAAAAGTGGTTCAACGGATCTGTAATACCAGACTCAAGGAATCCAAGTCCTTGTACTGCAACAGCCAGATCGTGGTAGTCGGTAGTGAGATCTTCAGCAAATTCATAATTCCCGTCTCATTCAGCCTCAGATGATACAGATGATAAAACATTACGGATGTACTCACCGCTCGTTCGCCCTCTGATGCGACCGTAAAGACGATCTGCAACGGTGAGGCCCTCTTCAAATTTATCGACGTTCTCCCGCATGGCTAAGAATCGTTCGTCTGGTTTGCGCACACGAGAGAAGGCATTTAACAAAGTGTCCGAGATGTTGTCGATGAGTCCTGGTGAATGCTCGTTCGTTGGGGGATGTGCCACATGTTGGTGCATTTGTACTTGCTTTGTAGAAGTGATTAATGTTCACCTTCCCTTGTAATCTGGGTGAACTATAACATACCCATTCAGTTGATTCAAAGAATGCGCGAACAAGTGTACTTCGTTGGAGGGTAGGATGACGAGAGATGCGTTCCAGAAAACGGTGTAGCCTGGATACGATGAATGAGAAAGAAATAGAATGAGTACAAGTACTAGCGCTCAGCTCACTCTTGTCTTCGCCGTTCCATGAATTCTGGACTAAACCTGTCCCCAGTGATGTATTCTGCCTCGGTGCTCAGTCTCTAACAGAATCATGGTTGGCATCATTACTCACCCATACGATGCTTGTCTGGTAAAGCTGGCACAACACATGCCGGAAAATCTCGTGCTAAGTGTGTCCGTAGGAACACAAAATCTTGAAACCGTCGTCGAGATGAGGGGTTTGGTATGGAGAATATCGGCAAATCGGTCTGGTAATAACGGTAAGGTGCATGCGCCACAGCTAAATTATCGCTATTACCTTGGCTGAAACTAGGTAAGAGACATAAGCGTCCTTGGTGTCGGCCAATTCTTTTACAGGGTCTCTGACAGACGTTATAAGGTAACCCTCCCATTTGGGTTGGTGTGGGTCTTCATTAGATTCGGATGTGCTTTGTCTGAAACCTGGTCCTGTCGAGATAATGGCAATATCGTTATCGTAGTTAGACGCATTGGGGGTTTCCCAAGTCACGCTGTCAAATACGTCTTCGTCGTCGCCGAGCATGTTCACAAAGCAGAGTGCACAGTAAGAAGCTGTCAGAATGATGGCCTGCAAAAGAAACAAGGATCAATAATACTCTTCCCCACCACCACTATGGCGGCACCTTTGGCGTGGTCGCAAAGGACGCCATTTGTCCTTTTCTTGTCTCTTTTAGTAGTCTTTTTGTCCTCTGTCGTAGCATTTGAAGTTCCTATATTGGATACAGGCGAGTCACATTCCCAACTCTCGAACAGTCTCGGAATCTCACTCGCAGCAGACTATTCCCGTCAGATATGTAGTGGGATGTGGGGTGGACCATCGGCGTATATCAATGGTAATTGGACGCATGCTCACTATTAGTCAACACTAAATTTCGTTCCAGTTTCCTTCGATAGCACTTCTCGAGGACAGCTTGCCATGGTTATATATGAATGGAAGGACGCAAAATACCTCGGAAAGGTTCATCATTTAGATACGGATAATGAGCTACCCGTAAGCTTTCAACCGTCTGGTTTTATGCGCTACCACATTGAGTCGAGCAGAAAATATACGTCTGTACGGGAACTGCTGTCTCGAAAGGGTATTGCACGAGTGAACAACTCGGACATTTCATTCTTGACCTGCCGACCGGAAAATCTGCGAACGAAACTAGCTTCTGGTCCGCTCTCCTCCAACTGCCTGCAACTCAACCTGCAACGGCTCGGTCATTGGGATATCTCCCAGGCGCATGGGATAATCCCACCAGTATTAATCCACACCCTCCTTTCAGCCAGTACGACTCCCTTTGGCGTCGTGAAACACAGCACCTTTCCCGACGAACATCAGATATCCTTCTTTATAAAGAACCCATACATTATCCCGTAACGAAGACCGGCTTTTACTGTGTTGGTGAGGGCGTTTGGCGTCACTGAAGAATCATCACTATATTCATCTCTTTAGCCGCTATCCCTGTGACCGTCTCGCATCCCATAGGCACCCGAGCTGAAACAGATGTACCGTATCACCCGTCGTATAAGGGGGCAGTACTTTTCCAGAATGTCTTCCATGGTCAACTGCCAGCCACTGATTACCCCAAAGTTAATGTGGGTCTGATATTCGCTATTTCGAACATTGATTCAATCTCCTTAGTTTTACTTCGCGATGTTTCTCGTTTACATTGTCATTGGTGGCGTCTGGGCGTGGTTCTGCTTTCGCCACCTTCATGACCTCTTACCAATTCAAGTGAGTCACGAATCCAGTTTGTGGAATATTGCTAAACATACTTTAGTTTTACCTTTCGGGCCTTGTGGCTTTGTTGGTTATTGAAATGCTTGCTCATTGGGGTACGTGTAGTCATTTATGACTGATACTAAGGGTAATATTATGCCAACAGTATATTATCGCTACCTCAACGCCCATGGGAAGGGTACTGGTTCAAGTGTCTTCCTTATCGTCGGTATGTCTCTATCTTCTTTCAATCTCACTTATTTACCAGTTTATCAGTGTCAATTCTGGATGCGGGACGCAATTCCATGTCGTTCTTCATGCTTCTCGTGGTTTCATTGGGCTTGAGCGTAGTGAGAGAATCTCTTGGACGCGCTATGCTCAAGTGTCAAGCACTTGCGACAGCTCATTTTCTCTTCGGAAGTAGGTGATTTCTGTATCTTGTTGCTTTCGTAATTGAGCGTTGGCTCCAGTACTCTACTCCATCGGCATCGTCGAATTGGAATTGGAGTCTACATCGGCCCTCATATTGTTGATATTCATTATTCCGTTGGCTTTCACGCTCAGTGGATTCCTTTTGTGGATTATGTATTCCTTGAATGGTAAGCAAGCCAAAAGCCTTACAAGTGCACTTGTTTGACATTAGAGTAGCGACCATCGCCCACTTGCGTGCGCGGAAACAAAGATACAAATTAAAAATGTTCGAGAGACTCCACTATATTCTTCTATCCGTGGTCATGGTCATTGCGGTTTTCTTCGTCATATCGTCTATGTCCTTCTCAGGAAGATTTGCTGAAGGTAGTGCATTTTACCCCAGTTTCCTTCATAGTGTTTGATGATACCCAAGATTATGCCGCAAATACTTGGCAAACGCGATGGTGGCTGCTGGATGGTTACCTGGCCCTTCTCTATCTTGCGGCCTTCACGATCATTATATTCTTATGGCGCCCCAGCGAAAACAATAGAAGATAAGTTTGGCCTTCTTTATATCATTCCTGAGCCTTATCTTCTTTTCTTCCTTTACATTGATGCTGTCAGATGAAATCGCCCAAGATGAGGAGGATGCAGAAGACTATGATCTAGAAGCAATCCAAGACCGGACCCGATTACGGCAGGATGATGATGAAGATGATGCTGCAACTCTTGTTGGAGGAAGACAGGGACACGTGGTGGGTGTCTCTGGAGACGACGTCGTCTTCGAGATTGGAGATGAAGATGAAGAGGATGAGGACGCATCAAAAAGGCACAAAGCACAAAATCGACTTTCAGGTGAAAATCACCAAGGCACAGATGTCGAGCGTCAAGCACTCGTGAGTTAGAACTCTCCGGGATATTTAATGTGTAGATTACGATAGTAATACAATCGGTAAGGTACATCTCCAAACGAAGCTTCTAATCCCGTATTCGTCCAGAGGACACGGTATACAACCGCGGGGCAATATTCATACTTTGCAGCTCCTAAGCAGGTGATCAAACGAATTGTTCAGAGACAAAGTAAGACCAAATATACCTGGAAGAGCAGTTTAGCGGCATAAGGGATGTAAAGCTGCGAGCATGCAGTCTTATTCTTGCATGCACGACATTCGAAGCTTTGCTTTTTGAGATTTGCAATAGCGGTCAAACCACATCTGCATCGAGATACATTGGTTAGGAACCACGACTAAGAGGTATCATGTACCACTCACATGTCACAAACATGAAGGCGATAGGCATCACTAGCTTCAAAAAGACGCTCCTTCAAGAACGCAGCAATACCATGCGATATCATACAATCACGTTCCATCTCTCCAAAACGAAGACCTCCATCACGAGAGCGACCTTCAACAGGTTGTCGAGTGAGAATCTGTACAGGGCCTCGAGCCCGCGAGTGGATTTTATCATCAACCATGTGCTTGAGACGCTGATAATACGTGGGTCCAAGATATATTTGTGCCTGGAGTTTCTTTCCAGTGTGTCCATGGTACATGACTTCGAGTCCTCGGGACTGATAGCCTTTTTGCCGCAGGAAGGTGGAAACCGACTCGACAGTCAAGTCGGTGAAGGGAGTCGCATCTCCTTCATTTCCAATGAGAGTAGCTACCTTAGAAAGAAGACATTCGACCAAGTGACCAATTGTCATACGCGAAGGAATAGCATGAGGATTTATGATGAGATCGGGGACAATGCCCTCAGCTGTGAAGGGCATATCTTCCTGTCGGTAGGTGATACCAATGGTACCCTTTTGACCATGACGAGAGGCAAACTTGTCACCGATCTGAGGAATACGGGTTGCCCGAACCCGAACCTTGACAAACTTCTGTCCTTCCGCATTCGTGGTAATCAGGACCTGATCTACGATACCACTTTCTGTGCTCTTCAGGGGTGTGGAGACGTCACGACGAGTATGCGTTCTTGTCCGCTGGCCAAGCTCTTCGCTGTCCGGTGGAATAGGAGCCGTTTTGCCGATAATAATGTCTTCTCCACGAACACCAGTTCCAGGTGCAATGAAACCGTCGTTCTCAAGTTTGTCGTAAGTACCATGTTTCATGCGCAAAGTGGTTTCTCGAGTTGGTTTCTCGAACTCTTCCAATTGTTGGATGCCACTTTTCTTCTCAAGGTCCATGTAACTGCGGTAGTATATACTCCGGAAAAGCCCACGATCGATCGAACTTTGGTTCATAATGACAGAATCTTCCTGATTATAACCGCTGTAACAAAGGATCGCAACAATCGCGTTTTGCCCAGCTGGCAGTTCGCGGAATTTGAGGTATTCCATGGAACGCGTCGTCGCCAATGGTTTTTGAGGATAATAAAGTATATTCGCCATGGTATCCATTCGAATCAAGAAGTTGGTGAGATAAATTCCCATGGCTTGCTTACCCATGGCGGATTGATAAGTATTTCGGGGGGACTGAAAAGGAATCAGGATCGTGGACAAGAGCTGAAGGGGCTAACCTACCTGGTTGTGGTCGGGGAAAGGGATTATACTGGCACAAATGCCAAGGATCATACTGGGGTGAATCTCACAATGTGTCCAGGTATGCGCATGGGTTCCTGCCTTCAAGCGAGCCGCTGGATCGAATTCTCCATCATTCGCATGAGGATCAAAACCTCTTTGTTGCAGTCGCGAATTCTCCAGGTCTTCAGGTGTCATCGAGATCATCACCGTCTCTTCCTCCTCTGCATCAAGCAGCTCAATGACACCACCCTTGACCATCTGCTCCCACTTATATTCATTCCCTTCGTCATCAACACCATTGTTAATCCATCGAATATGTTTCTTCTGCAAAACGAGCTGTTGGTCCTCCACGATGAACAAAGGTCTGCAAACTCGACCTGCATCCGTATACACCCTCATCTCTCTTTCTCGGATATCCCTAACCACAGAGACTTCAGTACTAATATCATCTCTCCTCCTCAGCCTCTTCAACGTCTTCACAAGATTGGCAGCATCACGGTGCACTCCAATCCATACTCCATTTACGAACACCTTTGTAAATGTAGTCGACGAGTGAGCATTCTCTTCCAAGGATTCTAGACCCCACTCTTCTAAGAACTCAATTACCGGGCCAGAAAACGACCCGACCGAGATACACGCCATTAATGCCAAATTTTTGACCAGACCGCAGGCTTGACCTTCAGGGGTCTCTGCGGGACATACCATTCCCCAATGTGTATTGTGAAGTTGACGAGGTTTCGCAATCTTCCCTTCTCGACCAAGCGGAGTGTTGCAGCGGCGAAGATGGGATAATGTCGATGCATAAGTATACCGATTGAGCACTTGAGAAACACCAGCCTTCGAGGACATAGACTTCTTTTGGTCACCCCAGTTACCTGTGGCGAGGGAGTACTTGAGACCGTTCGTTATCGTTTGATGCTTCACAGCCAGGGCAAGATTAAACTCCTTATGTGACTCCACACACTGTACACTGCTTAATATCGATCCTAACGAGAGAAATAATCAAAGACACACCTTCTGCAAATACCGATACACATCTTTCGTCAACTTCCTGAAAAGCATCCGGAACAGATTCGCTAATAGTGGGCCGGCGAGATCGAGCCTTTTCTTCCCAAAATGATCACGATCATCTAACTCACGACGTTCAAGTGCAGCCAATAGGAGTCGATGAATCATATATCCAAAGAAGTAGGCTTTCTTGGATTCCGACCCTTCGGACATTGAAATGTGGGGTAACATTTCCTTCTGCAGAATCTCTTGCGCGTATCTGATACGACGTTCCCTCGAAAGACCAGTCGTCGTTCCACGATTGCCAATGAAATCCAAAGCAACTTCACGGTCCTGGATGACGAAGCCGTCGTCAATACACGGCTTGAGCATTTCAAGCATTTGAGTGTCTTGCACATCGTAACAAATGTGTTCCAGGATATCCCGGTCTGAAATAACACCCAAGGCACGGAAAACGACCCAAATCGGAATGTCGACTTTAATGTAGGGAATAGTGGCTTTCATCACACTCCCAAGCTGTGTGATGCGGTTGTTTAATATAAATCAGGACAGCTTTAGATCGAACTTACAGATCGCTCCTGGTTCTTGTGAAGCATTTTAACCTGGAACTGACTAATAGTTTTGCCACCCTTCTCAACCGCACTCCGAATTTCAGCCAAGAAACTGATGGGTGAGGGCTGAGCCTTCGCGAAGACATAAACATGATTCGTCGCCATACGTTCCTGGGCAATAAGCACTTTCTCTGAACCGTTTATGATGAAGTAGCCTCCTGAGTCGTAAGGGCATTCATTCAAATCGTACAAGTCTTGCTCTTGGAGATCTCGAAGGATACAAAACGTCGAGCGTAGCATGATGGGAACCTTTCTGGAGCTCAAATCAAATGAAGATTTCAGTATAATAATCCGCACCTTCCCAATCCAAACTTTTGTAGTGTCCTCGGGTGTTTCCTCATGCTCCTTCTCCCAGATGATATCTCCTGCTACTCCTTCAGGACCTTCCCTTCCAACCATAACCCTCTTCGTCATTTCAATATACAAAGGTGCAGAATACGTCAAATTCCGCAACCTCGCCTCCTGAGGAAACACAGGGACAACCGATCCATCTGCCTCTGTGACCGTGGGTCGCGAGAGATAGATTTGTTCAAATTTGATTTCATATCTTCGTGTCATGTCTGTGTCGTGTCCCGTGTGCTGATCCGCCTGGTCGAGAACAAGTTCAGCATTCTCGTCAACGAGTTCCTGCATCGTATTTTGCACAAATTCATCGAAAGAATCTAGTTGTTGGCGGACGAGACCTTTTTGGTCAAAGAAACTGGAGATGACAGTCCAGCAATCTTCCTGTGTGATTTCCTCGTAATCATCTACGTCGTCTTCAACACCGAATGTTGTATCATATGGGTCTTGGGTGGCATTGGGTTCTCCAAGCAAATTAAGCAGAAGCACGATGTGGTTATGAATAATCACTACCTTGGCTCATATCCTTGACAGACACTCCGAACCAGACAACGACGGATTTTTTGATGATTAAATAAATCGACTAAGCTGCGTCTACGCCTCTTCTGCAGTTGAAAACACCCTGAAAAAGAGGAAGCTGAGGGACTGAGGTCGTCGTTGATTGGCAACTTAGGTGCTGTATTTGGTGTTGTTAAACAGTCGCTCTCCAGCCTTACTAAGCACTCTTGTCGTGATCAAGAGCTGCAATAAGAGTGTCCATCTTCGTTTCTGCGCTCCCTGCATATGAGCCCTAGTGATTACGGCGGATGAGAGGTTGTGTCAGGGTTAAGATGGTTTTGGAATGCCACTCACACCAAATACCAATGTATGGTTCAGATAATGAAAGAGTTCATACAAATCCATCCTCAAGTCGTACTGATCGGCAGGTTCGGTTTTAGGCCGATATTCGTGGTAAGTCTTGAAGAAAGATTCAGGGAAACCACCAAAAAGTCTCGCGATCGAAAGGCTCGAAGTTTGTCAGATTTTTCGGAGTTGGAAGACAAACTTTATACTCACTCAGCCTCATTATGTCCGTAATATGAGGCAGGATCATATATTACTGGTCTGCCAGTCTTTCTGTCCACACCGACATTCCCGTTCTGCAGATACAACTTAGCAGAAGAGAGGACCTTTGATTTGGCATTACCCATAAGTCTCCATGAAGAATAACTGGTATTATGTCCAAGTTCCCTATGAAAATGTTTAATTGAGTACTATGCCCCAAAATCATATTTTACCAAGTAGTTTCGGAATAACTCTGCAGTAGTATCAGGTTATTTAATGTTGAATGATATGAATCCTATAATGCTTACTCGTTCTTGATAATCTCTCCTTTCCTACAAAGGTGCACATAGCGACCTTTGCGATGCAGCTGACGAAGCAAATCACCAATTTGAGAGCTGTAACATTGGTGCCAGGTCTTGAACATGCCGTTCTGGAGTCTGGTAGGGCCACAGTAAGTCGGAACAGGGAAACCAAAGCCATCGGGGTTTGCCTGAGTGTGCATCTCAGTTGCCATACGCTTAGCAAGTTCCTTTGCCGCTTTGACATTGGAGTAAAGCGAGGTCATGTCTTTGTATTCCGAAATAAAGTACGGAACGCCTGCTTCGGTGATACCACACACAAAAATGCGAGGAGCAATGCCTGGTGCGACTTCGTTCATCGCGTTAAGAGAGTTGGCTTCACCAGTGTACTGTTCTGCTTCAGACGGAGAGCCGGTTTTGACAAAGTATATTGTTCCTGATGAAGACTGGACTCGCGGTAGATGTACATCGAATGTTGCATTTGGTTCGATCTCATGCAATTTGTCGAGCAGGAGGTCGTCCATTTGAAAGTGTTATCTGACGTCATTCCTTGATCTAACCTCGGACAAACAATCTTCATTCACTTGTCATTTAATATACGTCGGTAGAATCTCTTCCAAGCTGCTCATGGGCCGATCCGACTCATATCTTGATAAAACCGCTTGCAAAGATATATGGTTGTGCAGCATATCTTGGCTGTCAGTAACAATGTTGTCCCGTTTCAATTGCTCGACCTGGGTGTGGAATCACCAGAGCAATTGTATGGTCAATAAAACGGAATGAGTGAAAATCTCTCACTTACTTGTGCCCTTGTAATTGTGAACAGATTCACGGGAAGCTTCTCGAGAATGGCACCTTGAACTGTTCCAACGACGAACGGAAAAGATAGTATCGGCCTCTTGCGACCAGTGTATTTCAGGACAAGCTGCATCAACTGGCGGTACGAATACGCTGGTTGATTGTGAGATAAAGCAAGAGCCATTGGGCTAAGAAATGGAAGCATCAAGACGTACTTGTAGGACCACCAGCTTCGATGACTCCCCCAGAGAGATCTTTTGATACTCTTGGATCACATCTCGAAAGTATTTCAACAAGTCGACCAATGTCTTCGACGTAGACAGGCTGGAAGCGAGAATTGCCTCCCCCAAAAACTGGTAAGAAAGGTAGGAACCGGGATAATCGGGCAATCCGCTATATAGGCTTATGGGGTCACAAATGGTCTAAACAGAATTTAAATACGTACATTGAAGAAGTCATCCTCTGGCCCAAAGACTAGACTTGGGCGGACAATAGTTGCGTCTGGCATGACCTCCCGAACTGCTTCTTCTCCCAGACCTTTGGTGCGTGCATAAGCAATTTGGCTTTTGCTATCCGCCCCAATTGCACTGAAATGAATGAGTTTAGCACCATGTTCTTTGGCACAAAGAGCGATATTCTCTGCCCCTTTCCACTGCACTTTTTCGAAGTCCTCGGCTGATCCATACATGATTCCAACAAGAGAAACCACGACATCTGCACCCAACAAGGCAGATCTCAAGCTTTCTCGATCAGTCACGTCAACAGGAACAGCTGGCGTAAATCTATCACTGGGGATGCGACTATCCGAAATCAAAGCCTGAAGGGTCTTGTGAGGTTCCCGAGAACATAGTTGTATCTGCCGTGGGATAACGTTACTCTGCCCAATGTGTTTGGCGATATTCTTCCCTTCATGCGGCAGAGTCAGCTAAAAAAGAAGATGAAGACCATATGTATTACCTAGAAAGCCTGCACCACAAATCACGATTCTCAATGGCGACATGAGTGTAAGTTCTTTAAAAGCTGTAAATAAGTACATGACGTCACGCGACTTTAATAGGACTGCAAATCATCTGCATCACCAATAACAATCACATCTCCGTCACTTACACCCTGGCTCTGACTACGGTTTTTCTTCTTGGTTTGTCTGGGCCTTTCACTCAAGTTCAGAGTAATATCTTGAACATTTTCGACGTGTTCGATTCCTGCCGCAGCTGCAGGTTGTGGCCGTTGCGGTGCACGTATTTCAGGAACAGGACCCGAAAAGTCTTTTCCAGTCATTCGAGATAGTGTAGGAATATCTGAAAACGAGACAAAATGACGACTTCCACGATGACGCTGACACATCTACACTTACCGACAGGTATACTGTTATTTAGGCAAAAACTGATCCTGGCAGGATTTTTCTTGTCTTCCGCCTTGAATTTATTTTTACAGGCCTTTCTGTCCCTTCCCGGAAGGATGTACGCGATGAGTTCGTAATTTTCTCCATATTGCGATAATGCCTAAGAAAAACTCAATGAGAGGAATATTGTAACCAAAGTTTCTTACATCGTAGAAAAGCTCGGTTTCCTCTGCACTCCACCTCGAACCACGGAAGCGTTTTCCATAAGTTGCAGAATTCACAAATTTAGTATGATCCGACTCGGTGACATGGGTCAGATTCTCCGTTCTTTGGTTATCTGCGCGATCCACAACAAGCGAGTCCTCGTCAATCACCGTCTCCCCATTGGGACCAATGCGGACTTGGACATTATACCGGCTTGTTGTCAGGTCTTGTGAATAATCAAATCCATTTCCAGAGTCGTCCGTAACTGGTGCGGTTACCGAAGATAGTGGGATAGCAGTTGATGTCGATGACTGGTGCTCGTCAGCCTGATTCGATTTCTCTGGTGAATCCTCAGCTTCATCATCTGGATGTCCGTATTTCTTGGCCTCCATCATAACCTTCATGCGAGCCCTCTTCTCTCTATTCTTCAACTTCCATGTGGCGTGATTATTGACTATTTCTGCGGCTTTGCTACTTATCCGGCCTTGTCCAGTATCGACGCACAGCGCAGCCATAGTCATTGCCGTCGGGTCAATATCTTCTCCTGGTTCGGCGTCTGGATTAAAGGGGGGTAAGGAAGGGGCTCGACTCCGAGGACGAGGAGTTTTGCTTGACCTGGACTCTGAAGGCGATCTTCGTCGTTCGGTGGTCCCTTCACGGCGCTTGGATGTTCTGCGTCTTTTTGACTCTCTCTCGTTTGCGTCACGACCATTCTTTAGAGTCCTCTCGGTCCCTTCATGAAGAATGGATGTCCCTTCTCCCAATAGAGGCGAAGAGGGTGGGGTGATTGGAATAAAGAGGGTTGAGGTAGAAGAGCCTGGAAAACTCATGGAAGAGACTTCCGATGTCCTCTGATTCTCGTTGGACATTCGCGTCTGAGGTTCGGGGCAGGGAACTTCTGGTGGCGCATGACTGGACGGGACTGTTCGAACATTTGTAGATGGATGTTGTATTACGACAGGAGGTGGTATACGGGATGACATTAGGGTATTTGCGGCCGAAACTGTTGCCTGAGACTCGGATAAAGGTGCAACATTATTTGTTGCGGGGATGGCAAGCGATGGCGTCGTAACCGTTGGAGGTTGTTCTGGCCTCCGAGTCAAAGTAGATGAATTTCGGACAGTTGGTGTTTCGGCAAAAAGTTCTACAGCCACGGACACTTGTCGAGAAGTGGATGGTGCGACAATACGCCCGCGCGATGCTACAACTGGTTTAAAAATTGTATTACCCTTTTCTATTGGTTAACATTAGGAGTAATGCAGAGAGAACTATCAATATCACATACGAACGCGACTTGACATATTCAATAAATTAGAGTGAGAGAGCTGAAAAGAGAAGTTGAATGGTGGGAATTGACTTGCGTCAATAGTACTAAACAAACGACTCAATATGTTCTCCCGTTCGTTCAGCTTTCGTCGCTGTTTCCATTCATCATGTTCAAAGTTATCCTGGTATTGGCGCCCTCGACAGTCATCTGTTCCTGCTCTGTATAAAGTACGGAAAGAACCATGGCTAACTCCAACCATGATGCTAGTCGGAATCATGCCGGTTTTCACGTTTGCTCTGGGAACCTGGCAATTACAACGTCTCAGATGGAAAATAAATCTCATTGACGAACTAGAAGAGAAGCTGGAGCTAGAACCTCTAAATCTACCTCCCAAAATCAAGTTCGGCGGCTCTGCTTTCTTCAGCATATTGTAAAATTGACGATCTCCTAGCCTTTCAGTGATTCCGGAATTTGTCTATCGCAGAGTCTTGCTTACGGGAAAATGGGATTGCGTTCACACAATGTTATTATCACCGCGAGTCCGTGAGGGAGTTCACGGGTTTCATGTTATCATGCCGCTAATTCGGGAAAACGGGACAACTGTTCTTGTTGACCGAGGATTTGTCTCGCGCGAATTTGTGAAATCACTGCCAAAACCAGAAGACGGGGAAGTAGAGGTGCTGGGGATGCTTCGTACATCGCAAAAACGAAATGCATTTACCCCTGACAATAAGCCTGTTAATGGGGAATGGTATTGGGCTGATGTTGACACAATGGCTGAGTATGCGGGTGGAGAGAAAGCCAGTGTGCAACCGGTACTCGTAGAGGAAATATTTGGTGAGTGGTCGATTTGTTTTAAGCTTCTTGTATTCTGATAATGTGAAAGAGGGCCACGCTGGGGAGGCTAATACTCGAATATCAAAAGGCATTCCTGTGGGACGACCACGGACAGTCGAATTGCGCAACTCTCACCTTTCATACGTGATTACCTGGTATAAATTCCGAGCTCTTCGTCTCGTTCTCTCTAACAGTTCGAAGGTATTCCTTGTCGGCCTTCACGGCATTAATGTTTTTCCGACTCCTTGCAAACAAACGAAAGTCTCCAGGACGGCGAATGCCACGGTTTGGGTAACACCCGAGCGATGGTGATTGTCAGCTTAGTACTGCGATATGATGTGAGATCCTCGATCTTCGTCTTCCTTCTTGTTCCAGGACCAAATTCGCTAGTTTACTGATATCGAATGTCTAATCCAAGTCACGGTGACGTGCCAGTAGCCCCGTTCAGTAACCAGTAAAGGTGTTCAATTATTTTAATTGGCATTCAAGCGCAATTCGAGTCCCGCTACGATTTCGCGAAACTGGAATGGAATTGTTCAAATGATAGGAAGCAGTTGAGAATTAGGGTCATGTTATATCTCTGAAAACGATCTATATATAAAGTCAGCCTGAGGCTGACTAATCCAGTCTATTTGTGGGCCTGCTAAGTGGACTGCTTAAGGCAACCACACCTTTCGTTTGTGGCTTGCATGCCAGATTCAATACCTCTCCCACCACAGATACCATCTATTTTCTGCCTTTTCGAACACAAAAAAATTACCTGAATTTTTGTCTCCGCAAGACCATCTGCTCCAGGAACCATCGTTGACTTCAGTTGGACACTGCTGTTAGTCTTGAACGGTTTTTCGTCATTATATGGAGGACAGTCAGCGACAAACGCAAGAAGATGATGTATTTAGTTCTCACCAAAAGACGTCCCCTCGTCTTCACTTCTCCCTTATGGACCCATTGCAATCTCGGCCTCGAACCTCTCAAAGAACACATTCAACTTTTGCGCCACCAATACGACGTGGATCTCCCCTGAATCCTCAAAATGTGATCCAAACTCCAGAATTACGCCGACGACCCCTGCCCTCAGACACTGCTGACTCCTCGCCGCGAAGTAGACGACTAAACTCGGCTTCCATCACCCGAATGGCTGAAACATGGAATATCAATGACACCGATGTAGAAGATGTCGGAGCATTCTCAAATGAATACGACCTCGGTGTGTCTTAATTTATCGTAGAATGATTTGAACTCTAACGGTCTTCAGCTCGCGAAGGTATAACCCATCTGTTTACTGTTTTCAACCTACTCAACGATGTGACAAACTAGATCCACGTATTCTCCAGGATGTCCAACGAGCGCTGCAGCTCAAGGCGCGTCGGGAAGCTCGAATGAAGCGGGAAACACCAGAAGCAGTCATAACTCCCCAATTATCCCCTTCTTCGTCCCACTCTGAACGTCCGTCAAAGCTTGCAGACTTATCTCCCCCTTCTTCGGTATCTGCAAGTCCTCTCCGTAAATCAAGTAACAGTACGACGTCGGATGTTGATTTCAGTCCTTCAACTGGCTGGTTCGAACTTCCAAGCAAATTGCATCCGGTTCCAACCTCCCTCGACAATGGATTAACTCTCGATTGGACAGGAGGGTCAGGCCATGAGGAGAGGCGTTGGACCAAATCAATTATAAAGAAGAGAGACAAGGATAGTTTACCACCTTTAGGAGTTATGATTGATGAGCAGGAGCAAATGCATAAAGGTGTGGTCGAAATGACTTTAACCGCAGCTTCGCTCTAACTAGTTCCAGAAAAGCTGACAAGAATCAGCAATTTAGCGTCAGCCCAAACCAGCCGAAAGGCACATATAACGAGCGAGCAGTTAGGCCGACGATACAATCTAATTTATGATTCCCTCAAATCTAAGAAATCATATAATTTGGCCAAAGTTACCAAGTGGTACAGCATTCAGCCAGAAGTAGTTCGAAGGTCGTTGGAAAGGGCGGAACCATTTACCTGGTTAAAACACCTCGAAAAGCGGTCAGGGCGATCCACGAGATCCCCTTGGAATTTGACTGCTTTGATTATGGAAGAATATGTTCAAACACAAGAACAAAATCGACTTATGACCATTCCTGAAGATTCTACTCTCAGTGCCGGTGTAGCATACAGGCGGAAGTCACGTTCGCCAACCTTTCCTTCTCCGAAGCTAGTCCCAGATGATCCCATTTCGTTTGAACCTCTTGCTGAATCGAAATCGAAACGAAGTTCATGGGATGCTATCTCTCTCAAGAGTGCTGACTCTATTCCGGCCAACGTTCGAACCAGTCCTTCCGTTCTGCCCCAGTTGCCAACCATGTCCCCTGCTCCAAGTCGAACGAATGATGGGTCGAAAGACAACAATGTTCCGGTGGGGGTACGACGACCACACTGGAATGCGGTATCCGATGATTCAGGGGAGGATTATCTAGCTGCCCAAAGATCAACACCGGAGACAAGCCACGTACCAGAAGTTTCTGTCCATCCACCTGCTATGGAAATGGCCCTAGCAGAACCTATTACAGTGGCAAGTTCTGTTGGGAGTTCAGATGGCGTGAAGCCATTAGCTTCTCCTACTGCCCAAAACTCGGAAGAATCTCAAAAGCCAAAGCGCGTTATCAATGCACCCAACACAATTCGATCAAGTCGGCGCAGTAAGAAAATTCAAGAACAAAGAGAGAGGCAATTGCGTCATGAGTACGACGCCAAATCTATGTATCTTGCCTTTTGCCTTCACGATTTTGCACATACTTATCCATAATATCCAGCCTCCTAGCCGAAGCAATTCACCATAATAGCAAGATTCGACAGCTTTTGAATCGGATATCAACTAGTATGAAGGACTATGATTCTCTGCAGGACCTTGTACAGGAAACCTTTAGAGTTGTGTTACCTGACGTACCAAAGGACCTCATCGACGCATTTGGACACGATCCTGCTGGTGTAACTGGTTCGACGCGTCGGATGCAAGGTTGGCGAGCTGTTGAAGACATCTACCACCGCGTTCACCGACAACGCCAGATCTTCAGGACCTTTTTCGAGATCTTCGAGGAAATTATTCCCGATGATTCATGTCCTTTGAATAAACCCATCGAAACACTTGAAGGGCTGCTAGAAGCGTTGAAGATTCAGAAAGCAGAAATAGTTTCTGATGCAGAGACTGTCTCGGAATTATTGAAGGTTGTGCGGGAGGTTCATGGCAAAGTGAAGGATGAATACAACAAGACGGTCTCGCATGTATCTGTTGTGTATCCTCAGGTGAGGCATTTCATTCAACTCGAGAATTGCAGGATCATCGTCATATACTCTTAATAGTTATCACACGTGGTTGCCTTGGAAGAAAGCTACAGGGACCAATATCAACAGTTTTGGGAGCTTGGCATGGATGCCTTGACCCTTCTCCTAGACACTGTGACGCCGTTCTGGAGACAATATGGTAAAAGCATCGGAGAGGATGTCCGCGATTTTCTGATCATTCCTCTTTACCGGAATGAATTCACTGGGGAACCAAAGCGATACCGTATCCGGACGTTTCCTACACGTTCCTTCCGCCACTGGCTATTGCTCGTTGTCTTCTTCATCAGTTCCATTGGTATCAATATCCTCCAAGTTCGCGCAGCCATATCATCTACCATGCACTTTCGTCTTTCATCGATCCCGTATGATGGGATAAGGTGGACCGCATTACCTTTTTTCTGGATGAGCATAATTATACAGTGGTTTGCAGTCTTATTTGAGTTTGTTATCGTTTTCATGCAGTTAGGTGTTATCATTTGGTGGATTGGCTGGACAGCCAATCTCGTTTCTTGAGCATTCAACCTATCATTATTGCAACACATCATGTAAATTATCAAATAAAGTTATTTACAAACACGTTTCGCTATAATTACACGATTACTCTGAGGTTACATCTATTTTACTGTGCTGAAATAGTACGCTGATAAATCTATAGCGGCGCCGTGGGCGCTGCTGCTACATTTGTCTTTTGTTTCTCGATCTCGGCACAAGGGCGACAGTATTCTGTTATGGCAGTGAGTAACTATGGTTTAAGGCTGAATCAGAACTCACTTCCTCCCAAAATCAAGGGAACGTCAGTATTCTTACAAGAAGTGCACTGTATGGGAGTAAGCGGTGAGGTCTTAGACGGAATCGAGCGAGCTCGTTTGACAACTATTGTATCTTCGGTTGAGTGGTCGCCTTTTGGCTTGTCAACGGTAGCAGCGTCCTTCCGTCGTTTCTGGCGTACTGATCGGTTGTGAGATGATGGTCCTTGTTTGAGTGGCCTCATGGTATAAGGCGGGGCGGAAGCCTAAGTATATGTTTAAATAAGACCATTGACTGGAAGAAGAGTTGCTTACTCCTTGCAATTGTGTTAACAGTGGGCCTGGTGTCAACTGGTGTCCGAGATAGAGTCGGGGTGGTGGTACCTATATCCCAAAGAGAGTGAGCTAAAGTATGCAAGGGGGACGCATCTTACTCACCTGCTTCTCCACGTGGACCTTGTTGGCCGTATTTTTGGATTCACCACCCACCCAACGCCAGATGGTCTCCCAAACTGTGAATGGCGCATTTTTTAAAGTAATAACGATCGGGTATTGCAAGGGATTCTCTCCATGTTCTGCTGTTGGGTCTGGGGGTTGCTTGTCGGTATTGAAGGGTACACAGGTCAACAAAGTGACGTCCAATTCATTCGGAACATCTGGAGGGGGTTTCCGTTCTACGTAAACGGGAACCCGGGGAAAACACCACCTTTCGTTAGGTGTCTCACGAAATTCGAAGACTAGATCAAACTCTTTCACAGGAGGGGTCGAGAACCCAGTATAAGAGCCATAAGCCGAGGTTGTTGGCTGACCATGTTGCAGTTGGCTTTGAGTTGAGGGAATTGAGGATAGAGACGCAAAAGATTGGATCAAAAGTCCAAGAGTTTTCAGCTGGTCCTGCGTGGCCTTTCCTGCGGCAGCCAGCTGGAGGAGATTTGCAAGAATGGGATTAGAAGAGGCCGCAGAGTTTACTTGCTGGATGAGGTGTGGAGTCAAGGCAATCGATGCAGGTAATGATTCCAAAGTTGAAGATCCGTTGTTGTCAGGTTTGGTAGCTGCAGAGTTACTCTCGGCGACATTGCTTGGAATGGCAGTTTGGGAATAGGAAGGCGTATAAGAAGTCGACTGAAAGTAAGGATTGGCTGCTTGTGGTTGATTGGAGAAACTACTAGGTTGGTATCCCTGAGGAGGAAGATAGTGCACTTCATAAAAGACTGTGTCAGGGAATATGTGGGGTCCTATCACAATGTTGCATGTTCCCCGAGTCTGAATC
>Ga0307507_10006128_pt1 | contig 18836 bp, 20 predicted proteins | sample 7_EM_MG_FD_207223 | JGI IMG/M metagenome (GOLD analysis project Ga0307507, IMG submission 207223) | Populus trichocarpa ectomycorrhiza microbial communities from riparian zone in the Pacific Northwest, United States - 7_EM | ecosystem: Host-associated > Plants > Roots > Unclassified | place... | reverse complement strand
CCACCAAATTCCACCTGTAGAATAGGAGAATCAATAAGCATCAATCAAAATCAGTTACCACCCATACTATTGCAATAGCATTACGTATCACCGGAAGTGATACCGACAGTAAGAGTTTAGAATGTCCAAATAGATAGGCGGCAATTATCCTAACTCGTTCATTGTATTCTTTTTAATTCTTCTTCTCTACTGCACTCTCAAGGCTATATATCTTTGCATTACATACCCGGACAGTTAGAAAGGTCCATCCTTCCCAGCCTACGTAATTCTCACCCAGCTCGACCTTTCCTAGCCCAAAGCATCTATAACTTCGCCGCCCCTGCCTTCAACCCATCTAAATCCTCTACCGTAAACTCCACATACCCTTCTTGATCCTCCATCCCAGCAACCCTCGGATGCCCCAGCGCAAATGGGCAAAATAGCATTTTATCCACCATGAGTTTCTCCCCCTTCTCCACGGCCTCAGCCTCGGCCCGCGCTTGGATAGCCCGTAGGTCGATACCGTCTTTCCGCAGTGGTCCCTTATTCTGCTTATTATTATGCATGGGCGCAAGATTGGAGATGATGCGCAGGAAGACGGGAACAGCATATTTGGGGAGGTGGGCACGTGTGTGTGCAAGGAGTGCGTTGTAGTTAAAGCTCGCGCGGAGGTGTGGCGGGATGAAGACTGCGGCGCAGCCCGCGCGACCGTCGTGGCCTGCGAATTGTTAGTGAGTTGGTATGAATAACAGATATATAATAGGTAATAAATAGATATAGAAAAATAAGAGATGAATAGATTGAAAAAGGAGACGGTTGACGTGAACAAGAGATGGGATGGTCGTGTTAATAAGAGATGGGTTGGTGAATGAAATAGGAGGTGCGGAGAAACGAAAAAGAAACCTACCAGGTACTTCAACACCATACACACTTGCCTCAATGACACCAGGGAAATTCCCCAAGTATTCTGCAACTTCAGCCGTCGAAACGTTCTCACTCTTCCACCGGAAGGTATCACCCAGCCGGTCTAAGAAGAACCACCGTCCATCCGGCGTCCTCCGTAATGCATCGCCCGTCCTATAAAACAGATCCCCTTTTTTGAATACGTTGCGCTCAAACTTCTTTTCAGTCGCCTCTGGGTTTCTCCAGTAGCCCACGAAAGCAGATTCGTTGGGGATATTGACCAGGATTTCTCCACCTTCTTCGTAAGATTTTCGTTTTGCGAAGCCAGTCTTTGGATCCCGCAATATCTCATTGGTGTCAATGTCGACTTCTACTGGAACATATATGTCTCGAAACCTGTGACGCAATATCGCACCGTGGTGACCTACTGCATTGGCGGAATAGGGTCCTGTGGTTTCAGTTGGCTTCAATGTCTCTCATGCAAGTCTTGCATAAGTCTTTGAAAAAAAATATGGAAGTTCTGAAATGGCTTACCATGGCACACGTTTATCAACCCGAAGACTCCTTCTGTGCTGTTGAAGAACTCGCTCACAGTCTGAATTCCAAATCTCTCTCCAAATCGTTTCCACACATCCGGCCTTAAACCATTGCCAAACATCATTTTTACACGATGTTGCTTGTCCTTAGGGCTGGGTGGTGCTGCAAGCAAATATCTTGCTGTCTCACCCACATACACGAAAGCTGTGGAATCAGAGTCCCGGATATCGTCCCAGAATCTGGAGGTGGAGAATTTCTTGCCAATGCAGAAGGTGATGCCATCTAGTATGCAGGTGACCGCCACTGAGCATCCAGTACCGTGATATAGTGGCATGCAGTTGTACCAGCGATCCCCATTGGGACCTGATTTTACGCCAACAGCGCGAGTTCGAGGACCAGCAAGACCTCCAGTACGCTGGACTTGAAATGGGCAGGCCTTGGGAAAGCCAGTTGTTCCACTAAGTTCATAGAATGATGTCAGCTCTCGATCACAGGGAATTTGATGCCCGGGAATGGATGCTGGTAGAAGAAAGGATTGAAAAATAATGGTTGGGCGCAGACCTGGTATAGAATATGCACATGGGAAAGGTCCCTTTGACGCCCTCTCGATATTTCCTCTCAGGTCTCTTTGGCTCCATCCTGCAAATTTCCCCTCTCAAGGCTTGATCTAAAATCACAATTTTCATTCCCAACTCCCCTTCAATCCTATCTCTGACTTGCTCAATCCTCTCTCTACAGCCCTTGTCCTCGTCGACTACTAGCAGTTTTGCCCCGCTGATCTTCAAGCAAAACACCAATGCATCACCACCTAAATTGTAATTTATCAGCGCAGGAGCAGAGCCAACCGCCCAAGATCCCATCAGGCCGAATATGAATTCCGGATGGTTCTGAAGGTAGAACGAAACGAGCTCTCCTGGCTTGACACTGTTGGCGATGAAGAATTGGGCATATCGGCAAGATTGAGCGTGTGTCTCTCCCCATGTGTAGCAACCGGCTCGCGACCAGATACACTGTTCCGTTGCAGGAAGCCGCTTAACTTGTGCTTCGAATCGATACCAGAGGCTTCTACGATCGGCTTTGGCTATTATCTCGGAAATAATCTGTTAGCAGTAGATTCTGAGTTCATTAGAAGACTAGAATATAACGATAGGTAACTAGGGCAGTTCAGTAGTTTGAGAATTAAGGAAATTGATACACACCAGCTTGTTCCCAGTCCCTGTTGGTTGACCAGACTCTATAAAGCGTACTCAGGTCTTCCTGGATGTGGAATTTGGCATCAAGATATGTTGCGGCAACGGCAGTGCTAGTGAGTGCTGCGGCGGCGGTAGCTGTAAATCAGAGAAGCGGAGAAGAGTCAACCATGGCTCTGAAACCCGAGGTTATCGGTAAATGACAGAGATTCCTACGCACCGAGCGACATACTTTCTCTACCTTATTCGGCCTCGACAATTGGTTTGGTTCTTCGTTGTTTGATACGTCCTCAGGTGGAGCAACGGCAAAGGGAGGCAATTGAGTAGACGCAATGCTAGGAGTGAGTTCTAGCAGAGTGCATTGGGGTCGGAAGGGCAATATAGATGGTGATGGAGTGGCCAGTTAAACTAAATGCTTGTCCCACGTCAGGGCCAGGGCCAGAGAGGTGATGAATAACCGTCCAACATCCTCGGCCGGTATGCTTGGGACAAGCATTTGTGTACTTCGCCAGACTCCCGCCTGGGAAAACCCACAGGATGCGCGACCAAAAGCGAAATGAGCGTAGCTTGGCCCCACCAAACCAATAATTGCCGCGCCGGGGGAGGTACCGTTTCTAAATGCCGAGAATTGCCATGCAGCCATATGCCGGAGCTAGACGATATTTGGTTTCGGCTCCGCGGGCCTGACACTTCCAAACCATGCCAAGTAGCAACGGGATATCTTTTCTGTATTATTTTTATACACATAAAGCAACCTTCTGCCTGCATCCAAGGCTAATCGTATCCGACATTACAATAGACTTCATGCGAAAACGCTCAAGAACCCCTGAAACGCCATGCCATCACAAGAGCCACGCAAAGTACTTCATCAGAACGCCAACAATCCCGCAAACGCAATCAAGGACGCAACTACAATGCATCTCGCTAACGCTAGAGACAAATTCGACGCCTCAGAACCCGTCTGAGTAGCTGGAGCTGTCCCACTGACGGTGCCACTCGCTGCTCCTGCTCGACCAGTAGTGGATGCAGCCAATGTCGTCTTGGAAGAACCGCCGAGAACACTTGAAGCCGCAACCAAGCCTGAAGACTCGTCTCCAGGCCCACCAGCGGCGGTTGTCAGTCCCGGCGCAACCGTCGTAGCCGCTGCTCCCCCAGCACTGCTCGAAGCTGCTGCCGTTGCCGAAGGGCTCTCGGTTCCTGAATCCGCTGACGAAGCCCCAGATGCTGCCGCTGAAGACGCCGCCGCTGACGATGCAGCAGCGCTCGTCGCTGACTGTGCAACAGAGCTCGCCCCTCCACTCGATGCGGCGCCTCCGCAATTCGTTGTTCCTCCCAAATCTACAACCATACCCACGCCTGCCTGCGCGTCCACGTACCCATTATCATCCTGAAACTGCTTCACATCGATGATATCCCCTTGATTCGGTAGTTTCAACGAAGATATATTTTTGTTCCCAGGTTGGCTATACATTAGGAACGTATATTTTCTTCCATCACCAGTCTCCTTGAAAGCTCCTGGCGCTTGATACGCCTGAAGAGGTTTTGTGCTGGACGCGACGTCCACCAATGTGCCAGTGTACACGAAGTCCGTTTGAAGGAAATGGAGCGTTCGTGCGCTGTCGCAGGTCGTGTCGAGCATCAAGATCGTATATTTGGCTACCGAAGAGATGCCGGAGGAGTCGCCGAAGGCAAAGGCAGGGGCATTGGCGACTTCTGTGCTGGAGTTAGATCAAATAGGTATACGAGATAGTAAGGAAGATAAATGCCTAGTGAATAACGTACCGGCTTTAGTGAACTTGGTTCCGTCAGCGAACCCTTCAGAAGCCTCGCCGCCTCCGTATGCGGCTTGCATTGAGATTGAGCTTGGATCGAACCCCGCGGATAGATCTGCTGGAACGCTTTTCTGGGAGTAGGCGCTCTTTAATAGCGCCGCTGCGCAGAAGAGGTGAGAGAGGTATGTCGTCAACATTTTGAATATCGGTCAGAGAACGAATAGATCCGTCGAGTCTTCAGTTATCTCGGAGAGTGTAAATAAAGCGTAAGTCAAAGAAAATGACGAGAAGGGAAGCACAAGAATTCGCCTCCAGGACGGTCGAAGATGAGAGTGAGCAAATGAGAGAAAACAAATCAATCAATGCAACCAAAGAATAGAACAGAAAGAAGAACAAGCGGTGAATAGAGGTAGATCTCAGATCTGCTGTTTAGAGCAAATCTCCCCGTTCCACAGGCACATTATATATCAGATCAATGCAGGCCAACACCAGGGCTATTACCTTCGCCACATGTCGCAAAAACCGCCACCATTTCCAACCTAACTCTAATTAAGCTTATTCATGACTCTTTCGTTAACAAAATCCCATGCGCAAAACCATGAAGCGTTTGCAAAATGTCGGGTTGGAGGCGCAGTCGTTTCATCAACGTTTCGGGCAGCCGCCCGGAATTTTCAATGCCGGTTGATGGTGAGGTTTGTATTTTAACATTGCCCCGCCGCACTTCTTCACACCTTTATTTTTATGTGCGAATGATCAAGGAGGAATTCGCGCTCGTTTACCTTCGATAATTACGAGCTCTTACACTTCTTCAGCCTTACCACGCGGCATGTCGTTCAATTACTCCAACAGTTCCAAAGAGACGAAATGTTTTTGAAGTCTTTTGCTAAATATGCTAGGTTTTATTTTTCAGGCCTTTTGCGGTTTTTCCGTCGCGGCTTTTCGTCTCTTCATTAAGGATGTGTAGTTTATTCATTCTTTTTCCGCCGATTCTCGTATTCAAGCCAAGCTACAAGCACAATCAGCTAGCTTATTGGCCTTTTGTAGGATCGCTTGTCATCGCGCAAAACGCCTCAATCGATAACATTTCGCCTTTTAAGCCTTGCAATTCCCCATTTATGCTTTCGTTCTATGAGGATGCTTGAGTACACAGAATTTATTCACGCCGTAGCCTCAAATTAGCAATGGGACAGTGTATTACCGTTCAATCTGCATATGTTTTTATATATTTCTTCGCAATGTGTCGCATTTCGTCTCACAGACCAATGGGTTCCCTTGGTCACTCCAGCCCCGCTCTACGCCAAGCACGAAATGTCTCCTCGACAGGGGCCAGGCTCAAACTTGATAGGATACGAATATTTTGATGGTTCTTGTATATCTTCCTCTTGCTGAGAATCTAATTTTCGCTCTCCCTTATTGCACATAGTGCTACTACTGATACGAATTACGTACTGCAGACTATCCCGGCAATTGTGTGTCAGACTCTACGGTCTCAGAATCGAGCTCATTCTTTGCCTGTGTACCTACAACGGCTACGAGCTTTGGCATTGCGACCACCTGTATTCAAAATTCTATTTTGGTTGTGCCGCCCAGTCAAGAGAGGTTTACATGGTAGGAACTTTGGTAGTCTCATCCATAGTATTGTCTATACTCTACTACCCAGACTCCAACTACGCGGCAAGAATGTTCGCCTTGCAATTTCCAACTTCCAAAAGCACATGTCGTGTGGAGTGCAAGAATACCCATCTCAGTGATCGACACCTAACGAGTACGAATCATTGTAGTGGTAGCTTCTGCTACACCATGTATATATTCACCGACCCATCAGATAAGAGCCCACACACCGCATTTGCGTGCGACACTCAAGCAACGGCCTACTCCTTCTATCTAGCAACAGCATTCGCGAACGAAACGCAAATTTCAGGTTGGTTTTCCATGCCCCCTCTACTTCACGCCCCCACATACAGCATCTCATTACCTTAAGACACAAAAGTCCGAAGCTAAACCTTCCACCGCCAGCCCCCGCATCCACATCTGCATCCGCAGCCAACACACTCACTACCACTGCCAGTGTGACATCCACGGCAGCAGGCACAACCTCACCCTCCTCACCCTCCTCAACCTCCTCAGCCTCCTTAACCTCCTCAAACCTGCCAACCCAGCCCGCATCATCATCCAACCCAAAGTCCAAAGCATGGATCGCAGGCGCTGTTATAGGCCCAACCGCCGCTTTAGCCATAATCGCCGGACTAGCTGCGTGGGTATGGCGGCTGAAGCGCAGAATTACCTCACGGGAAGCAGCGACGACACCCGGGATCGCTCCCACGGAGCTGCCAGCGGGTGTGCAGGCGCAGAGGCAGCCAGTGGCGTTCTATTATCCGCCTCAGGCAAATCCGCAGGAGCTGCCGGGTATGCCTCTTGCGGAGGCGGTGGGGGAGACGCCGGCGGTGGAGGCGATGGGGAAGGAGAGGTGAGGGTGGGGTTTATGTGTATTTCTACCATTGAGGTGCTGTTAAAAAGGACTTTAGACGAGGGGTTTAATTGACCATAGCTCTAGTACTGTTGCGGTCGGACTCTAAACTACCGCAGCTACGTAATAGTATCTTCATTCCCCCAGAGACTACCAGAAGGATGGTTCCAGAATCTCCCCAGTTATTCGCTATGGAGAGAATGCAGATAGATCCCAAAACTCTTAAGAAAACAGAGTGTTTAAAGAATTGGCATCAGAGAAGAACTATAAGAGGGATAGGGGATTTTTCTTTAAGTATTTGGCTATTATATAGTTGGGGGGAGGTAGATAGGGACCTCTACCTATTCCTACTGTAATATCCGCAATATCCGCAATATCCGCAATATCTGTAATATCCGCAATATCTGCAATATCTGCAATATCCGCCAAATTCTACCAGAACCGTAATAACCGTCACCCGAGTCCTATTCTGCCCGGTTGGGGTAGAAAAGCTCCGCACAGGCCACTTTTATCCTTATCGATTGCGATGTTTTATGCATTTTCTATTGGATAAAGGATATTTTATGCTCACTTATTCGCATTATCCAAAACCACCCTGAGTCATAAGGTGATATGCAACTGAAATAAAGTACGTAAGGTTGACCTTGTTCGACAAAAACACAACAGCGACTTTTAGATAGGAAGTGCCTACTCGGAGGGGCAGTCTCCCGCAGTTGGCAGCGGCAACAATATCACCCATCATCATTATAAAGGATCTGCACAAGGAGAAGGGGGACAATAGAAACTTCTTTCTTTTTTCCTTTGGTAGTATGTAGATTCAACGGAGATATTAGTTTCGTCCAGCATCATATTTGCATCTTGCCATTTAGGAAATGTGTACTACTTGTCGCTCGGAAATTCATGCACCCGCGAGACTATTACGGTGACCTGTGTAAGGACAACGAGAAGTCGTCACCCTGTGGTGCGCATATCACTCCGAAAATCGCAAGCATACTACTTCCCCGTCCAGGGCAATGAAAGAAAAAGCGTAATTTGTGGATAATACCGCAGATGCCATGGTAATCATACTAACCCACTGTGAAATTTTTTCCCTTTCCCCGTGCTATAGATATTGCCATTCTCCCTAATGACTGCCGTGAATTGGACCAATGCAGTTCAGTGAATTATCAGGACATCCTTAGCACACCGGTGACCACGGAGCATGGAATCTAAATGGCCTCAAGGGAAACAAATCGACGTTGCTGTCAACTGTGTCAGTGCATCAATAACAAAATCGGTACCGGCGTTCGAGAGATCGGTCTAACGTAAGCCCTTTACCGTGGTTGATATACCTGTTTATTCAAACTTCTTGTACTAGTGCCTAAGAACAATACGTTCACACATGCGTTCTACGATATACCACGCTACATACAAATTCTCACCGACCGGTCGATGACAACAGCAATGCCACCTCTTCTTCAAACAAATCTGTATAAGATGCTTTACGAGCTCTTCAGGGCCTTTCCCTCCCCCGAAACCGCACAATGAATCATTATATAATCTTGAAATGGACCGCAATGCCAGGACAGAGGCGAGACTATAGAACACCTTGCATAAAGAAACTTAGAATTAGGTAAGATGTAGTACATATTGCGACCAGATCGGGACTTTGAACGCATCATCCGGCAGATGTGTCAGACTGATGAAGCATTCAACAATCAGGTAGACCCGTGCAACAACATACAACACTGCAACACAGATGAACGCTGGTGAAGCAACCAGCATGAAGAAAAGGAGAGCAACTCCACTGCAGCACTCTCCGAATCCCTCTATGATCGAACTCGCAAACTCAAGAAGCGGGATGACCAATCCCGAACCAGCGAGTATACATCCGGAAATACGCCACAACAGCTGCTCCGTCTTGGTATGAAATGGCGCGTTCCAAGCTAATAGATGGACGAGCCCGTAAACGAAGCCTGCGACAGCAAAACCGACGAGCATAGAGGTTGAGCCGTGTGTGATAGGAGCGCAAAAGATGCCCCCGGGATTTGGAGAGTTCCAGCCCGGCCAGTTGGACGCCACGCCAGTGTCGAAAGATTTGTTGAGCGTTTCACTGCCCTCTTTATTCATGGCTTTATAGGCGTCTTGAAGAATTTCGATGTCCTGATCTGTGAAATCAATATAAGAGTCGCTTGCTTCAATACTGAAGGTCCAGCCATGGAGTGAGCAGGTTGTCGGTGTGGAGGTTACAACCTTCTCCTCCCCCCGATAATAGAATTGGATGTGGAACTCAACGCGTCGGCCGTTATCTAGAACATACACTCCCCTACTCATGATCAGCTTTAAGATCCTGACAAGCTCTGTATCAAAAAGGGGGGATGCGTGTTTCAGAAGGGTGACTTACTCTTCCTGCCTGTTTTGCATGTATCTAGGCTCCGATTGGTTATTGCGGAAGTCAACTCTGAGACTGCGATTTGCCCGCTCCGTCGATCCAGAGTTTGGTAGGTGCTTGCCGATCCAGCGCGTGCGGCCCTTAGAAGAAGTCATATACATGTACGCTTGCACAGGTACCATATCTCCTCGGGCTGCGATGTACGTTGGTTGCTCCACGTCGAAAGGCTTGTTCCACCAAAGACCGTAGATAAACAACGCACAAAGGGCATGAGCAAAAGTGTTCAGCTCTAGAAGGCAAATTGGTAAGCTGAGAACTAGTCGAACGATGCACTGCGAGCAGAACCAAACAACTTGGAGACACACGATGATCTTGGCCATGTTGTTGGCTTTGCTCTTGTCAGTGATCTGCTCTTGTGTTTGGATCACTTTGTTCTCGCTTCCTTGATCACGAAGCAGATATTTGATCCCGTCGGGTTTGACGCAATTGTACCCAGTCCTGCTGAGAGGCGTGCTAATAACGAAGCCGCCCATTAGAACGTAGAAGCTTTGCGTATTGGTCCAGATGGGTTCTTCCTCAGTGTCTTCGTTGCGTTTACTTTTCTACGAAGAGTTAATGTGATTGGACCCAGAGTTCTTTACTAATGGTCAAAACAAAGGTAATCCCTAGCACACACAGTACTAGATAGATGAAGTTGAGTAGATGTACCCTGAAGATGTCTTTCAACCTTCCCAATGCTCGATGCCTTAATGAGAGCGGTGCAGGTTGCCTGAGAATCCGCCGCACTCGTCTCGTAAGATTACTGGCATCTCGACGTTGTTGGAATGCTGACCACACAATCCATCATTGAGTTCAGCACGGGGATAAGGAGAAATGCGAATTCTGCAAGACTCACGATCTCAGGAGCGAAGATGCCCATAGTCAACCAACCTGCCTTAATAAGGTAAGTCCTGAACCTCTCCCCTCTTGCCGGTATGTTGAGATGAACAGCAGTCCAAACACAGAGCACCATGGTAGTCACACATGACGACAAAATGCCGAAGCTGCCTCTGTAATTAGGCTCCGCTCTCCAGATCACGGTTTGGTTTGCTGGGCGCTCTCCAAACGGGGAACCCATCGGCGAGGTAGAGAGGATGTGAGCAAAAGGTGAGGGGTGAACACTTCCGAATGAAGCTTCTTCGATGGGCGGTTGTAGCAAATATCACAAAAGTCCCGATGGAGGCTGTGGACTCAATCTTCAGTGATGGTTGGGTCACCTTCGGCTGCTGCGCCTCGTCTCCTCTCTTCCTATCATAGAATAGCAACTGTGGCTTGACGAGCTGAACACGTCACTATGGTAAGTGAATCGTGAACGCGGCCTTAGCGCCCCATGTTCACGCTACTGTAGTCTTTGGGCCTCCCTAAAGAAATTTATTCAGCCTTGTACCTCTCTGCTTCAACAATGCTTTTAATTGTAGGCAACAATTGTCTGGCATTGCTTCTGTTGATCTACCTCTCCATTCGTGTACCGTATCCGTGACCGTCGTAGCTACGCCTTAACCACCCGGTCTAAACGACCGGGTGGTCAAGGCGTAGCTACGACGGCCACGGATAGCTCTCTAACCACGCGACATAGTGACTGCTCCCACTCACTCCTTACACACATGCCCAACTCCTAAAATCGATCTCCTCCCCTATCCCCCCTCAAACATTGCCGTCTTCGGATACACACACAAGACCCGATTGATCGCCCGCCCCTTTCCATCCAGTGCACTCGTCGCCTCCAAAGAATCTGAGGAAATCCCATTCTCAACCCGATCCACGAGCGCGTGGAAGTGCTATGCGGATAAGCGCCCTTCCCACTTACGCAATGGCCCAAACCAGGCGCGAGGAAGAGGCGGAAGAAGTCGTGGATTGAGGGATTGGAAGCAGAGGCGGAGTCATAGAAGCGGCGGGTGTTTTTGTAGGATACTGCTACGTCGGACTGTGAATTCCCGTCAGAATATCTGGAATGAACCTAGGGTGGAGGCGGAGGCAAGATTTACAATCTCTTGGTGCGTTATTAACTTCCCACCTGCCTCTCTGAAATCAGAAAGGTCGTAGTCGCTAATACCAGTGATAGATCAATACTCCCGAACACTTTGTCGGCGCAGCCGCTCCAATTCCTTCCGAGCCACATTCGTCGAATCCCAAGTCATATCCTTCTTCACGAAAATCCGAATCCAATTCACAGTTAGCGGATCCGGGCTCCCCGTACACTTCCTAGTTGAGCAATTCGTGCTTCTGGCGTATCTGAGATCGACGTCGTAGCCGGCTGCTACGCTTTGGAAGTCTATACCGGAGGGGCGCTTGTTGCGCCATACGCCATCTACAATTTGCGCCGCGGTTTCTGAGATCTGGACTTGCCTCCTGGCGTCTGGGCAATCTATGGTGGTTCCAATGAGAGATTTCGGGTCAAATGTACACTTGTCGGACACTCCCAAAATCCCATCTTCAACACCATCCATTGTATCGCAAGCCTTCACCGCCGCCTTATCAACACCCGACCATGGATACTCACTCGATTCCTGCATCAACGCCTGCGCCCAAAAATTCTCAACCTGTTCATCCCAATACAACCCCGGCGCACCCGCCGCAATCCCGTCAAAAGCCTCAGGATACCTTTGGGCAAGCACATACCCCTGTTTTCCACCATTCGAACATCCGCTCCAATAGCTGTATTTCGGCACCACACCGTAATAGCTCTTCACCACGCTTTTCCCCAGCACCGCCAAATCCCCCAAACTTCTCTCCGCAAAAGTTCCGTAAATTGTGCAAGTTGACGTTCCCAGGCGATAGCAACGCCCACTGATCCGTATTCCCGCCATTCACATCCGTCCCGTGAACACCACCGTTCGTCCCCAGAGCCGCATATCCCTCCGCGATTGCACCGTCCATGGCGACAAACGTGTAGCCCCAGAGACCGGCTATGTATCCTCCCCCGCCCACCGCCTGCATTCTTCCGTTCTAGGTCGAAGTGGGGGGCCATATTTGAGTGAGGATGGGGTCATTTTGCCCCGGGTGCGTGTGCGATATGGTGACGTTGCAAAAGTCTAGTGTCACAGGTGCGATCGTGCTGTGGCTCGGATTGTAGAATGGTGGAGCCGAGGCTGTGTAGTTTTGGACGAGGGAGGTGGCGATGGAAACGATCGATGCGCCGAAGAAGCTGAGATCTGGGAAGGAGGATGTGGTGCAGGGGACAGCCGGGGCGTGGGTGGTGTTGTTCGACATCGTTGCTGAAACCCTCCTTGGATTAGCAAAACGAAGGTTCCCTCGAGGTCACGTGGAATTCCACTCCACTCGTCTTTTAAAGAAGCCGTGACCCTGGCTGTATGTCTCAAAAATCTTGGTCCTGGAAAGGCTATGTAGAGCGTAGTGTCCGCAGGTAAATTGAGGTGCTCTGGTTGGTGGCTAAATTGGTGTTGTTGAACTCGCTTGGGACTCGTGCTGATGTCTTATAGGATAGACTATCAAAGTCCAGCAGAGGCGCGTGGAGATTCCTAGAGGAAAGAGTCGTGGAGATTTACCCGGGAACCGGGGTACCGGAGCAAGATACTATAGATCCCGTTAGCGTTAACGGGAAGCGCTTCGTCTACGGTCTTGCGGATTTGAGGTCGGTAGATGGGGTTCAATATGCTAAGCGAAAGGACCTTGGAAGTATCGGGCCGGGCTTTTGTTGACATTGATGGATACTATCAGTGGGAAAGTGGCGCCGACGGGACACAGCTTTAGCTACTGGCCTCTCCCTTAGTCAGATCAGGATATTTGAGCAATAAGACCACAACGAAGAACAGATGCCTCCTTGCCCTTTGTCTTAGGGAAAACCTGGTGCGTGTATATGTTCCATGAAGGTGAGCAATTGATATTGACTGTCTGACTTCACTCCGAATAGGCCGTGTTGTCCGAGGTGGAGCCCTAACGGGCCGTAGCAGCGCTGATGCGCCCTGGGAGGGGTGGCACGCGGTCTTACACTCATTGGGAACGGAGCGAGCGTGGGAGGTGGGAGCTACGTCGCACCGGGGGTGGCTATGGTGATGTCTTGCTTCGTGAATTGGCCAACAATTCTCGCAGCGGCCTGCGATCCAGCAGTAGATCCATTCAATTCTTTGCGGTAGCATTCTCGTCAAGCATTTAGCCCCTTCGACAAAGAACGTGTTTCTGGCGATCCGTCAGTGGAACGTCGACTCTAGGAACTGGCCGTCTTTCTACCGTGGGTACCCGCGCATAAGGGAATACCTGGAGGCGAGGCGGCTGACAAGTTAGCGGAAGGAGCGGTCGTCCCGGAAGAAGCGCACCTTTTCCGGTACCTCCTCTCTGCGCAAAAGAGGGAGAATAAAGAACGCATGACAAAGGGATGGCAGAAAGAGTGGAGATCCACAGAAAAAGGCAAACACCTGCGTACAATCAACAGCGGGCTTCCATCGAAACATACGCAGAAGCTCTATGGTCCTCGCCAAAGGAACAGAGCGTATATACTGGCACAGCTCAGAACAGGACACTCGTGGCTAGCTACTCATGCTACAACCTTTGGCTTCAGCAAAGAGGACAAATGTGAATGCGGAGCTAGAGAAATAATGGTACACATCTTGGTGGACTGCCTGAAACTTCGGGATATAAGGTAACAGCTGCGGGACAGGATAGGAGAGGATTTTAATAGCATTGCAGAAGTGCTCAGAGGCAGACTCTAAGGAAGGGCGAAAGGATGGAAAATTAACAATAGCGTCCTTAACGCAGTGCTCGACTTCGCGGAAGCGTCTAAGAGATTCATATTAAGAGCATCAGAGTGGTCGTTGAATAGGGTTCGCAGCTAGAGGGACTAGCATAGGCCATCACGAGGCTAAAATTTCGTTTGTACAATATCTTTAGAAGGATAGGCTTTAGTAGTGGTAGCCTGCATATCCCACGGGAGAGGTCAGGGTAAATGAAATACAAACAAACAACAGACTGTAGCTCAACCAATGCTAATATTTCTTCAGGGGAGGGACGATGACCTTTTTTGACTCATACAGACGCCGATTTCTTTGCCGGCGCTAGCAGGGAGGACGGCCGACCCGCTCCGGCCACCCTCCCTGCTAGCCTGCCCGCTTGCTCCACCACTAGCCACAACACACACTCACGTGACACTTTCATGGGCCACTTACTTTGACACTCCCGGCTATCAAGTTCTTATTCTTTTTGCCAATGACAGCAATACAAATAAGATCAAGATGGACTTTTAGTTTCAGCATCGGCAATAATTTAATTCTGTGCCTTTTCGAGTCCGATCAAAGCCACAAATGCAATGCTGACGTGGCAGTGTGCTCAACACCCCCACTAGATTTTCAGCCTCGTTAGGCTGAAATCTACCACATCATGACATCGTTCCAGTCCCTCTTCTTTCCTCTAAGCTCTCGCATCAAACAGCTTTCCTTCCGAGCATTCATCCGTCCTGGTCGCTGGGAGGCCCTTAGCGTTTCATGTCATTTTTAGCAATTTGTAACCGTTAAACCTCACCAAGAAATCCCTCCAACAAAGAGAGGCGTCCTATAGTGACATCCAACCCCGCGCTTGCACTATCGAAAACTCCAGATCTTACGCTACCCCATCCTCCGTAATGTCTGCGCAGATGGCTACCAGGCCTAGATTTCATAAGGAATACACTGTGGGATGGGTCTGCGCACTACCAAAGGAGCAGACCGCGGCAACGGCTATGCTAGACCAAATACATCCAGATCTTCCCAAGCCGCCGAACGACCATAACACATACACCCTGGGATCTATCGGCAAGCACAACACCGTTATAGCCTGTCTGCCGAAAGGCAAGGTCGGTACTAATTCGGCAGCGACTGTCGCAACCCGGATGGTCGGCACTTTTCCGTCTATTAGAGTCGGCCTCATGGTTGGTATCGGCGGCGGTATTCCATCCAAAGTTAGACTCGGCGATGTTGTAGTTAGCACACCGGTCGGCGAGTATCCTGGAGTAGTTCAGTGGGATTTCGGCAAGGCGGAAGAGGATAGCGGTTTTAAACGAACTGGCGCGCTTAACAATCCCCCAAGTGCACTGCTAACGGCAATAACGAAAATGGAGACCAAGCATGAGATGTATGGACCTAAGGTACCTCAGTATCTGGATGATCTAAAAAAGAACTGGCCAAACTTAATGCTAAAGTACACTCGGTCTGATTCCCTTAAGGACCCTTTGTTCCCACCAGACAATCCTCATCGCAGTCGGAGCAGATGGCAGGCCATACTCTCAATGTTCTGGGAGGCAATCCTGGCTTTTCTTGGCTACTTCTTAGGCTGGTGGGTGTTTGCTCCCATAGACCGTGGGGCAGAGCAAGTGACGAGAACCTCAGTGAGCACTGTGATTGATGGAGAACAGAGCAGGCCTCGAGGCATGCGCGTTCATTACGGGCTGATTGCGTCCGGTAACCAAGTTATTAAGGACGCCAAGTTCCGTGACAATCTCAACAAGAGTCTTGGCGGAAATGTGTTGTGCGTCGAAATGGAGGCGGCAGGATTGATGATTGACTTCCCGTGCATCGTTATCCGAGGCATCTGCGATTATGCTGACTCACGAAAGAATAAAGATTGGCAGGAACATGCTGCGGCCATAGCCGCGGCGTGTGCAAAGGAACTTTTGGAATATGTACAGCCAAGTGATGTTGAGGGAGAGCGCCCAGTGAAGGACATACTGGACCAGGGTTAGTCATTCTCGGGTCCTTCCGTCGAGGTAGTAGCGAGCTTTTAATAACAAAAGCAGTTTTTGACACTGTATCCAGAACTGGAGCAAATATTGAAACGATAAAGTCTAAGTTAGACGGAAGTGAAGACCTTGAGACCCTTAACTGGCTCACCCAAACTGACTATGGCCCTTTACAGAGTGACTTTATTAGGAGACGACAGAAAGGAACAGGAACATGGTTACTACATACAAATGAATTCAAGACATGGCTTCAACAAAGACAAACGACTCTCTTCTGTCCAGGCATTCCAGGAGCGGGCAAGACAATTCTTGCAGCTACTATTGTTGACCACCTCAATAGTCAATACGCTGGCGATCCTACTACTGGCATTGCGTATATCTACTGCAATTTCCGACAGCAGCAGCAGCAGACGCCTGAAGATCTACTCTCGAGCCTTCTTAAGCAGTTTGCTCAGGAGCGCCCTTCCCTTCCTGAATGCATTAAGACACTTTATAAATGCCATAGCAGCAAGCGAACCCGGCCATCATTTGACGAGATTAAAGAAGCCTTGCATTTAGTCACCGCTTATTATTTAAGAGCCTTTATTATAGTTGATGCGCTTGATGAATGTAGTGTTTACGAGGGTGGACGCCAGAAGTTCTTAACAGCTATCTTTGACCTTCAAGCTAAAACTGGAGCGAATATCTTTGCTACTTCTCAGATTAATAATGATATCGCAAAGCTGTTTAAAGGGGCCCCATCTTTCCAGATCTATGCGACTAACGAAGATGTGGAGAGATATCTAGATGGGCAGATGCTACTTCATCAATCTGATATTTTGGATGACGAACTTCAGGGCACAATTAAGAGGGAAGTTATTAAAGCCTTTAAGGGAATGTACGTGCAACCTTCTACTAATATACTATATGTATCCAATTTAATATTAGTCTTAGGTTCCTCCTTGCGCAGCTACACATGAATACGCTTGTAAATCAGCCAACAAAGGGAGATATAAAGCAAGCATTGCAGCACTTAGCCCAGGGAATAGAAGGACTGGACAAGGCTTACGAGCAGGCGATGGAAAGAATAGAAGATCAAGGAGGTCGGTTGCGAGATCTCGCGAAAGATATTCTAGCATGGATTACCCATGCCAAAAGGCCAGTTTCTACTGCAGAGCTTCAACACGCCCTTGCTGTTAGGCCAGGTACAGTAAAGCTGGATAAAGACTACCTTCCAGGAGTTCACGTCCTACAATCTGTGTGCGCCGGATTAGTTACTGTTGATGAGCAGAGTGGTATTATCCGCTTAGTCCATTATACGACACAGGAATACTTTGACCGGACTTGCACTAAATGGTTCCCTAATGCTCAGTCCGTTATAACAGGGACATGCGTTACGTATCTGTTATTTGATACTTTTAAATCTGGTTTCTGTCCAACAGACGATGAGTTTGAAACACGATTGCAGTCAAACGTTCTTTATGACTATGCGGCGCGGAATTGGGGTCATCATGCTCGTGCAGCCTCGACAGTCATGGAACAGTGGACAGAAGTGGAACAGTTGATTCAGGGTCTTCTTGAGAATGAAACAAAAGTTTCCGCTGCCAGCCAGGCGATGATGGTTTCTGGAAGCTACCCTGGCTATAGTCAAAGAGTGCCAACGCAAATGATAGGAGTACACGTTGCAGCATACTTCGGACTAGGGGGAGCGATAATAGGTCGGTTAAAGAATGGGTATAATCCAGATTTCCAGGATTCTTACGGTCGGACGCCGCTATCGTGGGCGGCGGAGAGAGGGCACGAGGCCGTGGTCAAGCTGCTGCTCGAGACGGGCAAGGTCGACGTCGAGTCGAAGGACAACAACGACGACCAGACGCCGCTATTGTGGGCGGCGAAGGGAGGGCACGAGGCCGTGGTCAAGCTGCTGCTCGAGACGGGCAAGGTCGACGTCGAGTCGAAGGACTGGTACGGCCTGACGCCGCTATTGTGGGCGGCGAGGGGAGGGCACGAGGCCGTGGTCAAGCTGCTGCTCGAGACGGGCAAGGTCGACGTCGAGTCGAAGGACAACGACGTCGACCAGACGCCGCTATCGTGGGCGGCGAGGGGAGGGCACGAGGCCGTGGTCAAGCTGCTGCTCGAGACGGGCAAGGTCGACGTCGAGTCGAAGGACAACAACGACGGCCTGACGCCGCTATCGTGGGCGGCAATCGGAGGGCACGAGGCCGTGGTCAAGCTGCTACGACAGAGCATTCAATAGTCTCCTCTCCTATACCACCTCCCCACCCACCACCATTCCTACTTGCCTGCTTTATATACTTTTTCATATAGAGTACGCTTTCGACTTTGGAAATGTGCTGCTTAGAAATGTACTGCTTGGAAATATGCTGCTTGGAAATGCGCTTCTTAGAAATGCGCTGCTTGGAAATGCGCTGCGTAGGAATGCGATGCTTAGAAATGCTCTACTTAGGAATCTTCTACTTTATAATCTTCTACTAAATAATATTCGCGCTAAGGTTAGATAAGAAGCTTGCTCTGAAACCTCTTTTAAAGCAGTGATCTATTCGGATTGGCATGGCGTGGATCTGAGGTCAAATCCACTCCACGTCCTCAATATTTGATTTAGCGCCAGGCGCGCCGCGGCCCTCCATTGCAAATCTTGGCATAGAAATCGTATCACGTGCGTATTAAGAAGGGAGAAGGCACATAAAAGACTATCTTATTTCTAATATAATAATTATAAAAATTTAGTATATATTGTAACGTGTCCCGCCCCACGCCGCCATATGGCCAAAAAGACATGGAGTGCTTGCGAACTTGTCGCAAGCGCGGCGGGATCTAATATACCCTCCTGTCAACTCCGGTGGTTAGCGCAGCCACGTCTGCACGGCCTTACTTTCCCTTAAACAGCAAAAATACCAAAACTTTCCCTACAAAA
>Ga0307507_10006127_pt1 | contig 18841 bp, 8 predicted proteins | sample 7_EM_MG_FD_207223 | JGI IMG/M metagenome (GOLD analysis project Ga0307507, IMG submission 207223) | Populus trichocarpa ectomycorrhiza microbial communities from riparian zone in the Pacific Northwest, United States - 7_EM | ecosystem: Host-associated > Plants > Roots > Unclassified | place... | reverse complement strand
TAACTCCAATTGTATTCTAAGATTTACTACAAGGAGAGAACTATCTACGGTAGGGACTGAGGTCCTTTAAATACACAACCATACTCCTAAGAAATCCTCTCTTGTACGTAAGGTACGTGTTATACGTATTATACATAGCATACACTACGTATACTGCGTATACTGCGTATAACATTATATAACTCGCTTACTATTCCTCGTCACATAGTTCCACCGGATCCATCCTAAACTATGCCTGTATTAACTAACTAGCTTCCTCCGACTCTTCTCCAAGTAGTTATAACATTGTACTTAAAGCGTCCGTAATACTATTTCCCTCCTCTTTATTTTCGTCCTTAAAGATTCCTAATATCTCCAAGTCGTCCACTAGAGGTATAATGTCCGTTTAATTAGTCTGGTTAATATCTATACTTATTATACCTAAAGCTTCTTTTTCCTTGCAAGCGCAGCGCTATGCTTGCACTGTAGCTGCCATACTGTCGCTTAGTAAGATAATGCCGTCTCTATATTCTTATTGCGTAAAGGCAGGGTTAGTGTGTATTGCGCTAGCGAGTTCTTTGTCTTAACAACCCTTGTCTTGCTTGGAGTGTACTAAAGCAAATGTTTAATTGTTCTGCGATATTCGCTCTATTTCTAACGCTAAGTGTGCGCGTCTAATAACTCTTAACAGTCTTTAAGTTCCCTAAGTAACTTATTATAGGGTCTCGTGTTCAATCTGCCGCTGCAAAACTTAATGGTAAGCTCTTAAGCGCCTTAAATAAGCTTCGTTATTCGCGGAAAGCGGAGCAGGAGGCTATAGCTACTTAATAGCGTGCCCTTAAAGCCCGTTTATTGGCCTTTGCCTATCTTCTTCGTCTTAAATATATTCGTGAGAAGGTCTGTTCCAAGGAGTGGAAACTGGTTTAATAGGGTTTATCTAAGCTGGGTAATAAAAGGATTAACTCTCCTCCTATAAGGGAAACAACTCCGAGTAGCTTAGTAATTGCTCCTCTTAGGTCCCCCTTAGGTGACTTATTTTTTAGTAATCCTTCTTTATTAATGCTGCCTAACCTACTTTCTTCCAATACTTCTGTACCTTTCCTATAGCGTTCCTTAGGTTGCTTAGTAGTTCCTAAGTAGTCTTACTATAGCCTATCCACTTTACTTTATACTATGTTTTGTTGTCTACGTCCTTATAACTAACGACTTTTAAAACTTATTACTTGTCTTCTTCCTGTCCTCTATACGTGTCTACTTTATAGACTAGTGGCTTAACATTCCCATATGCTAGCTCTAGCATTGCGATATGCTGTATAGGGTAGATTTTCATTTTAGCTAGTAGGTTTAACTTATACATAACCAATAAAATTCTTTACTTAACTTTAAAAGGTCCTAGTTTAACATAGTCCAATTTCTTACTTAGTTATTAACTCTTAAAATTTTTATATAGTAGCCACACTTTATCCCCCTCCTTAAGATCTGGTCCCTTAGATCTCTTAGCATTATAGTACCTTTTTATTCATTCTTGTACTAGTTTAGCTGTCTCTTTAAGGTCTATATAAAGATTTATTAACGTCTCCATTCTTTATTTAGCTGTGCTACTTGTCTTTTTTGCTTGATATAGCGATAACGATATTCTTAGCTCGTATCCGTAATTCGCCTTAAATAGTAATATCCCCATTCCTTCTTATGGTGTTGTATTATATGCAAACTATATAACTAGTAATAACAATACCTAATTGTTCTGTACGTGATTAATATAATGCCTTAAATACTACTCTAGTGTCTAGTTTAGTCTTTCCATTTGTCCATCCGTCTGCGGATAATACGCTGTAGACATTACTGCGCGAACCCCTTATTCTGCCAAAAATACTTCCTAAAATACTGCTACAAATCTTAGATCTCTATCCGATATAATCTTATCTAGTGCTCTATATCTTGCAAATACTTCCTTTATATAGATTCTAGTAATATCTTCTACTAATATCTCTTCAGTGCATACTATAAAGTATCCCTACTTTATTAGCTTATCCACTATTACTAAAATCGCGTCATGATCTTATCCTATAATAGGATCTCTTAACTTTAGTAACTTAATAATAAAGTCCTATAATATAACCTCCTATGGTCTTCCTAGTGTCTTAATAGGTTATAGCCCTCCATACGGCTTATACCTCGTCGGTTTGTTCCTTTGGCAATCTAGACATTCCTTTATAACTTATCTTGCTAGTCCCCAGATTTCTTAAATAATATACTCCTCTTAAAGTCTTAACACTAAGCCTATAGCTCCGTTGTGTCCTTATGTTATTCCCTTGTGGAATTCCTTAACAAATTCTTCTGCAACAGACTTAGGCATATACGTTACTTCTCTGTTTTTATACTGCTCTAAGTCTAGATCCTCTACCTATATTTCTTGGATCTTCTATATCTAATTACTCTCTAGTGATTTATGGATCTAACTTTCCTTAGTTGCTGCGATCTTTAGATAATTATACCTAATTAATCCGTCTTAATCCTTTCGCAATAAAGCTCCCAATAGCTTTTTATCGCTTTATAGTTTAGCCTTTCTACTTAGAGCATCTGCTTGTGCATTATCTGTACCCTTAGTATACTGAATTTCGAAATAGTATTTTATAAGCATTTCCGCCCATCTAACCTATCTTTGGTTGAGTTTCTTTGTTGTTAGGAATCCTGTAAGGTTCTTATAGTCCGTTTTAACCATAAATAGTTTCTCTATACCTTGCAAAAATGCTCTCTATTCCTTAAGTACTGTAACTATACCTAACAACTCCTTGTTATAGATGTCATAGTTTAGTTCTAGTAGTGTTATCTTCCAACTATAGTATACCACTGGGTGCCATCCATCTTAATATTTCTATAGGAAGTACACCCCTAGTGCAAAGTCTAATATATCTGTCTCTACAACCGTCTCTAGACCTAGTTAATAGATCTTAAGAACTGGCTCTTAGGTAAATAACTCTTTAACTCTCTTAAATAGTTCTTATTATTCCTTCCCCCATGCCCATAGTTCTTCTTTCTTCGTTAACCGCGTAAATAGCTTAATATCCTGCAACCACTGCGCTATAAACCTTCTGTAGTAATTGCAAAACCCTAGGAACAATCTTAACTATATTACGTTCTCTAGTTCTTGCCAATTCACTATAGCCTCGATCTTTTTTGGATCTATACTAAGTTAGCCTAGTTTAATAATAAATTTAACAAAATCGGTTTTCCTAGTAAAGAACTCGCATTTCTTAATCGCTACTAGCATCTTTTCTTCTTATAGTCTCTTTAAGACCCATTTAACGTATTCTCTATGTTCTTCCTCACTTTCTAAGTAGATAATAATGTCGTTAAAATATACCATAACAAATTCATCTAGGTGTTCTCCTAACACACTATTAATTCGCTTCTGGAACATTGCTGGTACGTTTATAAGCCCAAATTACATAACTAATAGCTTATATAGTCCTTCCTTTAACCTAAAGGCTGCCTTCTATTTATCGCCTTCCTTAATTCTAATCTGGTGGTACGCCTATCTCAGATCTATCTTTATAAAGATCTTTACGTTGCCTATTCTGTCTTAGATTTCGCTAATTAAGGGTAAAGGATATCTATCCTTTCTGGTAATGCTATTCAACTGTCTATAGTTTATACACATCCTAAGTTTTCCGTTTTTCTTTAGGATAAACAATACTGGATATCCTACTAATAACTGTAACGGTCTAATGTATCCCTTTTATAAGTTCTCCTGGATAAACTCCTTAAGCGCTACTAACTCTGTTTCAGTAAGCTTATAGATTAGAAAGAACTTTAGACTTATTCCCTCTTCCAATTCTATCTTATAGTCCCAAGCTGCATGCTTTAACAGCTTCTCACTTTCTAGTAACTATAACTTTTTTCCATACTTATGGTATCTTTTTGGTACATAACTTAAGCCTCGCTTAGTCTCTTCATATATCGCTCCAACTTGGTACCATACCAACTTGGTTTACTGTTGCATTTTGCGTTATTATATATCCTTAATATTAACCTAACCTATAACCCAATCGATCTTTAGATTGTACTCCTATAACTAAGGCATTCCTAGTATCGCCTTATCCTGTCCCAACGGTAGGATATCAAAAGACATTCTAACTGGTCTCCCTTTAATAGTTATCTAAATAGGTCCTATTTTAAAATTAATAATACCTCCTCTATAGGCTATCTAATCTCCTGAAATCGTTATAAGTGGATATAGGTGTTCCTTCTGTCTATATAGTAACCCCATCCTTTCCACTGCCTTTGGTGATATGTGGTTCCTTATTACTCTACTATCTACTAATGCTTCGAACTGCTGATCTTGCCACTTAGCTCTTAAATTTAGGTATTGTTCTTAAATTCCTTTAAGGGTCTAAGGCTCTAACACTAGTTCCCTCTAGTCCCATGCGCCTCCCCTTTTCCCAACTGTTGGCTGCTAGATCCTGCCTATACTTGGTCCAACTTTAGCTAATACTTAGTTCGTTTCTTTTCCTCTATATACTATAGATAAGTATTCTCTAGGCACTTCTACCACTATTATCCGTCTAGGCATTCTTCCGTAAGGAATCTTCCTAGTTAAAGTATTAAGTCTCCTTAACTTTATACTTCTACTAGATGCCAACTATGTATATACTTGGCGTTCCTAAACCACTTTTCCTCTGGTGCCTAATATATCCTTACTAGGTACTTCCGGTTCTTGTCTTTAGGTGCTCTATATATATTACACATATTATCCACATAAGCTATCCATAATAGTATATAATACGCTGCATATTTTAGGTTAACTCTTAGTTTATCTTCGTCCTTAAGTTTAAACCTATACCTAGTTAACCTAACCACTGGTATCTCTACTGCGGGTATTAAAACTTACCGCTTACTTCTCTAGTCCCTAGATCCCTCTTCTAGGTTCCTTAACATTATAATTAATGCTCCTTTAATATAACTCATGCGTTTTTCCGTAATAGGTTAGTCTTGGACAACTTTTTTATCTAGCTATATATAAAAGTCTTCCTATTCATTATTATGTCGTTGCCTATACCACTTTCCGTACAACTGGTTTAGTGTGTATGGTCTATCCATTAGAAAATACCTTGTTATTGCTACATCGTAATATCCTTTAGTATGTCTTTCTTCGAACCTAGTTAGAATATCTAGATCCTCTTCTTATTCCAGTTCGTCTAACCACTTTACCCTAGGTATCCCTACACTTAGCCTATTAGTAATTCTTTATACGGGTGCTCTGTCCCTTATACAACCTAGTATAGCTAATCTCTTGTCTAGCTTTTGCTCTTGCTATATAATAATTCTTGTCCTAAACTTATCTATAGTTTCTTATTTTCTGCGTCTTGTAGCTAGATTCTCGTAGTCGTCTTACTTTTTAATTCTAGTATTAACTTTTCGATCTTTAGGCTAAGCACTACATTCGCCTGGAATTACTGACGTTCTTATTCATTCCCCAAACTCACAGTTCTTAAACTTGCGTCCTATACTCGTTTGTTTGTTACTAAACTAAGTTGCTGCCCTTTCCCATCGGTTTTCGTCTATTATGGGTTCTTAGGTGTGTTTTATCTTACTTTAAGAATCTTAAGCTTCTCTTATCTCTTCTTAAAAATCTTAAGCCTGTGGCCTTTTGCCTTTACTAAGTAATAAGCTAGCACTAGTAGTTGTCTACTTACTTAATTTCTTCTAAACGTTGCTCCTATTGTCTTATAAAGCGATGGAAATCATATCTAATAGTATCGCTACGCCCGTTACTAAACCTTGTTCGGTAATGGTCTCAGTCTCTACTTCTATTACGTTATTAAGGTTTAAGTGCTCCTAGTTAGCCTCCTTTTTGTCCTTATCGCTGTTAATTAATAAGTACTCTAACTCTATTGTCATTACTACTAATCTTTATCCGTACGTTGCTGTGATATCTTAATCTAGCTTATAGAGTTAATCTTGTTTTTTATCTAACTCTCTGGTTTTTTAGAGTCCTTTTAACTCTAGCTCTTATGGCCAATAGCTTGCGCCGTACTTAGCGTCTTCATAAATTTGGCATGCGTTGTTGTAACAATACGCAAAACTGTTAATTAAACACTCTTTTATTCCTTATAGTGCACCGTCGTCCCTCTGTATATACGCGCCATCTGCTAGTCTGGTTCCCTTTACCGCGTAGTTACTTTAACTACCTCTATAGTCTCTAGCGAAATAACCCTATTTTCCGCAATTTATGCAAGCTCTATCTTTAAACCATCTTTCTTGCTATAGAGTCCGCCTAAATATCTTCTGCTGCTAAGATCCCTGGTTTAGCCTCTACTCCTTAGTCCTTTAATTACTTAATCCTTAACCTCTGGGTTTCTATAGTTTCTTTTCCCATCTTTAGGTTTCTTTAGTACCACTTAGGTCTATTAGCTCCGTGCCATTCTATGGTTTTTAACTCTATGTCTGTTATTATGTACTTTACGCCTTATATAACTATAGAACTCTATCTTGCCCTCTCTTAGCTTGTTCCCTTTAATAGATTCTATTATTAATCTTTATTAACTGATCTATTAACTCTCTTAGGGTATCTGCATCTTCTATCAGGATAATTATGTCCTAGACTTTAGCCTTAAGTCCCTATTTATACTATGCTATAAGCGCCTTGTTGTTCCACTCAACCTACATAGCTAGTGTTTAAAACTATGTTGTATACTTAATAGCTAAAGTGCGTTATACTAAGTTCTGAAGCTTTTATTCCGCTGTGGTTATAGCTTCCAGGTCTCTAAATATCTGCGTTAGTTGCTCTGCAAACCCGTTCTAACTGGCAAATATATACCATACATCTTGGTTAGTAGTTGTTATGCCATTAGCCTATATTTCCGTAAGATACGGTTTAAACCACTTAAGTGCCCTCCCCATCAGGAACAATCCTATATAGGCTACTTAATCCAATAATGTTGCTAACTTCGCTCCTTCCTATACTACCTTAAAGTGCATCTGCGTAAGAAATTCTTTAAGCTTTGACTTTTCTCCTAAAAATTGTTTAATTAAAGGTAACTTAATCTTTGCTGCTTTAATTCCATTAATGCGTTCTTTAAGTATCCTATTATTGTCTTATAAGTGATTAACCATTTCCTATAACTAACCTTGCGTAACCACTTAAGAATCCCTATTGTCCATACTGGTATTGCCTGGCCCTAAGGTTGTAGCTCCCGTCGACGCCGTCATAACTGGTGCTGCTCTTGGTGGCATATTACTCGATTTTGTTCCAATACCGTAACCTTAGTAGTGAATGTGTAACGGAACCTTATAGTAGGAACTATAGTAGGTTCTGTTAATAGGCTGGGTATATAGGTACGACAAAAACGATAACGTAATAATAACTGGTGGAGTGGTTGCCCAACAGATTAACTCCAATTATATTCTAAGATTCACTACAAGGAGAGAACTATCTATAGTAGGGACTGAGGTCCTTTAAATACACAACCGTACTCCTAAGAAATCCTCTCTTATACGTAAGGTACGTGTTATACGTGTTATATATAGCGTACACTGCGTACACTGCGTATACTGCGTATAATATTATGTGACTCGCTTACCATTCCTCGTTACATGGTTCCACCAGATCTATCCTAGACCGTGCCTGTATTAACCAACTAGCTTCCTCCAACTCTTCTCCAAGTAGTCGTAACATTGTACTTAAAGCGTCTGTAACAACAGCCCCCTTTACTAATAAACTATAGAGGAACTAAAAGCAACTAAGTAGTACTTAATCAATAACCTCTATAAGGGGTTTATTAAGCTAAGTTAGGCCCCTTTTACTTCCCCTATTCTATTTATAAAGAAATCTAATAAAGGCCTTTGTTTCTGTATTAACTATTAGAAACTAAACGCCATTACTTAGAAAAATTATTACCTTCTCCCCCTAATTAATAAGACCCTTACGCGTCTAAGCTAAGCCAAAATCTTTACTAAGCTTAATATCCGCTAAGCTTTTTACTAAATTAGGATAGACCCTGCATTAGAAGATCTAATAACATTCCGCACCTATTATAGGTCTTATAAATATAAAGTCCTTCCTTTTAGACTAACAAATAGGCTAGCCACTTATTAACAGTATATAAATAATATTCTTTTTAATTACCTTAACGAATTCTATACGGTATACCTAGACAATATTTTTATATACTTAAATAACAAACTTAAGCACTAAGTTTATATTAAGAAGGTCCTAGAGAGACTATAAAATACAGGCCTATAGGTTAATATAAAAAATGTAAATTTAGAGTAAAACATATAAAGTACCTTGGGTTTATTGTTAGTATAAAAGGGATTAAAGTTAACTTAGAAAAGGTTAAGGCAATCTATAACTAGAAACCCCTTCGCACTATAAAGGAAATCTAGTCCTTCCTTAGCTTCTGTAATTTCTACTATTAGTTTATCTGTAACTATAGAGTTATAGCTAAGCCTCTTATAGAACTAACTAAGAACGACACGTCTTTTATCTTTAATAATAACTATATAAAAACCTTTAAGGAGTTAAAGGACTAACTTATCTCCTCCCTAATCCTTTATTACTATAACCTAGACCTTAAATTAATACTAGAAACGGACGCCTCTAATAGGGTAGTAGCGGGAGTCCTCTTATAGCTATACCTAAACAGTAAATAGTACCCTATTACATTCTTCTTAAAAATAATAGCCCTAGCTAAGTGTAACTACGAAGTATATAATAAGGAAATATTGGCTATTATATAATTATTGTCCTAGTGGCACGCAGAGCTTAGAAGCTTAGACTCTTAGATTAGGGTCTATACTAATTATAAAGCCCTTAAGTATTTTATAATAATAAAATAACTTACCGGTTAATAGGCCTAATGGGCCAAAATACTCTCCTAATTCTTCTTTATAATTATATACCGCCCTAGTAAGTAAAATGCTAAAGCTAACGCCCTAACCTAGAGAGAATAGGATGTGGGGCTATAAGATAAGCTAAAGGCTCAGCATTAAACACGCGCCCTCCTCCGTACCAAATAGCTTAATCTATATATCCTTAAGGAACTGAGCTCTAAATAGAATAAGGTAGCACCTATAGAAGGAGAGGCCCTAGATAAACTAATAGAACTAATTAGTCGCATCTTAACTATAAACCGCACAGCTAAGTCCCTAAAAGCCCTCTATAATTAAGCTATAGGAGGTAACCCTAATTTGGAAATAGAAAATAGACTACTTCTATACTAAAAACGGCTTATAGTTCTAGACATTAATAACCTATAAATAGAGCTAATCTGTAAAGCCTACTGTTAAGTCTCTACAGCGCACCCTAGTAGAGACAAGACCTACTAACTACTATTACCTTATTACTATTAGCGAGGACTCCTATCCAATATAGAACGATTTATTAGAAATTATTATACTTATAAACGCGCAAATACCCCTAGGGACCAAACTCCTAGATGGCTATAACCACTACTAGTCCCCAAACGCCCTTAGTAATATATTATAATGGACTTTAAATTATTCCTAAAGGACAAATATAGCTATAATATAGCCTTTATAGTAGTTAACCAACTAAATAAGTAAGCCATTTCCCTCCCTTGCTTTAAGACTACAACTATAAAGGACATGGCCCGTATATACATTAATAATATCTACCGGATCCATAGCGCTCCTAAGTTAATTATCTCTAACCATAGACCCTAATTTATATTAGACTTCTGGGACAAATTCTACCACATCCTTAAAATCTAGATTAAGCTCTTTACCATATTCTACCCTTAGACTAACAGCTAAACTAAGATTATAAACTAGTACCTTAACTAGCAACTCTGCCCCTTTATTAGCTACTCCTAGAATAACTAGTTGGAACTACTGCCTATAATAGACTACGCACAGCTTACGCTCCCTTATAATAGTATAGGAATGTCGCCATTTAAGCTACTCTACAGATACACACCACAAATATCCTTTAATTGGGATAGACCTATAGGACCCATAATAGCCCGCGAACGCCTTAGCTATAAAGAGGCCTAGGTATTTACTAAGAGAATGCACGGAGCCTAGGAAACCGCTTAAGCAATTATAAAAAGAGTATAAGAAAAGAAAAAGTCTAACGTAAATTAATATTATCGCGAGGTAGACTTCTATGTAGGAAATAAGGTATAGGTGTTAATAAAGAACTAGAAGACCTAAAGGCCAAGCTATAAGCTAGACCACTAAATAGCTGGCCCCTATAAGATCCCTAAGAAGGTAGGGCACTCTTTTAAGGTTAAGCTACTAGAGTTAATAAAAATCCACCCTATCTTCTCTTTAGACTGACTATAGAAGGCTGTAGATAACCCGTTACCTAAATAGTACAATAATCCCCTACCGCCAATTTAGATTATAGAGGACGAAGAATAGGAAGTTAAAAAGATCTTAGCAGTTAAGAAGGACTGTAGTACCTTAAAATACCGTGCGAGCTAGGTAGGTTATAATGAAGATCTAGAATAGTACCCTATATCCGATTTTAAGTACTCTCCCTATAAGCTATAAGATTTCCACCTAGCCTACCTAGACCTCCCCAGACCACCATGTAAGTTAAACAGCTAGATTAAATGCTGGGAAGAGGGGTTAGATAACTATAATAATTTAAACAATAATAAAGAACTTGGACAAAGCCTAAGGGTAGGCTTTTTTAGGAGGGGGGGGTAATATAACGGTGCCAGAGCGTGTTATCTGCTACATTGTTAAATTCTACCAAATTCTGCCAAGTCGCTATTGGCTCGCTTACTACTAGCGCCTTAACGACCCCGTTATACCTTGCCAGTCTCTACCAGTCTTCTTCTTCTCCTTAGCTTAGTATTCTTGTATGGTAGCAATCTACAAGCTTTGGTTCAGAAGCATTTGTACGAGCCCGTCACAGTTACTAAACCTTACTTTATAGCGGTCTTAGTCTCTACTTTAGGTATAACTTCTCTAAGGTCTATATATTCCTAATAAACTCCCTTATTACCTTATTATTAGTATATTCCGTATTTATTCCAAATAGGTTTATTAGATCTTTAGGTACGTTGTTTCTATATATATCTTTCCCGTAATATAGCCTATCTTATTATCTAATTTATTAGTTCCTTTAAGTTCTTATAACTCTGGCTTTTATAGCTAATAGCTTACGCTATACTTAGCATCTTTATAAATTTAGTATACGTTATTATAACAGAACGTAAAGTGTTTAATTAAATACTTCTTAGTCCCGCGAAATATACTTATATCTATATTATTATACTCTAACGACCTAGTGCCTTTTACTGCGTAGTTGCTTTAACTACCTTTATAGTCTCTAGCAAAATAACCTTATTTTCCGCAATTTATATAAGCTCTCTTTTTAAACTATTCTTCTTACTATAGAGTTTACCTAAACGTCTTCTATTACTAAGATCCCTAATTTAACCTCTACTCCTTAGTTCTATAATTACTTAATTCTTAACCTTTAGGTTTTTATAGTTTCTTATTCCATCTTTTAAACTCTTTAATACCGCTTAGGTCTATTAGCTCTAGTCTACTATTTTATAGTTTTTAGCTTTATATCTGTTACTATATACTATATACCTTATATAACTATAGAACCCTATCTTACCGTTTTTTAGCTTATTCCCTTTAATAGATCCTATTATTAATCTTAATTAACTGGTTAATTAATTCTTGTATAGTAGTCGCATCTTTTATAAGAATTATTACGTCCTAAACTTTTGCCTTAAGTCCTTACCTATACTATACTATAAGCGCCCTATTATTTTATTTAACTTATATTGCGAGCGTTTAAAACTATATTATATACTTAATTGCTAATATTTGTTATATTAGGTTTTAGAGTTTTCTTTCCGTCGTAGTTGTTACCTTTAGGTCTCTAAATATCTATATTAATTATTTTGTAAATATATAACGAAGCCTTATAGGAAATAATACGGTTGTAACGGGACTAGCCCAGTTATAGTAGGAATGTCTCGGTGAAACACTCGACAGATAAATTCCAACGCTTTAATCAAATTCTGCCAAATTCTGCCAAGTTAATTAAATTCTGCCAAATTCCGCCAACTCGATTAATTTCCACCAGTCTCCACCAAATTCTACCGATATAATGGAATTTAGTTAAAACCTATTGAAATCCATGTGGGCTTGTGCCTACGCGTCTACTGCTAAGACCACAAATATTTAGTTATAAGTTTCCTATATTCCTTTCTCTTCTTTACGCAACATCTTGTTCTCTTTAAGAGCTATATACCCTTAGATTTAGATAGAATTTATATTATTCCTTTAAATCTTCCCTAAAGCCTCTTCGCGCCCTTATACTATGTTGCATTAAAACAACCACTATTGAAAATAGCAAACGAACCTAAATCCCTTTTGATAACCACAAGTATTATATCCCTAGTTAGAGAACAATTAACCATAATATAATAATCCTTTATAGATACACTAGCTTAGCAGCGGGCTGCACTAGAAGCCTAATATTAGTAATTAATGGAAGCACTTTACGAAGAACTCCGTAACGTTAAGGCTCTTTTATTAGAGACCCTAATAATAATACCTATAAACAAAATTAAAATAACTATATCTAAACCTGACCCGTTAAATGCGAACACTAAACTAGTAATAGTAACTTAACCCATATCTATAACGAGTTTAATACCTACTATAAAATCTAAAAAGCTCCTTAATCCTCTAATATTTAATAGAAATTAAAATAACCTATATCCCTTTATAACCAAGCTCTGTCTTAAACTTTTAATAAACTATAACTGATACCCTACTAAAGCTAGCAAGGTTAGCTATAGAATGTCTTATTTAAGCAAGGACGCTGCACGTACTATAGATCCATTCTTCCGTAACAGTACCTTCGTTAATTTTAAAATCTTTATCTCTCTACTAGAACGAACATATAATAACGCTAGCCGTAAATATATAGCTGTTACTAAACTTAAGAACCTATAATAACGGAACCGAGACTTTACCAGCTTCTTTTTAGAATTTTTAGGCCTTGTTAGCGAACTGGATTGGAATAAAGCCGCTAGAGTCGCTGCCCTTTAATAAGCTATCTTGGATGAAATTAGAGCCTAGTTAGTAAGTAGGGAACTGCCAAAAAACCTATCCAAATTTGTTATAATATGTTAACAAATTAATAAAGACCTTTAATATAACAAATAGACTTGTTCTCTAAAGTTAACTATACCTTGCGTTTAAAACTCCTTAAACCCGGTATATACTCTAAGGCGCGATCCTTCTCCAAGACCCAAAAGCCCTATATATAACCCTATGGACCTCAATACCACCTAATCCTATACACCCTTAGGAACTAACAAATAAAGAACACAAGCCATAAATAGAGAATGTTTTGGATGCGGTAAAAAAGGATATATTTAAAAACATTGCCGAACTTACCCTTTTAAAAAAGTCCGCCGTAGTTTCTCCTAATCCTTAAGTTGTACCTAATCCTTAAATTATACCTATTCTTCAAGCCGTACTTGTTCCTTAAATTATACCCACGCTATAAATCATACTTAGACGTTATAAAATACCTTACCTTTGGTTAACTTAAAAAACAAATTATCTTAGGGCCAAGTCGCGCCTTAGGATAAAAAGTGGAAGAGTATAAGTGTCTAGGCTCTTCTAGCGCTAATATACAATATAACTCCCTTAATATACTTAGCGAAATTTAAATACTTAGAAAATGGAAGAAAGTACAAATCCTTATAGATAGCGGAGCCACTAGTATGGGCTTTATTAATATAAACTATGCAAAAACTTAACGCCTAAATTTAAAGAAACTTAATAAGCCCTAAGGCCTATAAGGCTTTAATAGCAAACCCTTAATATATGGCGAAATAACGCACTACGCTCTTATAAAATTGTAGATGGGTAAATACCTTAAATACGTTTCCTTATTTGTAACACCCTTAAAGCACTATAAGATAATACTTGGACATAGATAGCTGAAACAACACGACCCTTTAATTAGCTGGGTTAAAGAAATACTAAAGTTCCTGTTGGTAACACAAGGTGATATCACGTAGCTACGGTTCGTAGATAGTATGATGATTATTCTTCGATTCTTTTCTTCTAATAAGGAAGGGCGAGGCTCCTCGCCACGCTAGTGTCGCGGCGACACGTGACCACGTAACCACACGTGATATATTCCCGACACTGGCAATTCTTCTTCTGTGGGTTGCCTGTGTGACTATGCCGTTCTAACCGCTTAACTAGTGTAACAGATATTAATCCTTCTTACTTACTATTGCCATTGTAATATAAGTCTCGCTGTCCCAAATTTACTAAAGAAATGGTAGTTAACCAAGTAGTAAACCTTAAACTATTATAACCTCAAATTGCCTTTTAGTATGTAATACTTTCTTACTAGGAAATCCTGGGTAGATTAACTAGGGAACTATATTATTAAAATAGAGTTGCGGAGCTTATTAATATCCGGCTCTATTCCAGAATCCACCTCCACTAGATCCTCTACAAGAGCCTCCTCCGCGGTAGCCAGAGCCTCTGCGTCTATTATAGCTGCCACGGCCTTATCTATACCCACTTCATCCGTAGGAGCAATCAGTGCAGTACTGGCCGTTATTATAACTGTCGTATTCGCCGTAATTAAGCTCCTGCTAAGGGTAGTTATTAAAGTAGAATTGCTGTGCCTTATAAGAGCGAATAGTGGTACTAATCGCAGATCTTAAGTTATCTGATTTTCCAGTAATCTTACTATAATAGGAGCTACTGGCACAATCTTTAAGCGTGACCGAAAATGCACTGTGGTGTTAAATTGGTAGATACTGGGGAACTGAAGACAAAGGTTATTGCGGAGGTTATTGCGGAGATTACTGCGGAGATTGCTGCGGAGATTGCTATAGAGGTTGCTGCGGAGGTTCTTATCAAGCTTACTGCTGGTAGGTTGGGATATCATTCACAGATCTAGCTTGTTATGCCGGTTGTCTAGTCGCGGTAGGGGTTAGAGGAAACGTCTCGGCGCTTAAGTTAAACGAGGTTAAGAATCTCTGGTGGGACGGAGCTTAAGGCATAGGTTGAGATACGGCAGCCTAAGGAACTTGAGGCTAAGGAACTTAAGGTGTTTAATAGCCTAAGGTTATCTGTGGTGGTTCTTATAAAGCTTGCTGCTGAGATTACTGCGGAGATTCTTGTGGAGGTTGCTACGGAGGTTAAAGCGTCTCTAATAATGCAGCAATTGGGACAACTAGTAGTGCAGCAGTTGGAATAGCTAGTGGAATTGGCGGAGCAGCTAGTGGTTGGGCTGGAGATGCTTATGTAGCTAGTAGGGGACTATAGAAAGGTGTTAATTGTGGCTATTCGTCGTTGGGATTCCATTGAGAGTTAAACTTCTTTATAGTGCGTATTTGGTGCTTAATCTCTTATAAAGTCCATTCGTGCTCTTCCTTTACGTTAAGGACCTGCTCCTAAATGTTGTCTCTAATAATGCCCCCATTTATAGGGATAAATACTCCATTCTCCCAAAGGAAGTCTTAAAAATCCTAAATAATATTAACATTGCCAAGTACCTAGGTGTCAGCGGTCCATCCTATAAAATCCTCCCTAAAATATTCCTACAGTTGTACATCGGCGTAGTGTCTACTTTGGTAGAAGAGAATATAGTATAGAAGGAAGCCATTGACTTATTTTGCCGTACAGGTTATTATATCAAAAACAGGAAATTCGTCCTAATCTTTATCAATGAGTTTCGCGTACGCAGCTACCCCTAGTAGTAAGGAATCTCTCCAGTTATTTAGAGTAATCATAGCCATGTTTTCGGAGGAAGGGAAGTGTTATTAGGTTATAGGAGAGGTGTTATTAGTGTAGGGATTGTCGATTGTCGTTTGGTACGCGTTCAGACGAGAATCTGCAATTATGGGGCTTAGGACCAGTTCTGGCCTTAAATCACGAAGACTCGTAAAGCGTGTTGTTCTGCGTGATGGACGCAAGAATCTATAATCTTAGAAAGGCTTAGGACTAGTTCTGGCCTTTAGATCCTTAGATTCGTAGAAGAGTTCTATTTAAGGTTTAGGACCAGTTTTGACCTTAAAAGATAGCTTCCTCTAGCATAAGTAGCACTGGTACAGTGGCTTGTCTCTTCTTGGTGGAATACCTAGCTGTTCTATAGTATAACAGTGAAGTTAACCACTGATCAGTGTTGGTAACACAAGGTGATATTACATAGCTACGGTTCGTAGATAGTATGATGATTATTCTTCGATTCTTTTCTTCTGATAAGGAAGGGCGAGGCTCCTTGCCACGCTAGTGTCGCGGCGATACGTGACCACGTAACCACACGTGATATATTCCCGACAGTTCCGTATAACCTACTGCTAAAGTTATTACTTAAAAAACCATTTGCCTTATAAATATACACACAACTATTTAAATTTAACACAATATAAATTACCCTTACCATAAACCTCAAGCCAATACAATAAATCTATAACTGCTAATTATAGTAAAGAATGTAAAGATGTTATGTTAAACCCTCTTAAAATCCGTATAATATAGGCCGTGCCTTTTATCTTATTAGCAAAAAGATAAGATTATAAAATCTTTGCTGTGACTATAGAAGATATTAAGAAAGCACTGGAACCGAAACAGTATCCTAATCCTCGACCTTTTGTACCTAAAGAGTACTATAACCTAATTAATAAGTTTAAAAAATGATTTATAGACCAACTAGCCCCATACTAAGAGAAGCACGATTTTAAGATAGAACTTAAGCCTGGTATAACACTAAAGTTCGGTCTGCTATACGGCATATTATAAGAAGAACTGCTTATAATGCAATAATACCTTAACAAGCATCTAAAAAAAGGATTTATTTGCCCTAGTTAATCTCTATTCGCTTTACCTGTGCTATTTATTAAAAAGCTAGGAGGAGGCTTAAGATTCTATATTAATTATTAAGCTCTAAACATAATTACAATTTAAAACCAATATCTAATTCCCTTAATTTAAGAGACGCTTAACTAATTAGCGAAGGTATGGTACTTTATAAAGCTTAACATAATTACTACCTTTAATAAAATTCGTATACGTAAGGGAGATGAGAAGTATATAGCCTTTTGTATATAATGGGGACTCTTTAAATACCTAGTAATGCCATTTAGTGTAAAGAATAGTCCTAGTACGTTTTAGCAATATATTAACAATACGCTTTATAAATTCCTTAATGTATTTGTTACCGCGTATATTAACAATATTTTAATCTACTTTTCCTCGCTTTCTAAATATTAAAAACATATTAAAATGGTCCTTAAACGCTTATAAGACGTGGGCTTATAATGCGATATTAAGAAATGCAAGTTCTATACGTCTAAGATTATATACTTAGGCTTAATTATATCCCGTAATGGAATTAAAATGGATCCTAAGAAAGTTGCTATAATTATAAACTAGGAAAGCCCTAGCAACGTATAGGATATTTAAGGATTTCTAGAATTTGCAAATTTCTATTAACGATTTATTAACTACTTCTTAGAAGTTTCTTAGCCGTTAGTAAACCTAATAAAGAAAAATATAACATTTAAATAGACCGCTAGATGCAAATGAGCTTTTAATAACTTAAAACATCGCTTTATAACTGCTTTAATCCTTACTTACTTTAACCCTAACCTTAAATATATTGTTAAAACGGACTTGTTAGATTATGCGCTAGGGGGAGTGTTATCGCAATATAATAAAAATAGCGAACTATGTCCAGTAGCCTTTCTTTCCTAGAAACTCGCCCTTACTAAATTAAACTACGAGATATATAATAAGGAACTGCTTGTGATCGTTAGATGCTTTAAATAATGGCGTCCCAAGCTAGAAGGATTGTTGTTTCTAATATATGTATTAACGGACCATAAGAACCTATAATACTTTATAACTATAAAACAATTAATATAGCACTAAATTCGTTAGGCTAAATACTTCTTATAATTTAACTTTAAGATTACATATTAACCGGGTAAACTTAATTAAAAGCCTAACGCATTAACATAACGATTACAGGACTTACCTGCAAACGCCTTAGATAAATGGATTATAAATTAATTACAGATCTTACTGCCTCCTAAACGTTTTAAAAAACTATATCCTATATTTCTAGATATAGAACTTAATAAGAATAAATTGGAAGTTGATAAATGGGAAATAGAAATTAATAAGCTAATAAAATATAAATACAAGAATAATATATGGATAGTAGATGTAATAAAGGCAATCTAAACTAGAAAACGACAGTATAAGGATATTATACTCGCTAAATGCGAAATTTAAAATAATTAATTGTACTATTAATAGAAGATAGTAGTTCTGAATTCCAAACCTTTATAATTTAAGATACTTAAATTTGTACACAACTCCCCTGTAATAGGACATCCTGGCCGTGCAAAGACCTATAAGATTGTTTAACGAGCATATTACTAGCCTATAATGCACAACTACGTACAGAAATACGTTCGAGCATATAGAATATGCGTACGTGGAAAAACCTCTTATGTAAAGAAGCAAGGAGTACTTTAACCGCTACTAATCCTAATGCAAAGATGGCGCGATATCTTAATTAACTTTATAGTTAACTTGCCTAGTAGTAATAGGTTTACAAATATCATAGTAGTAGTTAACCGTCTTATAAAAATGCGACATATAATTCCTATAGACTTAGTTAATGCGATATTAGTAGCCAAATGTTTTATTAAGTATGTCTTTAAGCTACACATAACGTATTTCACAGGTGAGCTGGTCAAATGGGTGAGCTAATCACTTCAAAAACACACCAAAAAATGGAAAAATCACACTTTAATATCTTAACAACCACTTAATAATAAATTTTAATAATTTAAATTTGGACTTTTATATA
>Ga0307507_10006126_pt1 | contig 18842 bp, 22 predicted proteins | sample 7_EM_MG_FD_207223 | JGI IMG/M metagenome (GOLD analysis project Ga0307507, IMG submission 207223) | Populus trichocarpa ectomycorrhiza microbial communities from riparian zone in the Pacific Northwest, United States - 7_EM | ecosystem: Host-associated > Plants > Roots > Unclassified | place... | reverse complement strand
CGAAGCTCTGCACGAAGCTCTGCACGAAGCTCTGCACGAAGCTCTGCACGAAGCTCTACGTACAGAGGCTCTGCACGAGGCTCTGCGCGAGGCTCTGCGTACGGAGGCTCTGCACGAAGCTCTACACAAAGCTCTGCACGAAGCTCTGCATAAGGCTCTGCGCAAAGCTCTGCATACGGAGGCTCTACACAAAGCTCTACACGAAGCTCTATACGAAGCTCTATGTACAGAGGCTCTGCACAAGGCTCTGCGCGAAGCTCTGCGTATGGAGGCTCTACACGAAGCTCTGCATTGGGTCCCTGCTATATTCCCAATAGCGTCTACACGTGTCTGCCTATGTAGCCGCCTTATTTTTTACCCTTCTTTCCTTTCTTACATCCTTCCTACCTAGGGAGGCACTAGAACGGCAGCCAATAGAGGACCGTTGCTAGAACTAGATGACTATTGCTAGAACCAGACGACCGTTACTAGAACTAGACAACCGTTACTAGAGCCAGATGACTATCGCCAGAGCCAGACAACTGTCACTAGAACCAGACGACTGTTGCCAGAACCAGACAACCGTCTCTAGAGTCAGACAACTATCGCTAAAACCAGACAACTATCGCCAGAGCTAGACGACCGTTGCTAGAACCAGACGACTGTCGCCAGAGCTAGACGACCGTTGCTAGAACCAGACGACCGTCGCCGTCGCCAGACGACCGTCGCCAGAACCAGACGACCGTTACCAGAACCAGATGACCGTTGCCAGAACTAGACGACTGTTGCCAGAGCTAGACGACCGTCGCTAGAACCAGACGACTGTCGCCAGAGCTAGACGACAACGACTAGCCAGTAAGCACTATAAACGATTTGATTAATTAATCAAATCAAGGTAGCATAGATAGGTAGGCATAAATAGGGAGATGCTAACGGGTAGGCAGATACAGATAGGTAAGTAGATGCAGACAGGTAAGCAGATGCAGACAGGTAGGCAGATGCTAATGGGTAGGCAGATATAGACAGGTAGGCAGATATAAACAGGTAAGCAATGCAGATAGGTAGGCAATGCAGATAGGTAGGTAATGCAGATAGGTAAGCAGATATAGACAGGCAAGCAGATACAGACAGGTAGGTAGATGCTAATAGGTAGGTAGATATAGACAGGTAGGTAGATGTAAACAGGTAGGCGATGTAGATAGGTAGGCAATGTAGGCAGATAAGTCAATAGGTAGATAGGTAGAAGAGAACCATCGCTATATTATATTAAATTATCTAAAATAATATTATTTATTTTACTAGCCTTATAAATAGCTTTAAAGTAGCTTTTATTTATTTAAAATATATTATTAGTATAAAAGAGGTAAATATAATTATGGTTACCAAATGCGTAGATTACTGGCAGGTTACGCGCAGGTTGCGCGTAGGCTGCGCGTAGGCTGCGTGTCAAAAAAACACGACATAGGCTAGTCGGTCAAGTTGCCAAATGACCTCAACTGCGCGCCAATTGCGTCAACCACCAACCATTAAGGCCATTGAAAGGGTACCATATTTTGCCGATGCTAAAAGCTATTGGTTTTACTATTGCAGTAAAGGTCTAGTTGTAGTCAATACTGTACTGCTATAGATATCCCTTAATAACCTATTTAGCCTTATAGCAGAGGACCTCGCCATCCTTTCCCTTTTTAACTTTAAACACCTATTTACTAGCGAGAGGCTTATAAGGAGGCTTAAGGGAGGTAAGGTTAACAAGTTCCCACGTCTGGTTCTTAATTAGAGACCCTACCTCCTCTATTATTGCTTTTATCCATTCTTCGCTGTTTAGGCCGTTAATTTCTTGGTTATACGTATAAGGCTTATCTTTGTTAATTAAGGTAGTAGATATATACATTTTGAGATCGGGTGAGCCAGTATATTAAATATGGCCGGCTAGTAGAGCTATAGAATTGACCGCGTCGCGATTGTTTGAGTAAGGGTTTTAAGGTATAGATTAAGGAAAGGTAGATAGAAGGGCTATTAGTTTATTGCTTATTTCGTTATCCCAGTTACTTAGTAGCTTATTAATATTATTAGCCCATTAGTTAAGGCTTTGGTCTATACCTGTGAGGCTTATAAGGAAGGCAGTAGGGTTACTTAGTAGGTCAACTCTTAACATCTGGCGGCCTAATTAAGTAGTAGTTATAGTAAGGTTTTTGGGCAGAGACTTAAGCCTATAGGGCAAGCTATCGCGACCTTCCTTCTAATTAATTCTTTGTTGTCTTTTTCTTGATAGAGGCTTCGGCTAAGAAGTAGTAGTGTCTTCCCTCCCTTGCTTATTAGATAAGTTAACAGATTCTTCCGTAAATATAGTAGTAGTTTTTAAGTTAATATCACCTTCGTAGATTTTAATGTCTTTAAGCCGCTCAATCTTCTGTTTATCTAGTAGCTAAATATAATAGATTGTCTTGCCGTTATAGCTAATTAGGACACCCTTCTTTACTTATAAAGCGAACCTAGCTAATTTTACGCGATCTTTTTTAGCTATAAGGGAGTAGACGGTAGATCCTAGAGCCCTTAGATGGTGTACTAAGGGAGGTTTACCCTTAAGCTTTTTATAGGGTAATATACCATTAAGAAGAGCTCTTATAGGGCGTCTATTTTTAATATATATAGCTATAAGGAGTACGTTAGGCTATAGAAAGTCTGGTATATTGCCGGTAAGGATTATTAAACGGGTAATTTTAGTGGAGGTTCGCTATAAGCGCTCTACTACTCCGTTATCTTCCTAAGCGTATAAGGCGGCAGGTTTAAATTCTATACCTAGATTATTTATCTAGGTAGTTGCCTTTTTGCTATAGAGCTCTGCTCTGTAGTTAGTACGAATTCTAGTAATTTTAAGGTCGAATTTAGTGTAAATCTAATTGTAGTACCTCTATAAAGTACTAAGCCACTTATCCTTTATATAGACGGTGTAGACTATAGTAAACCTTATATAGTTATTGGTAAAAGATACGTAGTATCTTTCGCCTTTAAAGCTAATAGGGGCAATAGGTCCCACTAGATCTATATAGACAAATTAAAATGGTTATATAGCTTATTCCTAGGGCGTTTTATTATACCTCTTTCTGGCTTTAGATTAAGCATAGGGCTTACAGTGTTTATTACTAATATTATTAAACTTAATACTAAGTTTACTTAGGTGGCGTTTAAGGTTACTATAGTTAAGGTGGTTAAATTAGTAATGCCAAACAGGTAGGCTTTTATTATTTTTAATTATTTAGAGGATTAATTTTAATAAGTAGTTGTGCTGCTAAATTAGGTAGAGTTGTTAAACTTTAGGTGCGTATCCTATTACCTTATTATTGTATTTAAGTTCATAAGTCTTATTGTTAAAGAAAACGCCTATTTCCTTAAGTCGGCTTCTAGATAGTAGGTTTGCTAGTAAATGTAGTACATAAAGAATATTATATAGAGTAAGCGTACTTCTATAACTTTTATTAGAGAGTGCGGTTTGTATAAAGATAGATTCTTTACCTACTAATTAAGCTTTATAGGGACCAACTGTATCTAATAAGATGTTATTATTAATGTAGTTAAAGAAAAGTTTATAATTCTTATAGCAGTGGATGGTAGCGGCGGTATTATAGATAAAGTTATACCTGCTTAGTTGGGCTTGTGTAACAGTGCAAGTGTGGGAGAATTGACTGAGCAACTTGATTGTAAATGTAGCTGAAAGTGTCTATATATACACGAGGAAGGTATGGAAATAAATGAAAGGGGAGACTAATATGTAGCTGAAACAGGGTAATACGTAGGTGATACGCAAGCGATACGCAGGCAATACGTAGGCAATACGCAGGCAATACGCAGGTAAAACAGTGGTGGTTTGGCAGGGTACCGTAGTCGGTTACAGCTTGTACTACCGCTGCTACAAGCTCGCGTTATAGATTTACTTCATTTTTAACTTAATTAAAGTGTTTATTAAGCTAAATAGGTGGTTTAGTTCTCTGCTTCTTCCTTGCACAGATTCTATTACCAATTCTCTATAGTATATTTTCTGGGTTTCTCTCCTAGTAGTCTTCTTTAGAATATATAGTTCTATTATATTTTACGCAGTTAGGGTGCTTATACGTTCCTACTAGTACAATCTTTCTCTTTACAGACGTTCCATTATTTAAACGTGCTACTAATGTAGTAGAAGCTTCTTAATTAAGCTCGCTATTAAAGACAATAAGTTCCTTACCTAAGGCTTATATGTCGGTATTTTTCTACATCTAATTTATTTGTTAAGTTATTTTAAACTAAGCGTAGTTAGTAGAGCTAACTCTGTGTAGAAGGGCCGCTTAGGTAAGAATTTTATAGTTAATAGGTTGGTCTATTTTAATAAGGCGATTAAGGTTTAATATAATATAGGAGACAAACTCCTCTACGTTCTTAAAATCTTAAACATATTTAGTAAAGAAGGTGGCCATAATGTTAGTAATAGCTGCCGGATTAAGATCCTTAAGGCATTTTTTTAGAGCCTTCTATTTCTTAAGCGCCTGTCTAGCGTTTAATATAAATGGCTTATAGATATCGCCAATGTTCTGGTTAATAAAACCGGCTATATAGGCTAGCTGTTCCTTGTGTTTCTCCCATTTTTTTACTAAGTTAGCTAGCTTAATTTTTAGCTGTTTAATAGTGAAGCCTAAGTCCACCTATTTCTCTTTAATTAACTTAATTATAGGAAAAAGCTGTAGTGGGTTATTAAAAACCTACTTAATATTTTTAGATCGGAGGTGGTTTTGTATATTAATACTAAATATTAGCCAGTCTTCCTGTTTAACAAGCTTTCGGATAGAGGCTTAGGTGGTATATTTATTACTTATATTAATAAGGCTTATAGGTGGTTTATAGTAGGCAGTCTATAGGCCTTATTATAACAATATTATTAGATTTATTTCCTTTATAAGGAGTGTATGTATAGTATGGGTTTTAACTTAATATATTCCTTCGCCGGTATAGGTAGTTCTAATAAGCTTTTTCTAATTTGCTACTGATATAGTTATTATAAGGCTTTGTTCTTAAAACTCTATTATTCTATAATAATAATAGTAAGGTTGTCTACTAAATGCGAGGTATCCTCCTAAGCCTCTGGTGCCGCCGTTTATTATAGGCTGTGTTAGGCTCGTCCTTAGTAAGATCTTCTTATTACATTTGGTGTAGAATCCATCGTTGGCAGCTATATAGCCGCTTATTATAGGTTTTTGGCGTCGTAAGTTAGTTAAACGTTTAATACCTTTTTAACGCCTATACGGTAATATTATAATAGCAATTATCGTAAACAATAAAGTAATTAGGTTTAGCTCGTTAGGCGCAAACCTAGGCTTATAACCTGTTAAGATGAGGTTATTGGGGCTAAAACTCTGTGTATTGCTTATTTTCTATATAGGTGGTTAAAGAGATTTCAAGGAACTTCGACCGCCGGTCGAAGTTCTCTGATTGGTCAGATTCCTGCCAAGAGGTTCTCCCCAAGTCTTATCACGTGATATCGTTGCGGGCTTGTTTTCCAACACTACCTGAAGCTCTGCTAGAGGCTCTGCACGAAGCTCTGCTAGAGGCTCTGCACGAAGCTCTACACGAAGCTCTAGAAATTCTGCGGATGCCAAGCCTTATCCGGATCTTATCCGGATATTATCCGATATCCGGGCTATCCTCGGATAGGATTATTATCCGCCCGACCGGATAGGATAATTTATCCTCCGCAAGCCTGGTCAGTGACCTTCCGGCCACCTTGTGCACGGTCCACCTCATGCACACCAATTAAGCATGGCTAGCGCCGATCCATGCGGCTAATCTTTGAACCTTCAAAACCTCAGAACTACTCGACCTCGGCTCTTAAGCACAAGTGCATACGGAACCCCCCCAACCATGCTCCTCCCTGGCCGCTTGCATCGCCTCAAGCTCCTCCCGCGCCTCTTGATTCGGCACCTGCAAACTGGCCCGCTCGCCCCCACCCTCCGCGCACTCCTCGCCTCCCTTCTCGCCTACCTCCTCGCGTTCTCCTACTGCTCCCACGCCTTCTGGCGAGATCCCCACTCCGCATTTTTCCGCAGCGAAAGAGCCTACGACCTGCACTACAGCCTATTACAGCGGAGCCGGGCACAAGAATTCCTCGGTGCCGCGAACACAACAATTGAGGATGCGGATGCGACAGGAGCAGGAGGAGTGGGAGGAAAGAGGACATTCAAGCTAGCGGGAGCAGAACCGGCCCTCTGCACCGCCTTCGTAACTGTAGCGCGCGAGACGAACTACTTCGCCGAAGCGGTGGGCTCGATGCTAGAAGGCCTGACGGACCGGGAGCGGGAGCAGCTGTATTTGTTCGTGCTGTTCGCGGACACGCAGCCGGACAAGCACCCAAGTTGGCAGGAGCCGTGGCTGCGACGGGTTGCGGATGCTGCAGAGCCGTACAAGATCAGCGATGCGGACCTTGCGCGCGTGCGTGAGGCAGAGGAGAAGCGGAATTACTACGTCAAGGGCGTCTTGTGAGTTCCCTACCATCTACCTACCTCTACCCTCCGTCTGCCCTAGGTCCTAGCATCTCGGTAGCAGCGATATGCGGGCGCGCAGTACAACGCTGCGGCTGTGGTCTTCCTAGCCCCCTCACTAACCACCTCTCCGCAGCGACTACAAGTACGCCCTGCAGCGCTGCATGGCTACCTCAGCGCCCTACATCGCCATCTTTGAAGACGACATCATCTTCGCGCGCCATTGGCTCCGCCGCACCCTCCACGCCCTCACCACCCTCTCGACCCCCCCACCGCCCCTCGTCCGCTCCATCCTCCCCTCCGACGCCCACACCCCGCTCCCCTGGCTCTACCTGCGCCTCTTCTACACCGAAACCAGCCTGATGTGGCAGCCCACCGACTTCTGGTACGCCCACCTCCCGCTCGCCCTCCTCCTCACCTCCACCCTCAGCCTCGCCAGCCTCCTCAGCCTCCGCCGCCTCCTCCCGCAAACCCGCCCCCACCTTGATACCCCCGCCCTCGCCGTCCTCGCCGCTCTCGCCTTCCCAGCCTTCACGGCCCTCCTCTACATGATCGGGCCCTACTCTCTCCGCCCCCTCCGCGGCGTCGTCAAGATGAACCGCTACGGCTGCTGCACGCAGGGCCTGGTTTTCCCGCGCGATGCCGTGCCGCCATTGCTGCGGTATCTGGAGGAGCGCGGCCATGGCCAGACGGACTCGCTGATTGAAGAGTTTGCGGATCGGGATGGGTGGGATCGGTTTGCTGTTGCGCCGCAGGTGCTGCAGCATGTGGGGTTGGTGTCGAGCCGGGGGAATGAGGTTGTGAATGCGCGGAGTACGTGGGCGTTTGGGTTTGAGGCGTGGGGGGAGGTGTGGGAGGGGTTGTGGTAAGAGGGGAGAGGAGAGGAGAGGAGGTGGAGATGGAGGTGGAGGTAGAAGGTGGGTGGGCTGGGTGAGGGCTAGAGAGGAGGTTGGTGGGTTGGTGGCGTGTTAAGGGGGTGGAAGTATTGGATGACGACAGTTTGTGTAGGGGGGAGTTTTGGCATCGCAGCTTAGGATACCCTGGTAGTGCGTTTGTGTATACGTGTGATTTATACGGGCTGTTTGGTGTACGCTGCCTATTGAGTATGCTAAACCCTCAATTATCTTCCTGTACTTATTTTATAGAAACGACAGAATAAGCTAAATCCAATCAAAGTAAGAATACTGGTGCAGACACTCTTGAATATATATCGAACGTAAATAAATTTCGAAGACAAATATAAACAACTTTATAAACGAGTCTTGAAACTGTCTCTACAGCTACAGCTCATATCGCTTAATATTTCTTCGAAGTTGAACGATTAGCTTGACAAGCGACATGCCAAGGAATGCCAAGGAACACCGATTCTTAAATCTGATTGGGATGAAATAGTTCCTAACCTTATTCAACTTCTGCTCTTAATCTCTTCTAATAGTAACTTTTTGTCTCTGGAAGGCATAAGTTGTAGGGGTACACATTTCAACACTATTTCCAGCGCCTTTAAACGTCGTTGTGTGGGTGTTTATCTCATAGAGGTGTTCCAAAATCTATTATATTATTTTAATATAAATTTTTCTTTTACAAATGGTGGGATGGCCGAGTGGTTAAGGCGCCAAGTTCAGGTAGATATATCTTGGTTCCGCAAGGAGCGTGGGTTCGAGTCCCACTCCCATCATCATTTTTGCACTATTGTATATATTAAATTTTTAGTTGTCTATCCCTTCGAACGTCGAGTTGTGTCCAGCGTTATCGATAAGATTTTAGCCAATGAGGAACCCTAGATTGACGAACTTTTGGCGTTGCATGCACAGACCTATTATCTTATCGATAACGTAGGACGCCGACGTTCGAAGGGATACAACAATCAATTAGATCACACTTAAGGCGAGGGTTAGCCTGTCTCTTATCACTTTAATTTATATTATATATATAAATTATAAAGCATATACCTCGTATATAATATTATATAATTTACGGAACGTCTTTGGGCAACCATTTACCAAAATAAAATTCCGAAATAAAACATTTTCCTTAGTATATAAAACACTCTCCGCCTACCGCCTACACCCATTCTTTCCCCTGACCTCTACGCCCTTACCCTCCAAAATCCCTTCCTTTAGCTACTCGTGTCACTTCACCTTCCTACCGTCAAATTCTTTAGCCTAATGTTATTTCACAGAGTCGGGAACAACCTCATCGATCTTCTCCGTTCTCAAGCCCCACGTAAGGCGCAATTCGATAAATCTTATTAAAAAAAAATGAAGGTCAGGCCACCTGGCCCCAGACGAGTCCTCGGCTTGTGCTAATCAACATTAACCCCAGATCCTGGAATCCCAATCCGCCGTCCTAACAAACTACGAAGTGCTCACGCACCTCCTAGAGCTAGATGCCGAATACAGCGGCGCAGACGGCGAAGGGCGCGCGCGGAAGAAACCGGACAATCTCAAGACCATCACGAAAGACGTTGGCCTCCCCCCTCTTTCCCCTTCCTTCCCCTTCCCCTTCCCCCCCCCAAGCTCTCCACTTCCCTCCACCCCCCTCCGCAGCCCTATCCCGATCCCAGCATTGGCATTGCGGGATACCTAACCCGCCCGCAGACCTTGATCTACCTCCGCCGCCCCAACGCCCCCCTGACGGACCCCTACAACACCTCAGCCCTCACCTCGTCGTCCTCGCTCTTCGCGCGGCTGGCGCCTAAATACCGCATCACGAAGGCGGAATACGTGATGCTATTCAATCTGCGGCCAAAGAACTTGGCGGAGCTGGAGGTCATTATCGAGGAGGCGAGCACGCGGTTCGGCGAAGAGGAGCTGATGGAGATATTAGAGACCGTGGCGGACGTGCTAGGGTATGCGGATGGTGGTGAGGGACAGGCGGGGGCGGGGGCGGGGGCAGAGGAGATGGAGGGGGTGGAGAAAACGGTGGAGGGGCAGCGGTGATGGGAAGAGGGGAGCGAGAAGTGTTTGGAGATATGAGGTCGTTCAGAGTGTAGAGTCTGCTGCTTGTACAGGACACGGTAATTGATATTTATATGGCACGACCGGCGATATTATCTCCATGTCATTTTCTCCTTCCACCTGGCTATCATCGATCGGAATGATTCCAACCGATTGCGCTCTACATACGGAGGCGTTTCCGAGAAGGACATAGTGTATAGCGACCGCGGCGATAAAAATGCGCCAACCCAGAAACCCAAGCCAAACAAGCGCCGTGGGAATGATACAAGCAGAGCCCTTCGTCCGCAAACGCCAGTGCCCATTTTGACAGACAAATATAAACCCTTCCACACACAGATCCAGTCGCGAACACGAAAATCCGCAGGAACAGCAACAGCAACAACAGCAGCGACCAACATCATTCTAATCCTTGCTCTTCTTCTTTTTCTTCTTCTCCCCTTTCTCCCCTTCATCATCCCGCTTCCTCTTCTTCCCCTCCGCGGGCTCTAAAGCGGCCTTGGCTTTCCGCTTCTTGGCCTCCTTCTTCGCAGCCTTGGCCTCCCGCTTCGCAGCCCGCGCCGCCTTCCGCGCGCGCTTAGCCTCCTTCTCCGCCGCCTTCAGCGCCTTGCGCTCCGCCTTGCTGAGCTCGCCATCCGCCTTCTTCGCCACCTTAGGCATCGCCTGCTCCGCGCCGGCCTCCGCCTCATCATCGGACTCGGGCTCAGACTCGTCCTCGTTGTCGACTTCTTCAATCATCTTCACATCCCCATTCAAGGTCCCGTTCGTCTTCGCTGCCGCCGGCTCGTTGCCCGCCAGCCCGTCCGCGTCGGGGTTGTACTTCCGCGCTTCCTTGACCTCCCATTTCCCCGGCCCGGCCCCTGCGGGCCCCACCCCCGTGCCCGTCGCCCTTAGCGGCTTGCCCTCGAGCACGCGCAGCCTGCGCTCGATCCCGACCCGCGCCGCCGTGCCATACGCGGCCCTCTCCTCATCCGTGGGCTCAGCGGCGGCGCCGCTGCCCTCGCGGTCCGCGCCCCAGTCGGCCTGCGAGTCGACGCGCAGACTGAGCGCGGCTCTGTTCGCGAGCATGCGCGCGACCTTGCCCTTGTTGCGGCCGGTTGCCTGGCCGATCAGTGAGGCGTGGTAGATGAGGCCGTACTTTGGGGTGTCGTGCTTCGTCTTCAGTGCGCGGAAGAGCGCCTTTTCCGCGCCGAGGATCTGGATCGTGGAGGCGGCGCTCTTGGCCAGGCTCGTGAGCGAGCCGGCGTGTGCGATCAGGCGGGCGCCGACGAGCTCGCCGACCAGTGCGGTCAGGTTGGGCGCGATAGCCTGCATGCGGGCGGAGAGGTACGAGGATAGTTGTTGCCGGTACAGTGTGAAGTCGACGACTTGATCGGCGAGAGCGCGGATGTTTTCGAGATCCTCTCTCGTGATTTCGGTCCCCATGGATACCTCGGCGGCGGCTTTGACGGCGGTTTCGATCTCTTCGGGCAGGATTCCGGAGAGGTCGGCTGAGTGCGCGCTTGTGCGCATGCCCATTTCGAGAATGACGCGTGCGTAGGCAAGGTTGTCGTTGATGATTTTGGCCATCTCTGGGAAGTGCCAGCCGTACCATTCCTTGGTGCGCATAGCATAGGTGTTGAGCTCTTTGTCAAGGTCGTCGAGCAGACCGATGGCGTGGATGATCATTGTGTCGACTTTATCCGGGGAGAATTTTACCTTGTGGCGGGATAGAGAGTGTGAGAGACCGAGAGACATGGTGTTGACATCAGATGGAAGGAGGCCTGGGATGAGAGAGGTAAGGTGGGTTCGAATGCCACGGTAGAGGTCTGCTGTTGAAGAATCTGACACTGGAGAGAGAGATAGTCCTGGCAACTTATTGATCGCATTTCCCAATTTCGGGTCAGCTACTGCAAGAGAGACCTTCTTCTCATCTTTAAGGCTATCCAGAAGAGATGATAGCATCGGTGTGACTTTTCCTTCTGTAATAGCTGCGGCTTCGTTTAGAGCGGTGGCTGCATTTTCGTATTTGACGAATTGCTTCAGTTTCAACCTATGCAAAACACTCTAGTAAGCAATTGAACTCGCATACAACCCCTGAATATTTTCAAGGAGGTAATTCGAGAGCACTGGAAGCTACTTACAGGCTGCACGCACCCTCTGCAGTCTCAATATCAGTAGCGAGGTCGTCCCGCTTGAGCAGCTTCTTGTCTTTAGCTTTAAGAAGCGCATAACCAGCACTTGTCTCGGTGAGGATAAAAAGTGTCATGTTGGGCAGTCTCGAGTGGTGCTGTCCAACGTGGGTTGGTGGTTGGCACTTTCCGTGGAGTTCGGTCTTGTCGAGATAAAAATTTCGGAGGTGGTTGCGGCTCAAGAGTGGTCGAAATTGCGCTAGTCGCTAGCGAGAACCCTCGTGGCTGGTGAAGATACTCACGCTCTGACAAGAATGCCAGCTGCGTCCTATTAAATTTTATTCTATAGGCCATCGCTAGACAAAATTCACCGGGCTGTAATGTTATTATGAAAATGTTTGAATCCTCTCGCTCGAATTACGGGTTACCCTACGACATTCGAAAATTCCTAACTTTTTATGTTTAATGTCATGTAACTGACAATTGCAAGAGCTTCACAATGACAACAGCAACCGATCGTAAGGTCTCTTTAGGCCGTAGTAGGCCTGCGCCTGCGCGTCTTCAAGATTTGGCTTCTACACCGGAAACCCCTCGTACCCCTCTCCTTCGTTCGACATCGTCCATTTACGGGTCTCCGGGAGGTAGTTTTCGCTCCGAAGAAGAATATATCGTTCTCGAACTAGGATCACGATTCCTACGCGGCGGATTTCCGGGTGAGAGCGCTCCAAGATGCATGCTCGGCTTCGGGCCAAATGAACAACGAAGGGTGGGAGACTACAGACAATGGGATCCTGAATACTCAAATACGCGTCGGAAGCGAAAGCGAGGGCAGGAATGGGGAGCAGAGTATGAGTTATATCGTATGGATCTGCGAGACCTTGACTTGGGCTTGGTCGAGGACAAGTTCGAACGAGCAATGCGAGAAGCGTGTAACAAGTACTTTCTTCTGGATCCCAAACCTCGACGGGTTCTCCTCGCATTACCACCTCTCATGCCGCGACCGCTTCTTTCGACAGTCCTCACGGCACTCTTCGGCAATTTTCAGGCTCCCAGCATCACTCTTCTCTCATCACCAGTTCTTTCGACCGTTGCCGCCGGACTACGATCAGCGTTGGTGGTTGACATTGGGTGGGCAGAAATAATCGTTACCGGAATATTTGAGTATCGCGAGGTACATCAGAGGAGAAGCGTACGGGCAGGAAAGCTTTTGAGCGAGGAGATGAGCAAGATGCTGAACGCAGAACTTGCCAAGAACAATCCTCAAACTTCAACCACCTCCCAACAGGAAGTCAGCTTCGAAGAAGCCGAAGAAGTCCTCACACGAGTAGGGTGGTGCGAACCCCACGCCAACACCCGCCAGACCACCATATCGACCAGAGCATCCAGCAACGACGAATTCGCCGACGCTTCTGAAGAACCCTCCGACCCCGAAATCTCAATCCCATTCCCGGCAGCCAAACCCCCAACGACCCTCGCACTCCCCTTCTCCTCCCTCGCCTCCCCCGCCGAAACCGCCCTCTTCGCCTCCAACATCCCCCCCCACGACCTAGACGACCACGACCAACCCCTACATCTCCTCACCTACCGCGCCCTCCTCTCCCTCCCCATCGACGTCCGCCGCGTCTGCATGTCGCGCATCATCATCACAGGCGGCGTGGCCAACCTGCCAGGCCTCAAATCCCGACTCCTCGCCGAGCTCGCCGCACTCGTCCAGCAGCGCGGGTGGGACGCCGTGAAGTCCTACGGCTCGGCCACCGAGCGCCACGAACAGGCGCTGCGGCAGGGCCAGCAGGGCCAGCAGTTCCGCGCCTCGGACGCCGCCAAGGTGTCCGAGTCGACCGACCGGTCCGCCGCTGCTGCCGCATCCGTCCCCGCTGGCCTTGTGGATCCGGAGCCGGACCCCATCACGCTGAAATTGGCGAGTCAGGCCGCTAGGGCTGCGCCGTCTGCTGCTGCTGTTGGAGGCGTTGTGCGGGGTGTTGAGTCGCTCGGTGCGTGGGCTGGTGCTTCGCTCGTCGCGCAGTTGCGGATTCGGGGGATCGTGGAGATCGAGAGGGAGAAGTTCCTTCAGCATGGGTTGCAGGGTGCGAGTCGAGAGAAGGAGGTTAGTGTTGTGCCGCAGAGACAGAATGTGGGGCCGGGGATGAAGGCTGGGGATAGAGGGAGTTGGACGTTGGGCGTGTGGGCGTAGATTTGTGATAAGAAGTTGGTGGAACATGGAGTGCTTGGGAGCCGACTGTAATTGAAGGTTCAGAGGATGTTAAGAATTTGGGAGTTTTGAGATACTTCTGGATATCATTGCATTATCTGCGGGATGAATTTATCTTCGATTCAGGTGTGGTCATTGAGAAACTTCTCGTGTCGTGGAAAGCGTTGGTACTACTGCGGGATGGAAGAGAAACAGCGAAAAAGTATTTAGAGCACCCCATGTCCTCCTGCCCAGCGCTACCGTATAATAAATATCACTCAAAGAACTTTGGGATATTGCTGAAATGTTTAGTTACATCGATAAACCCCCGGGATCTAGCGAAATTATAATCCTTTAGCCAAACCCTCGAAGATCATTATATTACTGAACCCCAAGCTCACTAACATACTCCCCTCTGCCAGCCCAGTCCCAAATAGTAAATAAAATAGAAGGTACTGGCATAACTCATCACGAGTATCTCAAACGCAGACCAAAACTCCACACAACCCACACCCTCAGCCCCTCCCACTTCACTTCCTACCCAATACCTCACATCCTACTAGTGATGGTGAGGGTATGACGCCAAGATCTTTTTCCCGTTCACATACTGTCTAATCGGATACGGCCTATATGAAGAACCCGACCCAGACGACGATCCTAGACTCCCCTTGTCTTGATGATGGGGATAACTAGCTAGCACCTTCTTGCCATTTACATACTTATTAAGAGGATAAGACTGGGAGATAGATGTGGATGAAGCAGGCGTTTTCCAGCTAGCACGGCGCTGGGCAGGGGTCGCAGCTTGCGAGGCGATGGATTCAGCGATCGCTTTGTGGTCCCTATAGGGTTGGGGTTTTGAAACGGGTTTTGGAGGGGGAAGCGCGAATGCGGTCTTCTGTTTCGTGAGCACAGCGGACGGGGTTGGGGACACTGCGGGGGCGGGCGAGGTGGCGGGGGCTGGTGTAGCTTCGTGGATTGGGGATATGTGGGGGACTGGCGTGGTTTGGGCGACTGGCGTGATCTTAGGGCGGAGATTCCGCTGCACGACTGTGCCGCCTATGTGGAAATTTATGCCCTCCTGTGTGAGAGTCTTGTCTATGGGGTTCAGTGCAGCCTGAGGGGCTGGCGAGGCTTCAGGAGCTCGTGCGGCTTTGGGACCTGTTATGACCTTGGAGACGGGAGTAGTTTCAGAGACAGATGTAGTCTCAGGGGTAGATGAGGTCTGAAGGGCGGGTGAAGCCTTAGGAGGCCGGGTTTTCGGTTGGACTACAGCGCCGCCGGTAAGGAAAGTGTCGTGAGATGCATGCTCCTGCGAGAGTGGGGGAGGAGGAAGTGAGGACCGTAGAGGTGAGAGAGGGATCGTTTTATCTTTCTGTTTTTTGGAACTGTTCAGAAATCGGAACATCTTTGCCCATTTTTCTTTTCTGGTGCGGTTAAGATAAATGGAACATCTTCATTGACGATTTATCCGGTTTTGTTGAATGTGAGTGGGGATGAATTAGGGATGGTTGCTGGAGTTGTACTATTCGCAGCTGCTACACGTGAGCACATATGTCGTGGGTATCTAGATCGACGGACGCACTCATGGTTGCGCTGGTTCTGCTCAAAACGCCGAGCAGATCTTATTTAGAGCTCGTTGTTCAGCTTCTGGCCGTTTTTATGAATCCATCTATGGTAGTGACTATCCCATGCGCCGTTGAGGCGTACGCCAAAAGAGGCCCGTGCGCGAACACCGAAACATCAATACGTCCCCCAATTCGGCTGCGCTCTATGCAATTTACCCCTCTGTAAAGAAGGACCTTGCTAAGAGGGGCACCTTAGCCTAATTGGGATACAGTAGAGTCAATTATATATAAGTTTGAGCTTTATTATAATGATTTAGAGCCTTAATTCGTTGATTAAATCCAGAGCTGCATTTCGCCAAGACTCGATTCAATCTAGAGACTCTAGTTGGTTCGCTTACGTGTACGCCTTATAGGATGACAAATGCGGGGGAGATGGGATAGTTGTTATATTTAGGTGCTATGGTATGCCAAGGGCCCTCACTGCAATTTTAGCGTAAACGAGAGACTCATGAGTGTCACGTGAGGCTCTTCAGCCGCAATCCAACGGAGCATCGTTAATCTTATCTCAGTTGACTCATCCGCTTCGCCAAGGAATTTAAGGAGGCGGCCACCCCCCTGCTCCCGCCCCACTTCAACGCCACAGGCCCTCTTATGCAAACTTATAAGCCAATCAAATGGTCGCTCCAACTCATAGGTACTTATTAGCCAATAAAATGCCACGCTACCCTTAACCACCCCTGCCACCCTAAAAATTCCTCAGCGCAGCGTCTAAGAGATTATAGGCGCGCGTTTAGTGTAAACTGGGTTCTTTTTCTAACGTATATTAATTTTAAACAACTCTAGCGGCGTAAATATACTAGCTACAGTCTTAATACGCAATATATTTAAATTATAATCTCTTCTTCTATTTAATTATAATAATTGTAATTAGCTAACCACTATATTAGGGGGCAAGATACAGCCTTAAAGTTTAAAAACGCGTTTTTAAAACTAGTCCCTCTCCACTAGCCGCATTAAAACAACGGCCGTACTCTACTATTAATACTCTATTTCCTTCCAAATTTATAAAGGCGCCTTTTCTATCCTATAATAACCAGCTCGCCTAATTAAAGTATACTTATACTACCATTGTGTCGTGTTCTGGCAGGCGACGCGGTTACAGTAACACCTTTAAGGCACTTAGCCTACGTTAGAGCACTCTAGCAATACCCTATAATATTTTAATAACTTATGGGAACTTATACAAACTTATATAAACTTATACGAACTTATTAGCTAATTAGAGAGTAGGAAATAGCAAGGTACAGGTTAAAATTAAAGAAAAAGTTAAAGAAGTTGGATACTTAGAGTTGCTAGCATAAAGCTTATATTGCGCCGCCATCTCCACTACCTCCACTAGCTATACATATATTAGCTAACCGTGGTTCTATCCTAGAGACACTCCAGTTTATTAAGAGGCTACGCGTAAAGGAGTTACTGTTAGGAATATATCACGTATAGTTACGTGTAGCCGCGGCACTAGCGTGGCGAGAAGCCTTAAGCTCCTCACCCTCCCCTATTCTAGATCAATAAAGCATATTAACTAACATCACTATAACCCTACTCAAGTAGTCGTTATTGGTGAGTTACCCTATATGACCAATACTGATTAGTGGTTAAATACACAGTCAACTATAGAACAGCAAGGTTCTCAACAGAAGAGACAGTCTTGTGTAGGGGTGCCATATGCGCTCATATGGAATGGATCCCGGCGATACTATGCTACCTTAGACTTGCGGAAAACTAGTAATAGAAGTATTACTAAGTACTAAGAGATACTAAGTTGCGTCTATTATATAGAACAACTACGTTTACGAAGATTTAGTTAAGTACTTTAGGTCAGAAGTGTTACTAAACCTAAGGTTTTAAGTTAACGTCCAAAATGCGTCAAACAACATCTCAAATTGCCTACCTCTTAATAGCAAACCTACGAGATTCTATAAAACCAAAAACCCTACCTACCTTTAACCTATTATGGCGTTAACCTACCCAAAGAAGTATGAAGAAGATATTAACCCAAAGACATAGAATAAAGATATTGACCCTATAAACGCCAAGCAAAAGGACCTAAACGGATTCTTATTATACCACATAATACACTACACAGACAGTAAATATAACGACACTATGCTATAGTATTGCATAAAGGAGGACTTTATTGGATAGATAAAAGAAACATAGGCTCTTGCGAACAAGCTTATTATATAAGACTTCCATAACTTCCTTTAGAAGAATGGAGTGTTTGTCCCTATAGATAGAAGCGCTATTAGAGATAATATTTAAGAGCAAGTCATTGACATAAAAGAAGAGCATGAATGGACTCTATAGGAGATTAAGCACTAACTACGCACTATAAGGAAGCTTAACTCATAATAGAATCCAAATAATATGCTACCAAAGCAAATATAAGACCCCCCTGCTTCGCAAGCTAATAGCCTTTAAACTCCACTAACTAGACCTATATCCCCATTGTAACCTATAATGTAACTCCCTCCTCCATTTTAATCTTAAATTAAAAGCACTTTAAAATTGCTTATAGAACTTACAAAGCTCTATTTAGATTAAGAAAATAAATTTGGTGGGGAATTATATAATGTTCTTAATTCAAAACTGTGTATCTTCTACAACTATTACTAAAAGATAGGAATAGAGTCTGATCAATACCATAACGCCTATTCTATTATGCTTAGGGGCCGAGCTAGTACCTTCTATTATAATCATTTAGTAGGAAAAGGATACGATTTTGACCGTATAATATATAAGTTAAGGTGCTACTTTGAAACAGAAGAGAATAAGCAACAGTATATATCAGAATGGAGAGAGACTACCTTTTTAAAGATTATTGCTATAAACCCAGGTATTTCTTGGCTTAATTATCTTTAAAAGCTCTTTAATTAACTTTAGATAATTTAGCGTGGTTTATCCAAATTATATCAAGAGGACTTCAGCCTACGCGATTAAGTTATTAGCGTATGCTAAGGTATTAAAGAATACAACCTTGCCCTTTTTAATCTTGTAAATACTTATAAAGGAGCGTGTGCTTAATTAAGATCCTCTATTAGCACCGCTCTGCGCTCTTAAGAAGTATAGCAATTTAACGCTTAACCCTAACCTACTTTGATCAACCCAACTAACCAATATGATTATAACTGGACTAATCGAACATATAGTAGCCAGGGTAGGGGATACGGCAGAGGGCATAATTAATATTAACTATAAAGCAATCGTGGAGGTCCTTGTGGAGGTTTATCTTAAAACAATCAATAGAAGAAATGCTATATTTGTAAAAAGCTAAATTACTAGTTAACTAGGCACCCTCTTAACAGACAAAAGAAGGTATATAATAAGTTTCGCCAGAGCGCACGAAACGTTAGAAATTATAAGGTTACTATAGCCTACTTCCAAAGCTTCCTGGTTTAATATAAAGGCGAAGAAGATCTTAAGGGTAAGGTTAACAAGGCCAAACAGCTCCTTATAGATATAGAAATTAAGGACTACTC
>Ga0307507_10006125_pt1 | contig 18847 bp, 26 predicted proteins | sample 7_EM_MG_FD_207223 | JGI IMG/M metagenome (GOLD analysis project Ga0307507, IMG submission 207223) | Populus trichocarpa ectomycorrhiza microbial communities from riparian zone in the Pacific Northwest, United States - 7_EM | ecosystem: Host-associated > Plants > Roots > Unclassified | place... | reverse complement strand
GGTCAAAAGGCTCTGCTTGCTAAACACAATTCTTCAGCACCACTGGCGGAGTGTTGGTAAGCGGGAATCTAGAGTCTGGAGACCTGTACGCGAGTGTGAGCAAGCAGAAAAATCACAAGAAAGGATAGTGATACATGTCCCTACCGGAACCTTACACTCTTCAGAGCATTAGATGGGCGGAGCACTTCAATTCATGGGTGTTTAGTCAACCTGAGCGTGAGCTTCTGTTGTGTGGTCTTGCAGTTGAGTTGGCGATGGTGATGAATACTGTAGGTGTTGTCACGTTTTGCTGTGCAATTAAGACTTTCGCTTATGTGATGTGGCTTCAGTTTCAGCGCCACTACCTGACACAATCCTTGCTAGCGTATTCTGGGTTTTCCCAATTTTTACGGTAGATGGGTGTGGCTTTTCCTGCCAAGTTACCGATGCGCTAGGCAGAGGCTGGGCGTTGTCGGCAAAAGTTTTGGAGGTTCATGGGAAAGTCTCGGGGTATTTTTGGGGTTGCACAAGAGACCCCGCTTCTCTTCAGCCCCAGGAATTCCAGTCGCCGACCTTGATTACCCACCACCTACAATCTCCTAACCACCAAAATCAGACAATGTCACAATATTTCAGTAACAACACCAACGCCCTGAACACGATTAACGTGTCGAATAACTTTACCGTCACCGATGACCGATCTAATATCTTAGCCTGGCTATCCCAACCCGATCCCACGTTACGGCATCACGATGTTCGAGACCGCCGAGTCGAAAATCTAGGGGGATGGCTCTTAAAAACCGAGGAATTTAGAGGCTGGTATGCGGGTAGTGGGCGAAGTGAGTCCGATAACGCAGTTTTGTTTTGCTATGGAGATCCCGGGGTTGGAAAGACCTTTATTAGGTAACAAAGGCGAACCTCAAAGGGAGAAAAGAGCAAGTGCTGACAAAACGCCATGTTAGCTCGTTAGTGATAGACAACTTGTGCGATCGGGCCAGAGGTCAAAATTTGGCCGTTGCATGTTTTTACTTCGACTTCGCCTCCCAAGAGGAGCAGTCCCCAGTGAAGGTGCTGGGCGCTCTGCTCAAACAGGTTGTGAGCGGGATGGAAAGGGTACCGGAGGAGATAACGCAAGCCTATGAAGACCAGAAACAGGTTATTTGTGGGAGGAGGCTGGAGCTTGCGAGTATTGTCAAGATGCTACAGAATACCTCTTCTAAAAAGCGTACATTCATATGCATCGACGCTCTCGACGAATGCGTGCCAGAGAATCGAATCAAGCTCCTTGATTTGTTGAATCAAATTCTCCGAAAGTCTCCTGGTACTCGGATATTCATGACTGGAAGACCACAAATTCAACCTGAGATCGGGAGGCGCCTTGCTGGAAAAGTAACGACTCTATCCATAACTCCTAAGATAGATGATATTATCAGCTATCTTCGCGCTAGGCTGGATGAGGACACAAACCCGGATGCGATGAACAGTAGTCTACAAGCAGACATCCTTAAAAAGATCCCCGACGATATTTCCGAGATGTACGTAGAAAAAACGTTACGGCAGCCACCTCAAATTATCTGCTGACAGACACATATCTAGATTCCTGCTCGTCTCGTTGAATATCGATGCAATCCTCCAAGAAACCACCATCCGTCGCAGGCGGCAAAAGCTCGGTGCAATGACCGATGGCTTGGGGCTGGGAGATGCTTTTGGTGCGACGTTGGATCGGATAACGGGACAGGGTGGAGAGAGAGCGAGGCTCGGCATGGCTGCTTTGATGTGGATCTCTCATTCGGAGCGTGCCTTGAAGGCCGATGAACTGTGCCATGCTTTAGCGGTCGAAATCGGGTCATCGAATCTCGATGCCGACAATGTTCCCTCAATAGGGCTATTGCTAGCCTGTTGTCAAGGTCTCGCCGCGGTAGAGAAAGAAGCTTCCACGGTCCGATTGATCCATTTTACGGTTCAGGAGTATCTCCGGGCTCGTCCCGAGCTTTTTGGTTCAGTCCAGTCGATAATGGCAGAAACATGCTTAAGCTATCTGAATTCTAACCAGGTTAAGGCTGTTTCGCCTAATTCCTATTCTAATTTCCGCAGTACCCCTTTTCTCGAGTATTCTTCTGTATATTGGGGAATACACGCAAAAAGGAAGCTTTCAGATCGGGCGAAATTGCTTGCGCTTAAGCTATTTGGCCGCTACAATAACCACATATCTATTAAAATCCTCTTAGAAGAACAGGCACTGTACGGTTACTGGGTTGATTTCAATAATACTTCACTATTTACAGGACTGCATTGTGCATCCTTCTTTGGAATTGTTGACATTGTAGCACGTTTGCTAGAGGTGGGGGGTTACGATATAAACCAGGAAGACTGCGTTGGTTATACACCTCTCCTGTGGGGTGCCCGGAACGGGCATGACGGAGTAGTAGAAATACTGCTCAAGCGGGACGACGTCGACCCCGACATGCCGGACGAATTAGACCGAACACCACTCTATTGGGCTGTTCGGAATGGGCATGAGCGAATGGTGCGAATGCTACTCGAACTGGACGCGGTCAACCCTAACGAACTAGATATGTTCGGCCAAACAGCACTCTCCTGTGCTGCTTTGAATGGGCACGAGGGGGTGGTAAAAATGCTACTTGGACGGGACGATGTCGACCCTGACGAACCAGATGGCTGTGGCCAAACACCACTCTCTTGTGCTGCTTGGAATGGGCACGAGGGGGTGGTGAAAATGCTATTTAGACGAGACGGCGTCAACCCCAACCAACCAGACACATTAGGCCGGACACCACTGTGGCACGCTTCTAAGCGCGGCCATGCGGGAGTGATGGCGCTGCTGCAGCCCGTAGCATCTGCTACCCTCAGCACCACCTAAGGCGGAGGAGCCATCTCTCTCTTTACCGCCATCAAATAATGATGACCTATTACCATTTCCCCATGAACTGTAACAACCCCAGAAACATTCCCATCACTGTCATTGCTTCCCTCCTCTCACCCCCGCTCAATCTCCTCTCGCATTCTAAAATTCTGTCTCCTTGTGGTTGCCTTCTTTCCTTTCCCCTTTGAAAAAGCCTTCCACTATGGCTTGTTGAATGTCACCGGCGATCACTCCGCACACCTGGATGGCGAGTTTCCTATATCTCTTTCCTTTTGTGTTAGTTACTACTACGAGTTTCTTTTGTCATTCATTATCAATCGCTAGGGAGACACGGGTATACCTGGTTCGTATACCTGGTAGGAGGATTCGCATACAGGGCCGGCCATCATGATGCTCGGGAAGCAAAGCGAGGTGATTAATTCTAGAAGCTGCAAAAATTTCAGGGGTGCGATGGATTTTTCTACTGGTTTTGCAGAGAAGCTTTTACTTACACGTATATCCTCTGCCATCACGGGAGTGTGAGGATAGGTGGGGACATACCGGGATAGGTCCGGTGATCCATAGAAGAGTCAGAATGGAGGGATCATGATGTTTTACTTATATATGTGCCCGTCTTTACCGCCAACTTAATTTCGGAAGAGTACAAATGAAATTGTGGAAGCTACCTCCCCTACCGTTCTTGCATGATGTCTAAGCGCCAGCCCGAGTCAAAAAAAGTTGAAAATTATTTAGCCTTGACGAAAAGGGTATTGAGGCTCAATCATTGAAACAGAAACCTCATCTGATCTTCCCAAATTTCAAATTCTAGTAGAATGGCAGTTGCCCCGCCATCCAAGCGCAAAAGGAGTCAAATGATAGGGATTTCACAGGAAAGAAAAAAGAATGTTAAAAATACCTTTAGAACCGCCGATAGAGACTTCCTCAAGCACATGTTCGATGAGCCCCGTGACACTCATTGTTTTAGTGGAAAAGATAGCATTTGGATTTAGATTTGGTGAAACTGGAAGGGTGGGTTTACGCATAAGGTTGGCTAGGCTAAAGTTGAGTCTCATGGATTGAGTTACCCGGCACACGGGTATTGTGCATACCGCAAGAGCCTCTTCCCTAGTGTTCCCGACCGCCGGTACTCGCAATAGCAACCCGACTGGCGAGGATTAGATTAAATTAGGGACTTTGCGATTTCGCATCCATAGTCAAACCCTAGCAATCCGGTTGGTCCGTAACCGCATTTGCCTCACATCCAGAGCCTTTCCGCAAAGTCTCGATTATCTAAGATCTTCCTACACCCCCTGCTCATGCCCACTGCTGCCCCACAGAGCATGCTGAATCTGTCATTACCCGGTCACAAACTAAAGGAAAATTCTCGACAGCAAAATTAAAAAATAGGGAAGTCCTCATGAAGATTGAGTAGGTAGTGGATAACGTCGAGCTCGTGCTCAAGCCAGAATACAGCATTAAGGTTCTTGCAGAATTTAACACGCGAGTTGGAGGGGTTGAGGGTGTGGATAAGGTCGTTGATGAGCTTCGGGAGCAAATAGACGACACTGGTGAAGTTACTAGGATCTTAAACGAGGGGATAGGCGCCGCGGCGTAGGTTGACGACGGAGAGGTGGAGGAGGAATTTGAAGCTTTGCTACAGGAGATGGAAGTTAAGATGGAAGAGAATGAAGCTCTAGAGAAGAAGCCGCGGAAGGACAAGGAAGAACAAGTTAATGGTGGGCTAACTGCGGTTACCGGGCCTATGGAGAAGTTGAGGTTGAAGGGGGATATCCCCGCGCCTACACCCACGAGGCTTCTCGGAGGTCACGGGATAGGAAGACTAGTGGCACTTTAAGATCAGTCTCCGGGAGCTGTTTCCTGTGAATGGGGAACTCTTGCAGGAAAATGTTTGTGGAGAATATTCGGTCGACATTGCCTGGTCTCTTGTAAATTTCTTTGAGGATCATTTTCGTCGTCTCCTATGTGAAACCAGTATTAGAATCGCTACCTGTCAATAAGTAGAAGAAGGCCCACCACCAACCCCCGTCTCCCCTACAACCACAACGATTGAAATTTCAACTCCATGTGAGGTGTCATTTTTTCACCGTGGACCGGTAAGGTTCCTTGTTTCCAATCTCACGATGGCTTCAAGTTCAACAATTCCTCTTCTGAGGTTTCCTTTCCTTTGGTTTTATTATATCTCGCCAGGGATTATATTTCCAATTTATCAGCATGTTCTTCTTCGATTAGTTATATGGCACGCCATATTTTCGGCTTTTGAACGAACGGCACATTGTAGTTTGCTCTACTAAGGTGGGCGAGCAGGAGGCAGTAGGACTCCACGATACGGTTTTCCATTGTTACGGGTTTTTGGGAAAGGGAGGGGGATTGTTTTGACCCCCAGGGATGAGGGATAGGGTTGGTGTGGTAGGCAGCTGATGTGTTGGCGGGGGCAGAGTCGGCGGGCCAATGATATTGGGCTGGGGGGTTATGGTTTGGAGGAATAGTTGACCGGGTTTTTGGGGCTGCCTTTGAGGGTGGCGTAACTCTCAGAGTGGCTTGTGAAGCTTGAGGCGGTGGCACTCATTGCAAGTGTCGCATTCCGATAGTGGATCCGGTAGTGGTATCCTGAGGGATTCCCTTCAGGGCAATATTTCTTTTGTTTTAGTTGTTTGGGATAGGATAGGAGGTTGTTGTTTTTTGAGCCGGACGGGGCTAGTTGCCGGTGGTGAATCTTTTTCTTCTGCTGCTGTTGGGTTATCCCGGCGGCCGGATGCCAGGCGCCAAAGTCCAGGAGAGGAGAGGGTTTGCTAGCTGAGGCCGATGGTTGGTGAGTAGGTTTTTGGAGGATGGATGGGGGGAGGGAGTTAATTTGTTTTTTCCTCACTGTTATGGGAGTGTTGACCCATTGCGTGTTAGCTTTCCCATGGGGGTGGGCGGGGTTGAGATTGGGGTTTTTGTTTTTGTTTTTGGAGATTTTTGTTTGTTTGATTTGGGACCGTTTAGTTTGTGAGCACCCATACGGGGGAGGTCTATCTAACCGAGCTGCTAGAATGGTAAGGGGGCTGGATCCCGGTGTTGGTTAGGCGAGCGGGCTGGTCAGTGGTGGAAATGGTATAAAGGGCAAACAGACTCAATGCTATAAAAAGCCCTATAGTGTATTAGATAGCTGGTAGTTAGCTAATAAATACATAAAATTTTGTTAAAAAAAAAAAAAAAAAAAAAGAAGAAAAAGAAGGCCCACCACCTTCCCTTCTCGAATCTTCCCATCCTCCACGTCCCGACTCTTCAGCCCCGCAACTTCTAACCCCCACCCAAGCACCTTCCAAGGATCTACCCAAGGGCGATAATTCACACTCTCTCGCATACCGAAGAACCCCTTCAGAACTCCCTCGTAGCTACTGCTTCATTCTACACATTCGTTGGTCTATCATGCTACTCCGTAAATAAGGCAAAAACGCACAATGCTAGTCTCCAATGCGAACGGCTCCTCCACTCTCTCGTCGCAATGGAGCTAACCAGCTCCTCTCAGACTCGAAAATTAACGTGTCGCTACCGAGGACTCCTTTCGCAGCAGCCTGGCTGAGTACAGACTTCCACGCTGTAAAATTTGCGAAGAAACCGCAGGGGTTGTTTGTTCGGGGGGGGGGGGAGGCCGGAGTATAAGGAGGGTTGGTGGGCTCTGTTAAGGTTAGTTGGTTTGCATCCGGCTAACCTTCACGGCGGTAGTTAGGTTAGATGGGTGAGGAATACTTGTGAAATTGCTCGTGGGCGAGAGTGAAGCTGAGGAGCTCTGACATTATGGTGTTTTTCTTGTTTCTGTTGGTTCTGGGGTGTAGCGGGGAGAGGGAGTGAGAAAATGAGATGTTTGTTATTGTGGTTTATTGTCGGGGATCAGTATTTGGTAAATTTAGTTAACTTGCTAAGCCGTCGTTATTGCACAGTGAGGCATTCGATAAGGTCGCAGTCATTCAGCGATGGTTACTGGTCCAATCATAAGAGCCGGATGGTTTCCTAAATTAACGGTCGGGACATTTGAGCATGCTTAAGGCCCGTTTACCTACAGACGTTCGTCTAACAGCCTAAAAGGATGCTGACCGTTAAGCGGAGCTTGACAGTGGGGGAGAGTGTAGTAAAGTAGAAGGTGTTTACCTAGAGTAGGCAACATAACTTTTTTATGGCCTAGCTACAAGAATCTAGGACCGTGGAAAATTGGTCAAACACTTTCGGGCCGCCTATCAGATAACGGTTGAGACGCCACCGTCTACTCAACCACCTATTACAAATTGAATTTTTAGAAATAGAGAGACAGTAGGAGGTATGTAAGAAAGCAGAATAATTGCATGTTTAGCGAATATACTGTCTAGTATAGAGATTAAAGCCCGTTTATCTACCTGACTTTCTTTGACGGTAGCACTGTCTCTGGTTGCTTGACGGCCGTCTATAGGTAAACGGGCCCTTAGTGTAGCATTGTGAATGGACTGCCAGGTCGCTTCTGTAATAGGCGTAAGCTACTAGTCCTCCAACGAATAACCACAGAGAGTCTACAAACAGGGTAGAGGGATGCGGACTATTACCGTGGGGGCATGGGTATCGTATCATATGATAATATGTAAACCTGCCATTCAAGGAAAAAACTGGGGCGAGTGACAGATTGTAAGGTCCTGTGAAACAATCTAGGAAACTCTGAGAGTAGTGGTAAGCAGTGTACTTACTTGGAGGTAACCGGGTTGGAGTGTGGTATTGTGCACTGATAGAAAAAAAAGTTCAAATTACAATCGCAAAGACTCAGATATCCAAGGCATACCCTTTGTAGAATATTCCTCTTTATATTGGGGAATTCATGCAAAATGTAGGTTTGAGATTGTGCGAAGTTACTTGTCCTCAGGTTATGATGACGATAGTAACCACATGCTCACTAAAATTTTCTTAGAAAAAGATCATAATTACGGCCACGGTTTCCATTTTGATAACTACTCTTCGTGCTAACCATGTATCTACCTACAACAATTTGAGTTGTATACTTTGGCCCCCTATGACCCTGGGGCACTATGAGGCATTGGGGTCAAATGTCTATTTTATGCTGAGAAATAGTATCAACACTATTCATTGACCGGAGGTTGAATAGTGCCTACTTAGAATTTTTCCTAGTTGTGCACATTCCTCACCTTATACATTCCCGATTGTTTTGGTTTCCCATTGGGTATGACTTGTCTTTCTTCCACTATCTCAACTCCTCCTTCCCTGTACCCAATCAGAAACCCCTATGCTTCCTACTATTTGTTACTGATTTAGTTTATCAGTAGTGATTCATTGCTCATTTAATTATATTACTTGTTTTATGAGTTATATTATCTTGTATCTTCACCTTTTTCGGACTTAATCGTTTTCAATTCTACTTTACTGCAGCTTGATATTGTTGTTCAGAGAGGATATTTGGTTATGATTTTTTGTATTAAAGCACTAGGTATCCTTTAAGCATTCAAACTCCCAAGGTAGACAGGGATACTCTACTAGTACATCAATCTACTATGTTGAATGATTACTCTATTTGTCTCCTATATTTGTTATATCTCTTACAGAGATTGCATTGACACTTGACTGCCCTCTCCATTCATGATACGTTGATCTGCCCCTAGGAATGTGGGGATACATAGTAACAGATGAGTGGAGAAGAAATTGTAAGCCAAGAACACTGATTCTGACTCAGACATCTTAGAGTGTCCACTTCCTCTCCCGGGTATCTCAACAACTCCTTCCGGTATTAGAAGGCTCCACTGTAGCGACCTTTGTCAATCGCAAAGAAACGCGAAGGAGAATAACAGAGTCATGCCAGGTACTTTCTTACATGTTATATTGGTTGGCTAGTTGGGGGTAGTGAGTTCTGACTTGGCGATGACATTACCAGCTTGTTTGGTATTAAGGTTGTACCAGTGCACCAATCCTGGAGCAGCCAAACTCAAATGTGTATTATTGAGCTCCAGCAGAGACAAGGTTGGTCATTGGATGGTACTGATAGGAAGCAGAATGTATTTCTTGAACGGGGGATAAAAAGTAATGTAACCATAAGATATAAAAAAAGTAGAGTCTAGGTTCCTTCTTTGACATATTTAAACTATTGTGACAGACACACCCCCAACACAAACTGCTCTCTAATTCATTGGCATACGACTCCCTACTACTGGCTATACCCCACACTGACTCTCCCTTCTCGTGCTTTCCTCGAAAGGCTCTCGGATGTTGTGTAATCCGAGTTCCTTTGCTATTCGTAGCCATATCTTTCATATAAAGAGGTTCTTGTCTCTTTGTACTGACATGAATGAGCCCCTTGGAGACTGAGTACCGGTGTCCTAAATCTGCTAGTGCCTTCTGTTTCTCCTCCCGTTCTTTGTCCCTTTGTAATTGGGTATAGAACATGCCTATCCAGGTAACGCTCCTACCACCGAAAATGGTCATCTGGCAAACAATCTTCCTGTGAACCATTGCCAAAACTATATTGGCATTAAGATACCAATGGTGATAATGTAAAAGAACAGTAACGAACCAAGAATTACAGGTTTCATTTTGGGATATACCGGTATGTGTAGAGCTTTTTGAAGACATGGGATAATAAGATAAAATTGGCGAGGAATTGAGGGTGGATGAGAGGATGAGGGCCATAATTGAAGTGTGATTGGATGGGAGAATGGTTGGATGGGGAGGATGATTCGAGTAAAAATAATGAGCACCCCCTGTCCCTATAAAGTACTGTGGAATCTAATGCACCTGTAATATCATCTGTTGATCCATTTTAAAACAACCAAACATTTGAGAAAGGAGCATGGGCTCCATCTCCAAGTGGCCATATATGCCACAGGTTGGAAGAATAACTCCCAACCTTGTGCTATCATCAAGTCAGGCGACTTGCCAGTCTTGTGTAATACATTAGTCCCAGTGCACCTTCCATCTATTCTTCCAAGATCATTGCCTCTTCGCCTTCGACCCTGTTCCAGAAAGAACAAAGATACTTGTAATTATCTTCCTACTCCTACCAGAACAGGTGATAAGGAAACCAGCTGCATATTTTCAACTGGTCCCACTGCATGTAGCTCTCTTGCTACATGCTCAGCTATCTATATTTCTCTCTTTGATTAATTTCACTCTCATGGTACCAAATCTTCAATAATATTTAAGAGTTGCAGAATATATTCAGCATGTTTTAAATACCTTCTGGACAAGAATGAACTCACAATCAATTTCGGCAAGTGCTCTGACTCGGTGCCCCAATCGTCTTCTCTTCTCCGCATTGACAGGTATGATTTTCACCATTATAAAGTATATACCCAATATACTATGACAGAATACATACCTTATATGGTCTTCCTGGGAACTACAGTCTCTCCTCTGCATGTTGAGAAGGTGCCTGGCCCTTATCTGACCATTAGACTCCCACTATAACAAAAGAGTTGATTTCCTTACCTTCCTGGATTTCCCTTAGCACTGCTATTTATTCTCTCATTCCTACTTGAGTATCTCTTTCTTATCCTGGAATTAGATTCTTCAACTTATTTCAAGAAATTGTAAATTCAAATTTACCTGGTTTACCACTACTCAGGACCAGGCTATGGCGTCCACTTACTACTCCATTTTGGTGAAGAGAATGTCTACTATACCGGCTTGCACTTCTCTCTGTATTATCTTAGCTGCTCTTCCTGCCACCAATTGGATTTTTCCTCAATTTTGTATTCTGCCCTGTTTGAATCATAAAATCAGGATACTCACTACATGAGAAAATACGAATTGGTAAGGAGATAAGTCTCAAACCCTATTGAGAACAAGGGTATAAATTCCCTTTTCCGTTAGAATCAAGCTCTGTAAATATTGTATGATAGTGGCATTGAGAATTGTAGAGCATAGGAATAGAACAATAGCTGGTATCATATAAGACTGGATACAGGTTTTAGTAGGTTGTGTCGTATCTGATAATTTTAAATATGTAGAAAATATGGATTGAAATACGAATATTATTGACCAAAGAAGGAGGATGGGAAGAAGTGTTGGACAAGGTAAGTGGGAGAAGAGGGCAGAGTATATAGAGGATAATACCGATGCCAACCCTTTGGCTTGGCGTTGTCACAGGCCTTTGCTTAGAAATACATTGCAGAACAATCTTATCATAAATCACATACATGCGGAGCGGGTTTCCCCGTTGTACATACTATCACAGCTCTTATCAGATTCTCCTTTCGAGATAGCACATCTTGGCTAAACTGTCGAGTACATACTAGAACCTGCTGAGTGCATAGTAGATGAGGGAGGAGAGGAGAGGTCTGGCTATCACTGTTCAAACAAAATACATTTTACTCTGAATTACAATTCCTTGAGTGGGCCAAACGTGATCCACAATGAACATAGTAGTCTTGTATTTCTTATATTGGAATAATTGCTTTATAGTGTATGACATTGGATATGATATCTGCCGGTGATAATCAGTATACTGGCTGGTTCTGTAATACATGCCGAATTGGTTATTCTGCGATACCGTCTTGGGTGCTAGTCCCCAGTACCAGTATTTCATATTTAAATTTACCACTGCGATGGATAAACACTGTCGAGTGCCTACTATGTCATTGGCCCGCTTGGTATTTATTGCATAGGGCAACTGTAATGGAATGCACTATTATCACTGTTATGCCTTAGCATGACGTTGGATATTGCCTATTAGGATTTCCCAGTAACGCATTATTCCTTACTTTGTACCTTCCCTATTGTTATAGTTTCCTATCAGGTAGTACTTTCCTTTGTGCGCTTATTACTACGTTTTGTTTCTTGTACCCAATTGGGAAACCCGACGCTTCCTACTATGTATTACTGGTTTAGTACATTAGTAGTGATCCCTTACTTGTTCGATTCCATTACTTGTTTTGTTAGTTTTATCCTGTCGGTTCTATACCTTTGTTTTAGGACTTAGATGTTTGCGCTTCTACCTTCGCGTAGCTTAGCATTTTCCTTTGGACAGGATATTGGTTATGATTTATTTGTATTTAAAGAGTTCGAGATCCCTTAAGGATTCGGACTCTCAAGCCTCACAGGAATCTCACTTTAAATATAATAAGTTGAACGGTCACTTTACTAGTTGTTAACGTTTGTTACATCTCTTGTAGAGATTTCCATCCACACTTCTCCTCCCTCTCGTTTCAGTATCGCTGGATCTCCCTCTGGGAATCTCGCGATACTTAGGAACCGGTTACATTTTTTGACCAAGACCTCAGCACAACCTTTGATCTTCGGCAGAGGACTGATCACCCTTCCCCTTCCGTGACCCTGCTAGTACGGGTACCTTTTCTTGTTCCTTGAAAGGCCTAGAGCAGACTCCTGGTGAGACCTGCTCACCACAGATTGCAATCATTTCGCTTCCAAAAGACAAACAAGAACGCTTCGCCAAAGCTCCTGTAGCGCCATCAGGATCATCATCCAAACCCAACCCTGTCGCTCTAGCAAAGAAGAACGCAGTCCCACCACCAGAGCCAGCGCCACCTCCTGCCCATAACCAAGACCATGACTCCTCAGAATACGAATCAAGTAGCGAAGACGAGAACCCGGGACAGAATCCACACAATCCCCAAGACTTAGAACAAAGCGAAACCCCAGAACATGAAGACATCGAAGAAACACCTGACCAAGAACAACTGCACCAGGAAGGAGCACCTCAGCGAGACCCAGACCCAGATTCACACCCAGACAGCCCTGATCAAACAGGACCGGCCCCACCAGCATCCTCAAATCCACCACCTTCAAGAAACACAAGTCCAGACCCAGCGCCACCGCCGCCTCCTGATCCCTCTCCTCCACTAAGCCCACAGCAAGCCGCTATGTCAGTCCTGCAAGAAGGCACTAGCCGCCCCAAATGGCCAGCACCATTTTTCTATACTGGAGAAGGAAAAGACCGAGATCCATTAAGAATCAACTCGTGGTTTAACACAGTCTATCGCTACATAGCGAGCTTTGGAATCCAAGATACAGACCCGGAAGCTTTGCAGTATTATGGAGCATACTGCAGAGAAAAGGCCGTTGAAAAATTCACTTAATATGACAATAGCCAACAAGCCCAAACTGTTAACGGACTCAAACGCAAATTCGAAGGATATTTCCTACCTTCTACATCCACTGATACAATCTATGAACCATGGCTTGCAGTAAAACAAACTACTAAGGGGAAGACAGCGCAGATAACAGACACTGTTATCACCCGTTAAACGCTCAGAGACAGCTTACCCCCAGGGATGATCTCAGACTACTCAGCAAAACAAAGACTTCTAGACGCCATGGACATCAAACTCAAGCGAGATGTCAAACCCCACCTTACCTCAGACACATCCTTCCATGAGTTAGTCGAGATTGCTGAGAAAGGAGATGCTATCGCCCACTCCACAGGACTCTATGGTACCAGGAATCAACACACCAATGCAGTATCGAATGCAGTCACCCAGCCCAGACTCAAAGACACCAGAAACAACACCCAAGGACACCACCAACGGTCCTCCAACAATACCTCCCAGTACAATAAAGTACCAGGCCATGAGAAAGAAAGACGCAAAAGCGAAGGTGCATGTTACTATTGTGGAAAGATGGGACACTCCTCCAACGATTGTTACCACAAGCCAAGAACCCAAAATCATCATTAAGGGTACAACCTGCGAGGAAATGGAAGAAGAGGAGGAACTGAGAGAAGAGGAAAACCTCGCCGTTCCTACCATACCCCGGAAGAAACCAACCATAACATCGAAGTTACCAATACATCCAACCATCTAGGACCATCTGGAAATGAAAACAAAGCCCTCGAAGCCTACATTACAGTCCATGGCCACAAGGCAAAAGCCCTCTTCGACACAGGGACCATGCGAGATAACCTCATTTCAGCAAAATTCGTATCTACCTTCCAAATCCCTACCAAAGACCTCGATACCCCTATCAGTCTAAAGATGGCTGGCAAACGATCTCGCTCAACCATAAACTACAAATCGCAACCAATCATCCAAGTAGGTGATGAAACTGGTGATATTACCGACACTCTAGTATGTTCTTTAGACAACTACGATATATCCCTAGGAATGCCATATCTTACCACCCATAACGGTAGAATCGATTTTGGAAACTCCATCATTTCATTCCCTAAAAAAGGAATTACCCTCACGTGTAGGAAAGGAAACAACGCTAGGTTCTCCGCTATGACAACCTCAGATACCCCTGACTTCATCTCCGAGTTTTCAGATGTTTTTTCAGCCAAGGAAATAACGGAACTACCACCGTTGCGCCAGATTAACCACTACATTAATCTCATCAAAGGGAAAACGGCACCAAGTCCGAAAATGTTCACAGTTCCTGACAAGATCCTCCCTGCATACAGACAAATTATAGAGGACTGGAAAGCGAAAAATGTCATCTATGCTTGTGAAGCCAATAACCCTGTCAACATGTTCCCTAAGCTCAAACCCAATGGCGAAATTAGACTCCTAGCAGACCTAGTACCCAGAAACGATATCACAATCATGAACAATAGCACTATTCCCAATCAGTCCATGATCCTCAGAACTGTGGCCAGAGCCAAATACCGATCTACCATCGATCTATCAAACTGGTATTTGCAAATTCGAGTGGCCCCTGACGATGAAACCCTCAACACCATTAAAACGCCCTTCGGGATCTTTGCATGCAAGGTAATGCTACAAGGAGATATCAATGCACCCTCCACAGCTATGCAAGTTATGGAATATGTCCTTGATGGACTCATAGGAAAAACAGTTTGGGCATATCTAGACGATATTACGATCTTCTCAGACTCTTTTGAAAACCATGGTCGCAATATCTGCCAGGTCTGTCAGAGATTAGAGGACCATCACATTAGAGCCTCCCCATCCAAATGCAATTTATTCGCTGATAGGTTATGCCTATTGGGACATGTTATAGACAATCAAGGAATCCATGCCGACCCTGAGAAAATACGAGGAATCCAAGACTGGCAAACCCCCAAATCGAAAAATGAATTACAAACTTTTATTGGTGTTGTAATATATCATGCTCAATTCCTGCCACACCTCGCTACTGCTAGCGCCCCACCATGGGATCAGCTTTCCCAAAACGAATTTGAATGGAGACCCCTGAATGAGAAAGCGTTTCAACAAGTCAAACACCTAGCCAAAAACATTATCACACTCCGCCCAATTGACTATCAATCACGCCACCCAATATACCTCTTCACCGATTCTTCGCAGGTTGGAGCAGGTTCATGGATAGGCCTTGGACCCTCGCCTGAGAAGGCTCACCTTGCAGCATTCTATAGCCGAAAATTTGCAACAAGTCAGCTACACTACCCTGTACATGAACTCGAACTTGTCGCTCTAGTGGATGTTGTCCAGTCATTTTACCCCATGCTTTATGGTACCAGGTTCACGGTGGTAATGGACAACAAAGCGCTTTGATTCTTCCTAGCACATACAAATCTCCCTTGCCGCCAGACAAGATGGAGAATGTTCCTTTAATCTCATGATTTCGACATCATACACAGACCAGGAAAGGACAATGTCCTTGCAGATGCCCTCACAAGGATATATGAGGAACGAGAGGCAAGCGCTGACATGATCCTAGTTGACCCCACTGAGAAGAAAGCCATAAAAGGACCTTATTCCGCCATGACAAGCAGCATCAAACACAACCTCCACCTCGCTCACACTCTGGATCCAATTAAACAACCTTCTTTCTTCTCCCCCACACCTCTTGACCCCTTTTCTATACCCGAACATCTATCAATGTGGAATGTTGAAGTTGTCCCCATCCCAGACTCGCCCCAGGAGAAAGAAAACGATCACCACCAAGGTCCTTTTGAACAAGGACTTCATAAGATGGCAAGCACGCTTGAAGAAGGTATTGACGCCATGCAAAGCAACAAAGCCAGCTCCCAAGGACAGCCTCATGACCCTTTCGAAACCACGATTCTCATTCAAGCAGCTCAGACACAGCTTGCTGCACTTGCGTCAAGAATTCACAGCCCTTCAAACCAGATGGAACGCGCTTTACGCCTTAACGCTATGACCAACTACTTTGGCAGAATTCATGAGTGGATTACCAAAATTGAATCGATTGCCCTCGCCAGCTCAGGATACGAGACTACCCCATCTGTTACCCCTTCCAACCCTCCCAGAGATGAGTTGGAATGATTTCTTATGTCTACAGGACATAGAGCCAAACACAGGGCATAATGTGTATGGGACGAATCTGAATTCCATATGGAAGGAAAAGACCGCCACTACTACCCCTCTGGACCTTACCATATCCCTGCCCCTACCCCCCTTTATTCCACCTCATGCTTCATTACTCCCCACCACCCGAAGCGAAGATATGAGAATCGATGGGCTATTCCCCCCGCCTTCACCGATGATGATGGATATCAAGTCTTCCATACTATAATCACAAGGATACTGGACCAACATCAAACCATGCCACTCAGGAAGAAGACTTACCGGTCCCTGATGCCCCTGTTGATTACGATGACTCTTTCTCGGACCAGCCCTCCAGAGCCCTTGATATTGGTACCTTCCAGCTCTCCCAGCACCTCAAAGGCAAGTGGTATAACAGCCTTCGAAAAGCCAGAACCTCGGATCCTCTCTATGACATCGTCAGCAAGAACCCCAACCATCCCAGTTAGATTCTGATTGACGGACTTCTTCTTAAAAGAGGGGAGGATGACAGTCGAGACTGTCCATATGTTCCCTATGAAGCAGCCTATGAAGAAACCAACATCAGGAGCGAAATCATTCGAATCACCCATGAACAAATGGCCCACATGGCAGCACACCAATGGTTCAAATACGCCTCCAGACATTTCTATTGGATGTCTATGAGAAGTGATTTCAAAGACTGTACTCGCAGATGTCACCTTTGCCAGATGAACAAGCAACCTACTACTCTCCCTAACGGGGTGGTAACCCCTCTCCCTGTCCCCAGAGAACCATTCTCTTCGATTGCAATACACTTTGCATGACCCTTCCCTAGCGACAACAAGAACGAACTAATCCTAGTTGTGTTGGATCACGTCACTGGGTTCCCCTACCTCATCCCAGTATCCCAGAACATCACAGCAGTCGAAACTGCTAACCACCTCATTGAACGAATCTTCTCTGTTAATGGTTTCCCTACTTCTATCGTCCCAGATAGAGACCCTAAGTTCACCTCTCGCTTCTGTATGCAATCCATGGCTAATATCAAAATTGATCTCAACATGGCTACCGCTTATCATCAACAGACCAATGGCCAAAGAGAACACATAATCAAAACAATACGCCAATGCCTCCGCAACTTCGTTAATCCCAAAGGCACCTAGTGGACTGACCACCGTCCCCACATTCAAACAGCTATCAATGCTGCTCCTGGCGATTCATCTGAACTCTCACCATTTGAAATTACCTTTGGACGAATTATGAACCTCTTCCCGAGTGTCAAAGTCCTCCCTACCGCCGTCCCCTCTGCTGATGACATAGCTTCTCAAATCATGAAAAACCAGCAGCTCGCCAGAACCGCCCTCCAGAAAGCACGAGCTCGCCAGACAGCTACTAGCCAGAAAAGACTCAAAGAAGGACCACCTATTACCCCAGGCAAGACTGAAGGTACCCTCAGATCCGAACCCAATGTACACAAGATTGGACGAAACCACAAACTAGTTGGACCCTGGTTGTCACAAACGGTGACTACGCAAGACAGACTCTCACATGACTAATAGTTATTAGTCATCGGTTTGTTATCTTTTACACTATGAGATCAGTTGACTCATAGGTTTTCACATGACGACGCAATAGCGTGTCCTTGGTTTATTGTTATTGGTTGATATTTGACATGACACACGATTGTGGTCATGTGGTTTATGTATTTCGCACATGACTCATAGTTATGAGTCATGGGTTTCGCGCATGTGACCCCGTTAGGGCACATGACTGGTTTTATGAGTTTTGATTGGTTGCGAGATAGGACGCAGCGGACTCGAGCGAGTCAGCTGATGGATTTCACACTATGACTCACTATGAGTCATGAGTCGCGTGACGCGAGGGTACGAGTCGCGCAGGGCTAGGGTTGAGGGAAGAACCCCTATATAAGGGCACCCTCGGGGCAGGAGATTTGGGTTCTTCACGCAACCATCTAAGTTCTTTCATACTATTTACTTTCAATAGAAACATCTTTACCTATCACGCTTTCAGGAAACAAGACACGACTGTCTTATAGGAGCCTAGCGATTGACGTTGCTAGATAGGAGTCATCGGACTTAGCTCTCGCAACAGCTATTGGGCCAAGAGAGTGATCGTTAGGAGAACTATCGGTTACCTGCTGCAAGTATCACCTGGAAAGGAGAGGATTGTAACATTTGGTTGCGTCAACCCGCAGCACCTAACAAACAGACAAAACGGAGACCAACAACGAAAACGACATCGACCCCCTAGCAGAAAATCTCGACCTATCTTCATTAGGAGAAGGACTTGAAAGAGCCTTAACGGAAGAGAGGGCACTGAGCCCTACAACCCCAGAGCCATCATCACCAATTGGTTCTGAAGAAACAGAAGAACCAGGAAGGACACGACGAAACACGATGGCGGCTACAGCAGAACAAGGAGGAGCTACATCCTCGGACTCAACCCCGATCCTAAGTCAGGAATAGATGAGACAAATCATCACATCCCTAAGCGGAGGGACCAGGAAACCCAAAGCCAAAGAACCGGAGGTTTACCGAGGAGAACGACACAAACTACGAGGATGGCTAGCCCAACTCATAGTATACTACAGGACAGTAGGATGGCAAAACGGCCACGATGAGGAAAAGATCCTATATGCGACAAGTCTCCTAAGGGACGACGCGCGAACCTGGATCACACCATACGCAGAAGAACGAATCACGCCAGCATGGGACAATTGGGCAGGGTTCAAAGCGGAATTACAAAGACAATTTGGCGTGATCGACGCCAAAGGAGAGGCAAGGATCAGACT
>Ga0307507_10006124_pt1 | contig 18847 bp, 7 predicted proteins | sample 7_EM_MG_FD_207223 | JGI IMG/M metagenome (GOLD analysis project Ga0307507, IMG submission 207223) | Populus trichocarpa ectomycorrhiza microbial communities from riparian zone in the Pacific Northwest, United States - 7_EM | ecosystem: Host-associated > Plants > Roots > Unclassified | place... | reverse complement strand
CGGCGCCTATAATAATATACCCTATAAGCGTCTCCTATATATCCTTAGGGCAAAGGGCTTCCTAGAATAGATTATTTAGTTTATTTAAGGATTTATAGGCCAGAAAGAAATATTACTAGTCTTTAGTAGATACTAGAGCCCCCCTATTACAGTTATAATAGGAATACTATAAGGATTACCTTTGTCGCCTATACTTTTCCTTTTCTTTATAAGCAACCTGCTTAACACCTTTAAGGAAGGGGCGACCTAGGGGATAGGCTTTATTAATAATATAAACCTAATTATATATAGGCTAACAGCTACAGAGAACTGTAGAACACTAGAGAAAGCCTATAACACCTATATAGAATAGGCAAGATAATATAGAGTCCAATTCTTACTAGAGAAATACCAGCTAATCTATTTTATAAGAAAACGTAACCAATCTACAGATCTTTAGCATACAATCTATATCTAAGGCTTTGGGGGTTAACTGGTTTAAGGCCTAAGGGTATTAGGAGTATAGGTAGATAGCAAGCTCCGGTGGAGCGTATATACGGCGTAAGTAGCCCGTAAGGGCTAAGTATAGTATATCGCTATGTCCAGGATTGTTAATTCTATATAGGGTCCATGCTTCTAGAGGTCACGCCTACTATATATAGTAGTTATCTGGCCAACTATGACGTATGGATCTAGCATTTAGGCCACTAGAGAAACTAAAAAAGGCCCCCCTAAATCACTCCTTAAACCACTCCAAAAGGTCCAAATAGCCTGCCTTAGAAGTATAACAGGTGGGTATAAGCAAACGGCCACAGCACTGCTTAAGAAGGAAGCCAATATTCCCCCCCTATAACTATATATTGAAGCCGATGTAATGTAAAGGGTATAAAAGGAACGTAACTCTAACGTTATAAAGTATATTAAGACACGCCTAAACAAACTATGGAGGGACCCTAGGGTGCCCTATAGGAGAAGAAACTAACAACCCTAAAGTAGGGAAGATATATTAGGAAAACAGGTAGAGAAAGTAGAAGAAGAATAGTGCGGCGCTAGGGCCTAGGCCTATATAGAGAAGAAAGGGAGATGCGTAAGAGGCCAGTAAAGACAATAGTAAGGGAGAGAAAGGAGCTAAAGTAGAGCATAAAAGAGTACTGGAAAACCATCTACCGTAATATAATACTAGTTGGACCGACGCTAGAGAGATAAATAGGAGTTAAAGGTATAAAGGTAGGCTTAGGCAAGGGGAACCTAAGCCGTAGTATGGGTAATACTATGGGAGGTAAATACCTAAGGGCTCTAAGAGGGCCTAATAAAGGCAGAAAATACAATGGCAATACTCTTAAGGACAGGAATAATAGGACTAAAAGATTAGCTTTACTGGGTGGGTATCCTAGTAGGTAGCCTAAGGTGCGAATATAGCTAGCCAAGACAGATACCAAAATACGTAATACTATTATGCCCCTTATACACCGGCTAAGAAGTAATGCTCTTAGTAGCTGGTATAGAAAACTATAATATACTACTCTTAACATAGAAAGGCCTTAAGGCGGCTACCCGGTGGCTTATTGGCTAAAATATGCTAGACCAGTTCTAGGTTATAAAGGAAATAGTAATAGAAGGCAAAGGGGCGAGTAATAGGCGCCCCCTAATAACTCTACAGGAGTAGAGTACAGTGTGTAATACTAGCGCGTCTATAGGTTTGTTACGGCAGTAGTGGTTCCTAAGAAGGTTAAAAAGTAAGGTAGTAGAGCACTACTAGTGACTTGTAGGCGACTTGCAAGCGAGCCCTAAAAGGCGGGGAGACGGATCACGGGGTTTTCTCAAATAGAGTTTTCTCCCTATATGTATATAAGGAGTAGTCCGCGTAGGCCCAACAGGGATCCAAATCGGACGTTAAGCAATGAATAATAATATATAATTATAATATATAGCTACATAATAAGTTTATTATTATTATTAAAAAAAGTACTTAGGTTTAAAAATGTACTTTTTAAACTTAATTTTTAGTATATATATATTATAGATTTATAAAATTAATATTATAAAACGATAAATTTACCACTTAATAAGCTAGATTTAAATTTTTATATAAATATCTACTGTTATTATTAAGTTGTAAGTATTTTAAAAATATGTATTTTGGTATATTTTGGTATATTTTAGCCGTGCATTAAATAGTACCGTATATAGAGTAGGGCGGACTCCTAGTGCTAGCACTAATAAAATCTTATCTAATACAAACTAATAAAATATCGGTATTGCCAATATTGTTAATATTCGGATAATATTGCAATATTGCTTAGTATACTGAAATTTTATATTATGCCTAAAGGTTATCTTCTATCTATATAATAATATATTATATATCTTCTAATACTTAAATTAGTAATAATTTATTGCTTAACGTCCGATTCGGATCCCTACTAGGCCCACGCGGACTACTCCTTATATATATATGGGGAGAAAACTCTATATAAGAAAACCCCGTGATCTATCTCCCCGCCTTTTAGGACTCGCCTACACAGCGCCTGCGAGGCGCCTGTGAGTTACCTATGGTGCTCTACTACCTTACTTTTTGACCTTTTTAGGAACCACTGCTGCCGTAACAAGCTTACGGACGCGCTAGTATCGCGAACTTAACTCTACTACTATAGAGTTATTAGGGGGCGCCTAGTGCTCGCCCCTTTACCTTTTATTACTATTTCCTTTGCAACCTAAAACTAGTCTAGTATATTTTAGTTAATAAGCCACTAGGTAACCGCCTTAAGACCTTTTTATATTAAGAGTAGTATATTATAGTTCTCTGTGCTAGCTACTAAGAGCATTACTTCTTAGTTAGTGTATAAGGGGTATAATAGTATTATATATTTTAGTGTCTATCTTAGCTAGCTATATTTACATTTTAGGCTACCTACTAGGACACCTACCTAGTAGAGCCAATCTTTTAGTCCTATTATTCCTATTCTTAGGAGTATTACCATTATATTTTCTGCCTTTATTAGGCCTTCTTAGAGCCCTTAGGTGTTTACCCCCTATAGTATTAACTATGCTGCGGCCTAGGTTCCTCTTGCCTAAGATAGCCTCTGTACCTTTAACTCCTATACGCCTCTCCAGTATTAGTCTAACTAGTATTATATTGCGGTAGATGGTTTCCTAGTACTCTTTTATGCTCTACTTTAGCTCCTTTCTCTCTCTTACTATTATCTTTACTAGTCTCTTACGCATCTCCTTTCCTCCTTTATATAGGCCTGGGCCCTAATATAGTATTATTCTTCTTCTACTTTTTCTACCTATTTCTCTAATATGTCTTCCCTACTTTAGGGTTATTAGTTAGCTCTCCTACGGGGCACCCTAGGGTCCCTCTATAGTTTGTTTAGGCGTGACTTAATATACTTTATAACACTAGAGTTGCGCTCCTTTTACACCCTTTATATTATAGCGGCTTTAATATATAATTATAGGGGGGGGATATTAGCTTCCTTCTTAAGCAGTGCTGTGGCCGTTCGCTTATACCCGCCTATTATACTCTAGAGGTAAGCTGTTTGGACCTTTTAGAGTGGTTTAAGGAGTGCTTTAGAGGGGCCTTTTTTGGTTTCTCCTATAGCCCAAACACTGGAACTATACATTATAGTTGGCCGGATAACTGCTATATATAGTAGGTATAACCTCTAAAAGCATAGGCCCCATATAGAATTAATAATTCTGGATATTGTAATATACTACGCTTAGCCCTTATAGGCCGCTTATAACGCATATATGCTCTACTAGAGCTTACTATCTACCTATACTCCTAGTACCCTTAGGCCTTAAACTAGTTAGCCCCTAAAGCCTTAGATATAGATTATATACTAAAAATCTGCAGATTAGTTGCGTTTTCTTATAAAATAAATTAGCTGGTATTTCTCTGGTAAGAATTAGACTCTATATTATCTTGCCTATTCTATATAGGTGTTATAGGCTTTCTCTAATATTCTACAGTTCTCTACGGCTGTTGGCCTATATATAATTAGGTTTATATTATTAATAAAGCCTATCCCCTAGGTCGCCCCTTCCTTAAAGGACTTAAGTAGGTTACTTATAAAGAAAAGGAGGAGTATAGGTAAGAGGGGTAATTCTTATAGTATTTCTGTTACAACTATAATAGGGGGGCTTTAGTATCCACTAAAGACTAGTAATATTTCTTTCTGGCCTATAAACCCTTAAACAAATTATATAATCCATTCTAGGAAGCCCTTTGCCTTAAGGATGTATAGGAGGCGCTTATAGGGTATATTATTATAGGCACCACTAATATCTAGGCTAAGCATTAATACTACAAAGTCCCTTTATATCGCCTATGCAGATTTAATAGTGGCGGCGAGTAATATAAGTGCTAATAGTGTTAAGCGGTTCTTTCTTGCCCCCATTTAACTTTATAGTAGTAGGGTGTGTTCCTTAGCCATATCTACTATATGGTCTACTATTACCCTTTTTAGGATCTTGCTAAGGGTATTTTCTAAGGCAATAGGGCGGTAGCTTCCTGGGATTAAGTAGTCTGCTTTGCCTTCTTTTTATAGGATAACCGTTGTTATAGACCTTCTAAGTTATAGGTAGTAGCCTATAACAAAGTATGCTCTAGCTATATCTATAAGCTAAGGTGCTATAAGTAGTCTATAGGTCTTTAAGGCCTTATTTGGTATCCCATCTAGTCCTAGTGCTATATTATTTAAAAGGCGGCTAATAGTTCTAGCCATTTCCTCTACTGTTATATCGCTGTTAACCCACAGGCGAGTCACTGGTGTTTTACCTATAATATTACTAAGGTCTGCTAGAGCTAGTTAAGGGAAGAATCTTTTTATAAGGATCTTTGCCTTCTTATTATTATTATTAGTAGCCTATAACTCCCCTGCTCTTTATAGGGGTAGTAGGTATAGGTCTTCTACTAGGCATTTTACCTTTTTCTTTACCTATTTTACTATAGCCTAAAGGCCCTTATTATAGGGGAGGCTTAGGTTAAAAGTATACTCATTTATAAACCATCTCTAGTTGTTCCTTACTTCTTTTTTTAGGGTATTCTTTAACTGGTTTCTTGTGTCTTTATATTATCTCTTATCTTTAGGGTTGTAGCTGCTTATATATTTCCTTCTTGCTTATTATTGGCTGGTAATAAGAACCACGCATTGTGCGGACTATGCGTGTTATATATAGGGGCCTAGTTATAAGACTAGGCAGTGCTCTTTTAGCCCGTTTTTAATTACTACCTAGATCCTTTCTAGTCTTTGGTTAATTTCCTTAGGGGTAGCTAACAAGCCTCACTTGTTTGGTATTAGGTGAATTTCTTCTAGGTCTTAAAGTTGTTGTTTAACTATACTAAGGAAGCTGTCTATCTTAAGTTTTCTTATTGCATATCTTTTGCTGTTTAGTTGCGCCTTAATATCTAGGTCTAGCTATATTTAAATAGGGATATAGTCTAAGGCAAGTGCCTATTTTTCTTTAGGGTTATACCTTTTAAGTCTCTGGTATAGGCCTTTGTCCATAAATATAAGGTTAATTATGCTTCTGGCGGTGCCTTATTGCCATATAATTACTCCTAGGGGGGTAACTAGTTTAAGGCCCCAGATATCTATGGCTCTTAGTAGGCACTCTGCCTATCATTTAGCAGTAATATAGATACCCCCCTACCACAGGTGGTGGAGGTTTATGTCTCCTAATAGGATAAACTCTATGCCTTTGGTTTCTAGTAAGCTTATTACTAATATAATATTCTCTGTTTATGGGACCCCTTTAACCCTAGGGTTATATATATTAATAATTTATACTGGACCCCTATATGTCTGGATTATTATAACTGCAATATCTGGGTTAACTGCCTGCTATAACTATAAGGATAGGCTAATAGCCTTGCTGATTATAAAGCACACGTATATAGCTGCTTTTGGTTTATATAAGAGCTGGAATTCTTAGGGGCAGTATATTAATTATATATAGGTATTGTAATACAGTTCTTATATAGCAAGGATATAGTGTTTCTTTAGGTCTAGACTGTCTAGTAGGGGCCTTATAAGACAGTGGTTTATATTACCGCAGTTATACTATATAATAGATAGGTGGTGGACCCCTAGTAAGGGTTCTTTGTCTCTTCTTTGTTCCTCGCTTCTTCTGTTTCCACTTTCTCTAGGATTTTTAGAACTTCTGTCTCTTATATTTATACCCTAGTTGCTACTTATTTTATATAGAGCTTTCTATTCCTGTGTCTTATGTTCCTACTAGCGCTTCTATATCTAAATCTGTTATTATCTTTAGTTCTTCCCCTAATCTTACTGGTTGGCTATATGCCCTTTATAGGTTAGCTATAAATGTTATATTTACCGCGTTAAGTCTAATTCCTAATTGCCCTGGTCTTGGGCTTACTATAACTGTCTATAGGGGCCTTCCTATAGGGCGTCCTCTCCCTTATATCCCCTATGGCCCTTATATCCCTATTTAGTCTGGTAATATTGCGCGGCGTTGCTTCTGGCCCATTAAGGCTTGGGATAGCTGGCCTAGCCCCCTAGTGTTAAAGGTAGGGAACGCTAGGATGGCACCTGCGTCCCCCTGGCTTATTGCCTGTTATTTCTACTTATATAACCTAGCATGCAGTTGCTCCCGCAGCTATTAAGCCCTTGCCTTTCGTTTCCTGTATTTAATGCAGTTTTCTCTCTCCCACGCCTTATATGTGCTTTGGTGGCAGTTTGCGCATTTTATTTGGTTTTGATTTAAGTAGTGTCTTGTATTATGGGGGCCTGCACAGTGGCCGCAGCACACCTGTACTGTGTATGTGGATTGGGTGTGTCCCTATTATGTGCAGCGATAGCACCGTTCTAGGCGTAGTCTGTGGTTATAGAGCCTTATATTATATATAAGGCCATTTATAATTATTCCTTTTTGGATAAGGAGTTTTTGCATTCCTGGTGTAGGTGTGCTAACAATAAGGGAGCTATGCGTTCGACTAGCGTCTCCCTGGCAAGTCTCTGGCGACCCTTATATCCTCTTATTATTCTTATTGTTTACTTGGTTTGCATTTTCCTATCGAAGCCATTGGTAGGTAGTTATATAGTAGAGTTTGGTATACCTACTTATCCAGGCCTCTACCCTAGTTTTCTAGTAGCTTTCCCTTATTTAGGCCTAAGGGCCTAGGGCTTTCCATAGGCAGTTAGCTGCCACTACTACTTGTATAGGGAATTTCACTATTCTCTTGGATATCTTATAGTGGGTTATTGGCCCAAGTACTAGTCTGCCCCCTAGCGGTCTGTATAAGAGTCTCCTCCTAGAGTTGGTATACTTTCGTACGGCTTGGGAGCCTTCCATAGCCTCTAGTTTTATGCCTCTTTTTATTGTTTCCGCCGGCATGGGTATAAGCTGCTATTTATAGGGGTCGCAACTCCTATCTTATACGCCTACTGGCGTAATCCTATAAGGGCGTTATGGCTGCATCCTGCAGTATGGAAGCCTTAGGTACCTTTTATAGTTAAGGTCTAGACAAAACCTCTCCTACCTAAGTAACTCCTATTTATTCTTTAAGCATATCTTACCGGCAAGCCGCCCTAGAGGCGAACGGTTCTGTCTATTAATATACTAACACGCGCATCCGTTCTCTTAAGCTACATAGTAGTCTCTTTGGCTAGGACGTAATTCTGCCTGCCTACTAGGTGCACTAAGGGTTAGAGCCTAGCTAAGGGGTAAGGTCCTTAGAGCTAGTAGTAGCTACTACGTACTACGCCCTATAGAAGGCTAGTAGTAATATAGGGGCGCAATACCCTATATACTTCCAGTTCCCGTTTTATGTTGCCTGTAAGGGTCTTCCTATAATAGGCTGACTATGTCTTATAGAATGGGGTTATAGACTAGGTCCTACTAGGTAACCTACTTTACCCTATTCTACTAACTAAGCTTATATCCCCCCCTTTTATAAGCTAGCCTGTGTCTCTAACTGTTAAGTCCTTGTTTAACTAGCCTATATTTCCCCTATAGCCTCCCCTATATATATGCATTAGGTTATATACACTACGCCTATTAAGACCCTCCTATAAGTCGCCTTATATATATGCGCATTAGGTTGCGTGCACTATGCCTATTAAGACCCTCCTGTAAGTCAACTGTAAGTTAACTGTAAGTTAACTGTAAGTTAAGTGCTATAGGGCCGTTAAAGCTGGCCTATATTTCCGCTGCTTAGAGCTTTGCCTGTATTTCTACCTTGTTAAGCGGTCTGGTTGCTGTTGCGTTGCCGTCGCGTTGCCGTCGCGTTGCTGTCGCTGTTGCTATTAACCAGGTCGCGCGCACTATGCCTATTAAGACCCTCTTCTGAGTTACCTAAGTGTACCAGATACTAGATAGGCCCTTATAGAGGGGCCTTAATAAGTTCTCTAGGTAGGGCCTTAATAAGTTCTTTGCGGTGGCCTTAGGGCCTTAATAAGTTTTATATAAAGTATCTGCGACGCGTTAACCTTAATAAGTTCTTATAACAGGAGGATCCCTATACCCTTATTGCGCTTACTTTGCGATCTTAAAGCTAGTCCAAGCCTAAGGGTGTCCTGTTATATGCCTAGGATGCGTCTATATTAACTGGCTGGATAAGGCTAGTTTTGGGCCTGGCTGCGAGCTAGGTAGTCGTATATTGGGCGGTTTTTGTATTCTAGTTTCCCTTAATGGGCCTCCCTGGATGGTAGAACAAGAGCTCCAAGCGGAGGCAGTAAGGCTCCTGGTGTTGTTAAGGGCGATGCTTTACACGCGTCGCGGGCTCATTACCATAGAGTTGAACGACAGCGCTGCACGCGCTGCGACGGCTCTCTACCATCGCCTCTGCACTTGGCCATTAAGAGGAATAGGATTCCAGATGATGTTTCCACCCGCGGCGACGTGGACGCGTACAGTAGGGCTTCGCGGGCTAATACTTAAATTATCTCCTATTTTTAATACTATTAGTAAGGGGGGGAATATAAGGGAGGTATTGTAACGGGACTAGCCCAGTTACAGTAGGAATGTCTTAGTGAAATACTTGACAGATGAATTCTAACGCTTTAATTAAATTCTATTAAATTCTGCCAAGTCGATTAAATTCTGCCAAATTCTGCTAAAGTTAATTAAATCCCGCCAAGTTCCGCTAACTTAATTAAATTCCACCAAATTCTACTAATGTAATAGAATTTGGTTGAAACCTGTTAAAATCCGCGTAGGCTTATACCCACGCGTCTGCTGCTAAGACTCTAAATATTTAGTTATAAGTTTCCTATATTTCTTTCTCTTCCTTATATAACGTCTTGTTCTCTACAAGAGCTATATACCCTTAGACTTAGATAGAATTTATATTATTCCTTTAAATCTTTCCTAAAGTCTCTTTATGCCCTTATATTACGTTATATTAAAAATAACTACTATTAAAATAGTAAACGAACCCGAATCCCCTTTAATAACTATAAGCATTATATCCCTAGTTAGGGAACAGTTAACTATAATGCAATAGTCCTTTACGGATACTTTAGCTTAGCAGTAGGCTGCACTAAAAGCCCAGCATTAGCAATTAATGGAAGCACTCTATAAAGAACTCTGTAACGTTAAAGCACTTCTATTAAAGACCCTAATAACGCCTATAAATAAAATTAAAATAACTGTATCTAAGCCTAGCCCCTCTAATATAAACCTCAAACTAGTAACTTAACCTATATCTATAATAAATTTAATACCTATTATAAAATCCGAAAAGCTCCCTAACCCTCTAATATTTAATAGAAATTAAAATAACCTACGTCCCTTTATAACTAAGCTCTGTCTTAAACTTTTAATAAACTATAACTAATACCCTACTAAAGCTAGCAAGGTTAGCTATGGAATGTCTTATTTAAGCAAGGACGCTATATATACTATAGATCCATTCTTCCATAACAGCACCTTTGTTAATTTTAAAATCTTTATCTCTCTGCTAGAACGAATATATAATAACGCCAGCTATAAATACACAGCTATTACTAAACTTAAAAACCTATAATAATAGAACCGAGACTTTACCAGCTTCTTTTTAGAATTTTTAGGCCTTATTAGCGAGCTAGATTAGAATAAAGCTGCTAGAGTTGCTGCCCTTTAATAAGCTATATTAGATAAGATTAGAGCCTAGTTAGTAGGTAAAGAACTGCCAAAAAACCTATCTAAATTTGCTATAATATATTAATAAATTAACGAGGACATTTAATATAATAAATAGACTTGTTCTCTAAAGCCAACTACACCTTATGTTTAAAACACCCTAAAGCGCAATCCGTCTCTAAAACCTAAAAGCCCCATATATAACCCTATAGACCTTAATACCGCTCAATCCTATATACCCTTAGGAACCAATAAATAAAGAACTTAAGCTATAAATAGAGAATACTTTAGATGTGGTAAAAAAGTATATATTTAAAAGCATTACTGAACTTACCCCTTTAAAAAGGTCTGCCGTAGTTCCTCCCGTTCCTTAAATTATACCCATTCCTTAAGTTATACTTATTCCTTAAATTATATGTAACAGTTCACCAGCACTACGCTAAGACACAAGATCGTCGCCTAAGAGGCTCCGAGACATGATCGACGCTACCCTCATATGTCTCGGATACGGTCAAATATTGAGTTATAGACTACGGAGTTCCGGGTCTACTTTCATGTATTTAGTTCACTTGATTTCTATAGATTTATAATAAAGTTGCTCATTCAATTCTCCCACACTTACACTGTTACAGTTATGAGTCCGGATTGCACTACCTGCTAAACCAATCAATCTACTACCTTATTTACGAAGTCACTACTTCTACCACCTTTACAAGTGTCTTAAGCTTCTTCACCTACCAAACGAACGGACGGTCGTACCTAACCAACAAACGTACCCAACAGACGAACGAACTGACAAATCAAATCAAAAGCTCAAAACGTTAAAATAAGGTTTCGCCAAGACGCTAACCTAGGACCCTACTTGACCTGTCAAATTCTAAAAATGACAACCAATACAGACGGACCTTATTCAAAATTCAACCTTATCCTTAAAAAGCCATCTAATTAGATGCAATAGTTCTTTATTATTTAAGATACTACTAAAACAAATAACGTATGGCAGTATATCGACCCATTGGTCCTCGAAATCGGACTCTGCACCTGTACGTGGTGAGGCCTACGAACCTGCTGGTCTTTAGACTCAGCAGAGCCAACGCAGAGACGTCGCACAGCTGCGGGTAGGGGTCGTGGTGGTGGTCGAAATGTTATGGGGGGTAGTGAAAAGTTTTTACATGGGATGGTAAGATCTCGAAAACCACTACTGACGGTACCCCCTTTATAGTAGACAACTGCTACGCTCTTATTCAACCCTGTGTAATCCTCGCGGATACGAGATGGAATCCAACGTCCCCCGACCCCCAATTGAAAGCATCGACAACCTCATATCAACGAACGAACGATCGCGAACGAACACGAACGAGCAAGTATACGGCCCCTCCTAACCCCCAGGGCAATCGCCCGCGGAGCATGCGGTTACTCGCCGTTAAATACCAAATACTACCTAGCAGCCTGGATTGCGACCCACGGTTTTCCCTATCTCCTTTCGACGGAGTGGTGACCCTTAGAGAGGGCCTAGCTAGGGCCTAGGCACAAAAGATACCCAAATACACAATATCCCGCTCGCTTATCAGTATTACGGTGGTTAGAACGGATGAATCCCCCTTACGCCTTCGATGGCTCTAGGGGGGAAGGAGGTAAGGCGTATACGGCAATGGTCAACAAGAGATAGCACATAGGGGACGGTTAAGATACGGGAGAAAATAACAAGTACACGGCGATCGATCGGCAAGGCCTAGCTAGGACGTAGTGAACCCTAGCTTTGGATAAGCTGGAGAAGGAAGTAGTGGTTCCCAAGGAGTTCAAAACATCTAAGGAGGAGGACATGCTGTAGGCCCGCAGGGCCGCTGCTACGTGCAAACATGGCAATTTGGGGGTTTTCATCCGACTGAGGTGGCTCATAGGGTTTTTCCTCCCCCAACCTAACTGCAGGGGTTTTCTTCCTGTAAATACACAAGTTTTCCCCCCTGTGACGGAGTAGTCTGCGTGGGCCAGTAGGATCCGTATCAGACGTTAATCAAAGAATTACTATATCGACCCATTAAAAAAGAAAGACAAGCTTCCGAAGCTGGAACCTCCGAATCGGCCTATACCAAAAGACATACTTCCTACTGCTACATCGATAGCCAAGCTAGATCCAAACCAACTTATTGCCTACAATCAACTATACGCGGAATATAAGGACGACCTCCACGTGCACCAAAAGCAAGAGCAAGCCATAAACAATATCAGCAATTATATCGTCCGCACGACGTCAGTAGCCTACCTCCCTCTTATTAAAGACCTCGGAACAGTATACAAACGCCTTTAAGAGTTAAAGACTGTACTCGCCCCTACTACCTTAGGTTAAAAGCGCGACGTCCTAAATTAATACACGGCTCTCAAAGCCTACAACAAAAAGCAGAGCATTAAAAAATGGTTAAACAACTAGAGGAGCGTCTATAAGCTGGTAGAGGAATTAGAGCTTCCAGACGTATAGGGATTTAGGCCCTACTATGATTTTGTACAAGCTATTAAAGCCATCTCTTCTAGTTTTATAGGAGCACTAGAAGTAGACCTAATCAGGAAAGAACAAAAAGACAAAAAAGCCCCATCTATTATCAACCTCATTAAGGAATTTAAGGAGCACTACCGCATGTAGCAAGCATTATCTACCTCAACTATAGATTAAATGACTACCTCAAGCATAGATCAAACGACTGCCTTAAATGCAGATCAAATCACCTCACCACAAGGACTTCAAGACGATATCTTGGATATAATTGAAGCAATTCCTACCTAGCCTACAACGGCACCAGCCTACAACGGTACCAGTTGTAACGACCGCAACGTCACCAAATATGACGTCTACAACGTTACCAGAAGCCCTACGAGCAACACAGCCAACGGCCTCACCATTACCCTACCCTATACCACTCCTAATATTATATCTAAATTTCCTTTTCTGGTACAGTTTTTACCTTTATTCACTTTTTACAGCTTTAACTACACCGTTAAATCTGGGGGGTTATATAACAGTTTACCAGCACTACGCTAAGACACAAAATCGTTGCCTAAGAGGCTCCGAAACATGATCGACGCTACCCTTGTATATCTCGGATACGGTTAAATATTGAGTTATAGACTACGGAGTTCCGGGTTTACTTTCATATATTTAGTTCACTTGATTTCCATAGATTTATAATAAAGTCGCTTATTTAATTCTCCTACACTTGCACTGTTACATTATACCCGCTCTATAAATTATACTTAGACGCTATAAAGTATTTTACCTTTAGTTAACTTAGAAAACAAATTATTCTAAGGCTAAGTTACGCCTTAGGATAAAAAGTGGAAGAGTATAAGTATCTAGGCTCTTCTAGCGCTAATATATAACATAACTTCCTTAATATACTTAGCGAAATTTAAACACTAGAAAAATAGAAGGAAGTATAAAATCCTTATAGATAGTAGAGCTACTATTATAGGCTTTATTAATACAAACTATACAAAAACTTAACGCCTAAATTTGAAGAAACTTAATAAGCCTTAAGGCCTATAAGGCTTTAATGGCAAACCCTTAATATATGGCGAAATAACGCACTACGCCCTAGTAAAAATATGGATAGGTAAATACCTTAAATATATCTCCCTATTTATAATACCCTTAAAGTAATATAAAGTTATACTTAGATATAGATAGCTAAAACAACATAACCCCTTAATTAGTTGGGTTAAAGAAATATTAAAGTTCTATATAACCTACTGCTAAAGTTATTGCTTAAAAAACCATTTGCCCTATAAATATGCACATAACTATTTAAATTTAATATAATACAAATTGCCCTTACTATAAACCTTAAACTAATATAATAAAGCTATAACTACTAATTATAATAAAGAATGTAAAGATGTTACGTTAAAACCTCTTAAAATTTGTATAATATAGGCCGCGCCTTTTATCTTATTAACAAAAAGACAAGATTATAAAATCTTTATTATAACTATAGAAGATATTAAGAAAGCACTAGAACCAAAATAATATCCTAATTCTTAACCTCTTATACCTAAAGAATACCACAACCTAATTAATAAGTTTAAAAAATAATTTATAGACCAACTAGCCCCGCACTAAAAAAAGCACAATTTTAAAATAAAACTTAAGCCTAGTATAATACTAAAGTTTAGTCCGCTATACGGTATATTATAAGAAGAACTACTTATAATATAATAATACCTTAACAAGTATCTAGAAAAAGGTTTTATTCACCCTAGTTAATCTCTATTTGCCTTACCTATACTATTTATTAAAAAGCTAGGAGAAGGCTTAAGATTCTATATTAATTATTAAGCTCTAAATATAATTACGATTTAAAACTAATATCCAATTCCCCTAATTTAAGAAACGCTTAACCATTTAGTGAAAGTATGGTACTTTATAAAGCTTAATATAATTACTGTCTTTAATAAAATCCGTATATATAAAGGAGATAAAAAGTATATAGCTTTTTGTATATAATAAGGACTCTTTAAATACCTAGTAATGCTATTTAGCGTAAAGAACAGTCCCAGTATATTTTAGTAATATGTTAATAATACACTTTATAAATTCTTTAATATATTTATTACCGCGTATATTAATAATACCTTAATCTACTTATCCTTGCTTTCTAAATATTGGAAATATATTAAAATAGTCCTTAAACACTTATAAGACGCGGGCTTATAATGTAATATTAAGAAATACAAGTTCTATATATCCGAGGTTATATATTTAGGCTTAACTTTTGGAGCTCTTGCTGCACCCGGCCCAAAAAGACCAAACCAACTAAAAGAACCCTGAAAAACACCCTAATAATCCCCTGAGATGCATGCATCACAGGGGAGGCACAGGTGGAATGACGGTGGTATGTAGTCGCGCGCGACCGCCAGACCTATACCCAACAATGGCCCCCTACAACAATAACAAGGACGGGTAAATACTATACTAGAAAGCGGAAATACCCTAATTAAGAAGGCATCTAATAAAATATAAAGCCTATTAGACGCGTCTATTATCCGGAACTGTGGGGGAGTATCTGTTAGCTATTACAAACTAATACAGCTAGCAGAATGGCTCCAGTCTAGCAAACCTTAGGCGCCCCTCCAGCAAACCCTTAATTAAATCCTCTAACGGCTAAATAAAATTGAAGATAAATAAAACCCCCCCTAATAGGCGAACCGCACCTAGGCCGCCGTAGCTGCGCTCCTATAGTATAGGGAACCTACCCCCCTAAAGACAATAACCGGGTATATAATTACAATACGACCAAATATAGAAAAGGTAGAGGAACTTAGGGGATAATTAGAAATAGAAGTTCTTATAGAGATTTACAAGGAGGTCTATAATGCCGTCATAGTCCGACACCTTAGGAGTGGAGATATTAGAGTCACCCTAAAAGACTAATAGGTAAAGGAACGGGCCGTAAGGGTAGGGGATAGGCTAGGAGAGCGTATTGGTATAAAAGTGCTTTATAAAGATTACCTAGTTGAAGTCCTATCGGTTCCTATAAGCCTTAGGGTAGAAAGGGGACGCCAGGCGGACAATATAGTAACTATACAGAAGATAGTAAAATAAACGGAACGCCTTATACCAGGACTTGTAATTACCCGGATTTAATGGCTTTAATAGGAAAATACAAACTAAGCATATAATGAGAACAATAAGAGGATATAAGGGGCGCTAGAGACTCGCTAGGGAAATAATAGACGAATGTATAGCTCCCTTATTATTAGCGTATATATACTAGGAATGCAAAAACTCCTTATCCAAAAAGGAATAATTATAAATGGCCTTATATATAACACAAGGCTCTATAACTATAGACTACGCCTGGAACGATGTTATTGCTGCGTATAATAGGGACACACCCAATCCACATACGCAGCACAGGTGTGCTGCGGCTACTGTGCAGGCCCCTATGATATAAGATAATATACAAATCAAGACTAAACAAAATGCGCGAACTGTCACCGAAGCATATATAAGGCGTGGGAGAGAGAAGACTGCATTAAATACAGGAGACGGAAGGAAAGGGCTTAATAGCTATGGGAACAACTGTACGCTAGGTTATATAAATGGAAACAACAGGTAATAAGCTAGGGGGACGTAGGTGTCTTCCTAGCGTTTCCTACCTTTAATACTAGGGGGCTAAGCCAGCTATCCTAAGCCTTAATGGGCCAAAAGCGACGCCGCGTAACATTACTAGACTGAACAGGGACACAAGGGACATATGGGACATAAGGGAGAGGACGCCCAGTAGGAAGACCCCTATGGACGGCTATGGCAAGTTCAAGGCCGGGATAATTAAGAATTAGATTTAACGCGGCAAATACAATATACGCAGCTGGCTTATAAGGGGCACACAGCTAACTGGCGAGAATGGGGGAAGTAGTGTTGTTGATGATATTTTTATTCATTGCCTTATAACGATATATTCATTCATAAGGAGTGATAATGATTGAATATTTTGACAGCCCTTATGAATAAATATTCATAAAATTATGAATATATATAGAGACTTGAAGCTCTCGTGGTGTAGTAGGAAGCTTTTATGGTATATAGAAGGATACTAAGGTGTAAATATAGGACCAATTTTACACTGTACGTTCTGATATATACGCAAGAGTTAAATTTTTTAAACTCGCCTATAGATGCTTCCTTTCTGTAATATATTCAACCACCCCCCCCTAAATACCACCTATAATCTAGTACCATGCCTCCCTCTCTCTTGTAATCTATTGTTATTAACTCTAATAGTAATTCTGACGCCTAGTTAGAATTATCTAAGCTTAAAAGCGAGCTTTTTGAAGATAAGAATACTGACGAAGAATCTAACGCGTTATCCTCTACTAATATACCTACTAAATCCTCCCCCCAATCCTTTAAACAGGCCCATAAAAAACGAAGAGTTAGGGCTATGAATACATGGGCTCTCGCGCGTAAGCCTATTAGTAGTAAGCCGCTTATAAATAGTAAAGGAAGACGATATTGGTACTATGGGCAATGTGTATTTTGGCGTAATGTGGTTACTATAAATATACGCTCTCATCTATTTAACGCCCACGGCGTAGTCGTTAAGGAGGAGGACTTAGTTATTAAGCGGGCTATAAAGCAGAGTCTTTAGGGCCTATTCTATAAGCAGGGAGAGCTTTATACGCAGAACCTTGAAAGGAAGAAGGAAACTATACTAAGAGAGAGCGTTAATTTAGCTCTTATACGCGACGCTTTTGCACAGCTAATTGTGGTTCGAAATCTACTATATAACGTAGTAACTTGGCTGGAGCTTCGAGCGCTACTTCTTATAGTAAATTACACCTGTGAGGAAGCTCTGATAGACTCCCATACTATGGTGCCTATAATGATTGAGGAATCCTATATCCTTGATAAGGAAGTTCTTAAGCAGAAGCTCTGTTGCTCTTTTACCCTAATATACCTCTTACTTGACGCCTAGTCTTCGCCCAATTGAAAGTCTTTTATTGCAATCTGTAGTTACTTTGTTGATGATACTAGCGTACTTCGGAAGGCTCTACTTGCTCTACCTTTCCTCCCTGGTAAACACGGCGGTGATAAGCAGGTGGAAGTCCTCTGGTAAGTCCTTAAGGACTACTAAATACTTAATAAAGTTGGATACTGTGTGGGCGACAATCACGGCAGTAATAATAGACTTCTTTAAGGGCTATCTAAGAGGCTTTGGGAGGCAGAAATTGAAGCTTAATATGATCTATAGCAACACCGTATTCGCTGCCACGGGTATGTACTTAATATAGCTGTATAAGCTTTCTTCTTTTTGGAGGATAAGGAAGCCGTTAACGCTGCCTTTAAGGAGGCTCGTGAGAAGCTTGAGGCAGAGTTAGATTTTAATGACGATTAGATTAAGGAGCTCCTTACCAAAAGGTTTAAAAAAGGGAAGGCTAGCAAGTTTACTTATTGTGAGATTGGTCCTTTAGGAAAGGTGCATAACATTGTCGTATATATTCGAAGCTCTAACGCCTACTATAACCACTTCGTCGCGACTGCTTTTTGAGCTATTTCTATGGACAATAACACGCGGTGGAACTCGTGGTATGGTATGATCTTGGTGGCTCTTGAATTAAAAGACGCAATTGCAAAATATTAAGAGCAGTATATTAAGGAGTTTGATGAGGAAGATATCCTTAACGCTATTGATTGGAGAGCTCTTGAAAATATTAGAGACTTCCTACAGCCCTTTTAGAGAGTTATAAAGGAGATAAAAGGTAATAAGGCTACTCTTGACAAGGTGCTTTATACAATGGATTTTATGGTAGAGCACTTTAAATTAGCTCTATATAAGTACGCGACTAACCCGAAGCTCTGCGACTGCATTTGAACCAGCTGGTATGCCTTTGATAAATACTACCTTAAGACCGACAAGGTTACTGTGTATGGCGCAGCCCTACTATTAGCTCCTTACTGGAGGAAAGCCTATATTGATCGCAACTGGAAAGCTACCTGGAGGAAGCCAGTAGTTAATGCAGCCCAAAAGCTTTGGGTGAAGGAGTATAAGGATAAGTATATGAGTAGGGTAGAAGAGGAGGAAGCTGTTACTCGCGATTAGGAGCCTGATGAGTATGATCTTTAGAATAAGAAGCAGTCAATCCTTAATATAATTGAGGATGAATTTAAACACTTTATTAACGCCTCCCCTACTAATCTTCCTGCTGGTACTACTGCCCTTAATTAGTGGCTTAATCTAAGTAATTAAATCAACTACCCAGCGCTCTACTGTATGGCGAT